>ENA-UZXC01004266-UZXC01004266.1-metagenome-genome-assembly--contig:-Day-2-25m-contig-4266_pt1 | contig 17341 bp, 36 predicted proteins | sample MGYA00260340_ERZ794900 | MGnify/ENA metagenome assembly ERZ794900 | reverse complement strand
TCTACATCCATAAAATATCTCCGTTAAAAACATATACTTCCATTTGCAGTTGGTTGACAAACAGTTAATTTATCAGTTCCATATACAAATGTTGATTCATCATCAGATACTTCAACATCATAATTGACTGAACCCTCATTGTCTATATACACAATTGAATCTGGTGCATCAATAATAACTAATGAGCCATCATCATTCCAAACACTTTCTGCATTAATAGAACCACTTAACAACATTAATAATAATAATTTCATTTAACCCTCCAACTTGTATTCTGCAAAATGACATTTCTCACCAAATTTATTTTTCCTAGCAACTCTGTTGGTTTTAATGTCATAACCTTTTTCTTTTAAATTAAATATTACTGCACTTAATCTATAAACACCACAAAATCTCCAAGAACTTAATGGATTAATTTTACTTTTTAGTTTTAAAAAATCTAACACTCTACTTTCTTGTTTAGTTAATTCACTTCCATCTTGTAACATACTTAACTCCTTTAATTATTAAAATATAAATAAGACAAATCCATATTGCTAAAACAGTAGCTCCCATTACTACAAGAGCTACTCCTAGTAATACATTAAAAAGGTACATCAGACTCTAAATCATCAAAACTTTGAGCTTGTTTAGGACTCGGCTTTGGTTGTTCTTCTTCTTTAAGTTGTCTAGTTCCTGATATAAACTTTGTACCTTTAGCAGACTCACGAATCCAACCAGCAATCTTATGCTCTACACCATTTGCATCAATTTCAGTTCCAGTGTAATCAGGTCTTTTAGGATTGTCTCCTTTGTCATTCTTAAATAGAACCCATGTGTTTCTATTGTCATACTCTTGTGCCATTTTAATTCTCCTTAATTTCGTTGACCATATCGTCAACTTTGGTTAAAAATTCTTTCAATGATGCTTCCATTTTTTCTATGTATTCATTATCTTTTGCTACTTCTACCAGAACCATTTGTTGTTTAGGTTCAAAGTTTGGATTGTAAGATACAAAGTCAACTTTTATAGCTCCAGTACAAGCCATTTGAAATTGCACTTGCGGTTTATATTGTGATGGTAATTTTTTATCCATTAATGTTTTAGTGTGGGTCGTATCAGAAGGCGATTTAATCTCTAACACATATGTAGGTAAATTTGCTTGATTAAACACAATACCATCTGGACTACATCCTGACATTGCAATAGTAGGGTGAGGAATAAAACCTACTTCCTCAACCTTATTTTTAGTCACTAACTCATACAATTTTCTAGCATCTGGCTCTCTATCAATTCCGTTTTGCATAGCTTGATTAATATATGTATCAGTTCTTTTGCCAGTTAATCGTTCAGCAACTTTTTGTATTAACAAATCTTCTTCTTGTTGGTAAGGACTACCATCTTTCTTTTTGTTAATAATTTTTGCTATTTCACTAGCTCCAACCTTACCTAATCTTGCTTGATACCATTCTTCAGTTCTCTGCTCCATTATAAAAAATCTCCATTATCTATAATTTCTTTTGCAGTAGCTTCTAAATCTTTATTGTTTTGAGAATCTGGGTCTTTATTATCATCTAACAAAAACAAACCTGCTAAAGCGTATTTCCTTGCATAGCTACTAGCTGAACCAAATTTTTGACTTAAATTCATACCTTTCTGATTTAGGTCAATACCTGCTTGAGCTTGTGATGTAATTTTCATGTCCTCTTTACCATCAACCATAAACACTACTCTTGCTTGAACATAAGCTAACTTATCTCCACAGTTTTGAACAGAATCAGTTAAGTATATAGTTGCGTTTTGTTCTTCAAGCAAAGGTTTTAATGCGACTAATATATCTTCACAACTTCTGTAATTAAATTTACCAAACTCATTGTGTTGATTTTTTGTAACTGAAATTGCTTGTTGAATTGCTTTAAGTTCTTTCATTTATATCTCCTTTGTTTTAGATGCCATAACTAATTCTTGGTAGGCATCTGGGTTAATTTGTTTAATCATACCTAGAACTGAATGAGCTCCAGAATCCAGAATAATATCTGAAAAAGTATTTATTGCAAATATTTGACTTGCTTCTTCCATTACTTGTTGTTCCATTTTTATCTCCTTTGTTATTAAGATAACACCATGATACACTTACCAAACATAATGTCAAATTATTTTATAAAAGTTATTGCAAATGTTTTTAAAGTATTATATTGTGTATTCAATGCAATCAAGCATTTTAATTTAAAGGGGAAGTTATGACTTACAATCAAGCAATAAAATTATATGATGGTAGCCGAAGAAAAATGGCAGAACATTTAGGATTATCTGTTCAAGCTGTGGCACATTATTCTAAAAATCCAGATGCACAATTACCACCAGCTAGAGTTTTTATGATTAAAACTTTACTAGGAATTAAAGACAATTTAGAAGTTAAAATTACTGCAAAAGGTGAAGTAGTATAAATAAAAATACAAAGGAGAAAGGAGTGCAAATAAAAAATTGGAAACAATTTCAACCACCTTTAAGGTCGGACAGAAATGTTATTTGGATTAAGTTGTACAGAAAAATTCTTGATGATTTTGAATGGAGTAATTTAACTGATAGCAACAAAGCAACCTTGATAGAACTGTGGTTATTAGCATCAGAAAATGAGGGTAATTTACCATCAGTTGATGAAATATCTTTTAGGTTAAGAAAGGATAAATCTTTTATAAACAAACAGTTGGAACAGTTGTCATCATTTGTTTTACAAGATGTTGCCGAAGTGTTGCCGATTCGGTTGCCTAGAGTAGAGGAGAGGAAGAGTAAGAGTAGAGTAGAGGTAGATAATGGGTTTGAATTATTTTGGGAAAAATATCCTATAAAGAATGGCAAAAGTAAAGCAGAAGATGCTTGGAAAAAACATAAACCAAATATAGATGATGTTCTTAAAACATTAAGTTGGCAAAAGAATACTAAACAATGGTTTGATAAAAAGTTTGTACCATATCCAGCAACTTATATTAATCAAAAAAGATGGTTAGATGAACCTACAGAGGAGGTATCATTTTGAATAACGAAAACAAAAAACAATTTAAAGAAATGTTAGATACTGTGTTTGATATTTATAATAAGAATCACGCAGACCAAAATCTTTTGAGGGTTTGGTGGTTAAAACTACAAAGTTATGATATGCAAATTGTTAATCAAGCATTTGATAGTTGGACTACAACTTCTAATAAATTTCCTACACCACATGACATTATTTTACTTTGTAGACAAAAAAAATTAGACACACAAGTTGCAAAGAAAATACCATACAAATCTATGTCACCAGAAAAAAGAAAAGAAATATCAGAAAAGTTACAAGGTTTAATTAAAAAAATGAGAGGAGTTGTATGAATTTTACATTAAATAAAAATAATTTAAATGGATTAGTTGGTAAATTAAAAGAATTAGACCAAGATAAATTGTGGTCTGTAACAGTAAAACCATACAAGTCTATTCGTTCACTTGACCAAAATGAATACTATTGGAAATTGGTCACTGAACTTGCAGATTACTTTGGATTAAAGTCCAAAGATGAAATGCACGAGGTGTTATTATATAAATTACTATCTGAAGAAAAACAGATAAAGAATTTAAAGGTAATGACTATTGGTAGCACTACTAAATTAAATGTAAAACAATTTAACGAGTACCTAGAAAAAGTTAAAGAGTTTGCAAGGGGATATGGTTTTAAACTTGGTGAAGAAGAAATCAAAGACTAAAGATGAAAAAAATTGGCTTAATAAATTAAGTAACTTTGGTTGTGTTATCTGTCGTAAGTATTATGAAATAGATGACCCATTACCTGCTAACTGCCATCATATTAGACAAGGTATGGGGATGGGACAAAAGAACAGTCACTACATGGTGCTGCCACTTTGTTGGGAACATCATCAAGGTCAGGATGGATTTCATCATGCACCAAAGACTTGGCAAGAGAAATACGGAACTGAAGCAGAACTTTTAGAATGGGTACTTAATAAATTGGAGGAATAATTATGATTGAGTTTGCATTTGTAATGGTAATAAATTTAGCACCAGAACCTTTAACAGATTGGCAATATGTTGGAAACTTTAACAGTTGCTCGGAAGCAGTTTTGTATGTCAGCTTACACTATCCAGACCCAAACAAAGTTGAAATGGAATACAAATGCTTAAACAAAGAATATATTTATTTGCCAGAGGGAACGCAAATAAAAAACATAGACATGAAAAACAACAGCGTAAGATATTATGATAAACATGATGTATGTAAAGTAAGGAGAGATTGTGATGGGTAAAGGTTCAGGTCGCAGAAAAGAAAATACAAAATTAATAGAAGCAAATTGGGATAAAATATTTAATAGCAAACCCAACGATAAACAATTTAAGGATAAAAATGTCTCCGACAGCAAGAACTCTAGCCAGACTAAAAAAAGAAAATTTTGATTTAGTAGAGGTAGTAGAGCATTATAATTTTTTTTCTAAAAAGCGTCACGACTGTTTTTTTATTTTAGACATTATAGCTATTAAAGATAAAGACACTTATGGAATCCAAGTTACAAGCTATAGCAATGTATCAGCTAGAATTAAAAAAATTACAGAATCAAAAGCATTACCTTTTTTAAGAAAAGCTAATTGGACAATTTTAGTAGAGGGTTGGCATAAAAAGAATGGAAAATGGATAAGTCGTATTGTAGATTTAAGTTAAAAAAAAGGGAGCAATTAAGCTCCCTTAAATTACCTCTTAATATAATAACCTCGAACTATAGATTTTTCTTTCCATAATCCCCATATAGGTTTACCTTGTTTTGCTACAAACATATGACCTCTAACACTAACAACGATTGGGTCTTTTAAAAATTCTGCATCTTTTAAAAAGTTTTTAGATTGCATCCTTTTGTAAGGAACATATTTCATTTTAAACTTTTTTTCTAATTTAGATACAATAGACCAACAAGTGCTTCGTGCTTTTTTTCTGCCAAGTTTGTAACTTAACTTTGCAACAGATTTATAATCCTTACCTGATGCTAGAGCAAATGAAACAATTGCACAATCTCTATGTTCATTTAACTCTTTTCTTTGCTCTTGTAATTCTTCTAATGATTGCATTTTTTCTCCTTTGTTAAAACAAGGGGGTTTCCCCCCTTATTTATTTGGTTAAAGTAACTCCGATACTAGGGTGTCTCTTTACTATGTCAATCATTAGCAACCTTTGTTGCACCTCAATCTCATCCAACAATGATTTAGAAACTCTAGTAAATTTTCCGTTTCTATATTCTTGAGACATTTGCAAGAGTGCTGCCTTTGTATTTGCTTTATTTATTAAAGCCATTTGTTTCTCCTTTGTTGTTAAAGAACTGTAAAACTGCAAGTAGGATTCCCACTTACAAAACCACTCTAACATAAATTAAAACCTTTGTCAAGTTATTTGTATTAATAGATAACACATGGATTTACTTTAATAGTTTATTGGGGGTAAATAATTTGTAAAAGAACTTGCATTATTGATTAGTTATGGTATTATGTATATGTAGTTTTGATTAACCAACAAAGGAGATTTTAGTTAATGGTAAAATATAGAAACAAAGATTTTGGATTGTTTAGAGTTGGTAAAAAAGTTTACAAAATTACCAAGCGTGTAGCAGAAAAATATAATGACTACGGACATTATAAAAAGTCTGGCTACAAAAACCCTGACCCATGTTACATGACTGCCATGAACAACAAGGTTCGCAAATTATATAAAGGTAAGATTGGGAACTTTGCATGGTTTGATGATAGCGAAGCAGATTACTATTTAGTAGAAGGTAACTTCTGGGATTAAAGAGTTATAAACAACAAAGGAGAAAAAAAATGAACTCAACAGTAACCTTAGCTCAAGCAATACAGCACAGAAAAGAAATAGCAACAGAAATATATGATTACCAAGACAGAAGTAATAATAGGTTAAATATAAAAGTATTGTTTCACTTCCTTCGAGGCTGGGATATGGAGATACTGGAGCATTATAATTATCTTGAACGCTCAGGATATTAATTTAAACAAAGGAGAAATAATGGATAAATATTTAGAAAGAAAATTATTAAACATTGGAGATATTAATGATTTGACTGACAGTGAAATATTAACAATTGAAGAATTAATATTTGCTGACTTGTTATCAATTAGTGGTCTTAAAACATTCGCAATGTTATCAGCAAAGAAATTTAACGAAAAGGAGAAAGTATATGGATAAAGAAAGAGCAGAAGCATTAGCCAGATGGAAAGAAGAACATTTTGGTAGCAGTGAAGGTTTTTCAGAAGCGTATGATGTTAAAATTGATTATAAAGAACATCCTGAAGCTTGTTACAATTATGGAGAAGATTATGAATAAAAAACATGGTTCACCATTTGATAGAGGTGGTTCTGATAGTTGGTATCGTAGACCTAAAAAACCACACAAATGGACATTTGCTGATTCTAGTTTAGGGACAAGGATAGACACCTTAACTAAAAAAGAAATAGCAGAGTATCATAAAGGTTATGATGAAAACGAAAAAGAAGGAGGGCATAAAGAATGGAATTAATATTTGATGTTTATTTTTTTATATCCTGGGCAGCGATTGGTCTGTTTGCATTAATTGCTTGTCTGATAGAGAATTTTTTGTTATAATCGGAAAGCTAGGATAAGTTCGTCTTGAACTTTCCTACACTCCTTTGTAATGCCACTTTAATCGGTGGCATTTTTTTTATTTACAGGATGGAAAATATTATGTGGTCATGGCACTGGTTTGTAGGATGTCATTTTGGAGTAGAGTGGTACGAAGATATGAAAATAGATGACTCTAAAAACAAAAAGTTTTTTGAATATTTTATTATTGATTTAGGGTGCTTACGAATACAGAAATGTACGCAAGTGGAAAATGTGTGATGAAAAGAAAAATGAAAAACAAGAAACCACCGAAACCAAAATATTAAATAACAAACATGAAGAACTACGCAGATGGTTTGAGTCTATAGGAGATTGTGTATGACTGCCAAAAAAAAAGGTGCAGAAACAAAACACATACCAAGACATCACAAAAATTAGTACACTATAAAGAGTTATCAAAAAAAGCGAGAGCATAATGGCTGATAGATATAAAAAAATAAGCATTTACGATATGTACCCAAACAGTGGTGAGCTAGAATTAGGTGCAAATTTATCTGACCCTACAGTAAGTGCAAATTTTTCAAACATAACTGATTTAGGTAACAGCTATTTTGATGCTATGGTCGGTGGGTCATATCAACCAACAAACAAACAGAACAGAATAAATCCAAGAGCAGGTCTTTCAATGGGCAATAACAATATTAACTTGTCTGGGTTTATGGATGAATATCAAAAATCTATAAATGCTAATGCTGGAAACTTTTCTGGTGGCATAACTAAAACAGCTAATGACGAACTAATTAAAAGACTTGGCTACAATAATAATAATATTAATGCTAACATTGTCACAGACCCATACAACACAACTTATTCTGTAGAAGGATTATTAGGTAATATTTTTGGTGGCGATGTAACAGCAGAAGCTATGAAAGACAATTATAATAAAAGGATAATGTTTAACTATCTTAAAAACTTTTAAGGAGCAATGACCCATAACGGAGTTGCTAAAAAATGAAAATAGAAAAAAAATTAATAAGTGAACTCATACCTTATGCTAACAATGCAAGAACGCATAATGCAGAGCAAATCACACAAATAGCATCTAGCATAAAAGAGTTTGGATTTAATAACCCAATACTTATAGATAAAGACAATGGAATAATTGCAGGGCATGGTCGTTTAGAGGCTGCAAAAAAACTTAACCTCGCAAAAGTACCAACAATAAGATTAGACCATCTTACTGACCAACAGCGTAAAGCATTTATGCTTGCTGATAATAGAATAGCAGTCAACAGCGACTGGGATACAGAATTATTATCATTAGAGCTTAAAGACCTAGACGCAGAGTTTGATTTAACAATGTTAGGTTTTGATGAAAAAGAATTAGTATTATTACTTAATCCAGAACAGGTAGAGGGATTAACAGATGAAGATGCTGTACCAGATGTACCAGAAGAACCTACAACAAAGATGGGGGACATATACAAACTAGGCAATCATAGGTTAATGTGTGGTGATAGCACAAGCATAGATGCGGTAGAAAAACTAATGGATGGTCAAAAAGCTGATATTAGCTTTACTTCGCCACCATATAATATGGGTAAAAATGCGACTTTACACGGCAATACAAATTTAGAAGATAATAAATATCAAACTTATAATGATGACAATCCAGAATATTTATCTCTTTTAATAAAATTTACTGAATTACAAAAAGAGTATTCAAAATATGTATTTGTAAATCTTCAACATTTAGCTGGAAATAAATTAGACCTTATAGATTATCAATATTCTAATAAAAAAGATTATGTTGATACAATTATTTGGGATAAAGGTCATACTGCACCAGCTATGGCTGAAAATGTATTAAATAGTAGGTTTGAATATATCTTTATTTATTCTAAATATAATAATTCAAGGTCTATTCATACTGGTAAATTTAGAGGTACAATTGACAATGTTTATACTGAAAGTGGTCAAACAAACAATGAATTTTCTAAAGTTCATTCTGCAACATTTCCAGTACATTTACCATTATTTATAATTGAATCATTTACACAAAAAAATAATATTGTTAATGATATGTTTTTAGGAAGTGGTACAACCTTAATCGCAGCAGAGAAAACAAACCGAAAATGCTATGGTATGGAATTAGACCCAAAGTATTGTGATGTTATAATAAAACGATGGGAAGATTTTACAGGTAAAAAGGCAGAATTATTATGATATTCAATAGATGGACTGTAGTATATAAGCATGACCAATCACCTGTAGAAGAATGTTTGTACATACATAAAGCACTCGCTTTAAAAAAACATAATTCTTTAAAAAATAAAGATAAATGCGAAATTAAAAAAATATCTCTTATGAATCAAGAGTTTGCTGAATATATAACTAAAGGCTTTGTGCCACTTTCGGAGTTATAAAAAGGAAAGTATATGGCACAAGGAATACAACACGAACCTACCGAAGATAATAGAAAACTTGTTCGCAGTTTAGCTGCTGTAGGAACTAAATATGAAGATATAAGTTTAAAACTAGAAATATCATCTGACACTTTAGTAAAGTATTATAAAAAAGAATTAGACGATGGGCGTATAGATGCTAACGCTGCTATTGCACAAAGTTTATTTGGTGCTGCAAAATCTGGAAATACATCTGCACAAATGTTTTGGTTAAAAACTAGAGCAGGGTGGAAAGAAACTAATTCATTAGAGGTATCTGGAGCAGATGGTGGTGCTATAACTGTTATAAGCAAAATTAATGTCCAAGATTGAACTTGAATACGACCCTAGATTACCTCAAGCAGACATACATCAAGCTGTACATAAAAATAGGTTTGTAGTTGTTGTAGCTCATAGGCGTATGGGTAAAACAGTTTGTGCTATTAATCAGCTTATACATAGTGCATTAAATTGTGAATTAAAAAATCCCAGATACGCTTTAATAAGTCCTACTTATTCACAAAGTAAAAGAGTCGCTTGGGATATGCTTACTGAATATACAAGACCATTACGGGCTGCAAACAATATTGCAGAGTTAAGGTCAGACTTTATGGGTCGCAGAATAAGTTTATACGGAGCAGATAATATTGATGCACTACGAGGCATATACCTTGATGGTGTGGTTATTGACGAATACGCACAGATAAACCCTAGCTTATTTAGTGAAATTATAAGACCTGCTATTGCAGATAGAAAAGGTTGGGTGATGTTTATTGGAACACCAAAAGGTAGAAACCATTTTGCTACATTGCGAGATAAGGCTGCTACAGGTAAGGATGGTTGGAAGTTATTAGAATTTAAAGCTAGTGAAACTGGGTTAGTAGACCAAGAAGAATTAGATGCTGCACTAAAAGAAATGGGTGAAGATAAATACTCACAAGAGTTTGAGGTTAATTTTCACACTCCAGTAGAGGGTGCTTATTACGGAACATTAATTAATGACCTAGAATTTAAAGGTCAGATAAGTGATAGTGTATTGCGTGATGATATATGCAAGACATTCGTATCTTGGGATTTAGGTATAGGTGATAGCACTGCAATATTTGTAGCACAATCAGCAGGACAAGAAATACACATCATAGATTTTTTAGAGAATCATGGTCAGGGATTAGATTATTATATTAATTGGTTGAGGGATAACCGATACGATACAGCAGAACAGCTACTCCCTCATGATATACAAGTTAGAGAACTAGGCACAGGTAAATCCAGATTAGAAGTATTACAAGAAGCTAGGTTAAATTGTAGGGTTGTAGCAAAGCTAGGTGTAGATGATGGCATACAAGCTGTTAGAAGAATACTACCTAGATGTTGGTTCAATACAAAAGTAAAAGATGCAGTAGATTTATTAAGAAACTATCGTAGGCAATATGATGAAAAACGAGATGTTTTCTTTGATAAACCTGTGCATGATTTCACAAGCCACGCTGCCGACTCTTTTAGATATTTAGCTGTAGGATTAAATGAAACAGATGATGGATGGGATAAACCATTAGAGATTAATAAATCATGGATAGTATAAATGGCATACGATAAGAAAAAAATGAACGCTAATTCTGACGATAATAGAGAAATGTTAAATATTGTTGAGTCACACATTGATGACAGTTTAGGGTTTATTGAAACTGAAACTTCGCAAGAAAGACAGACAGCTCTGGAATATTACATGAGAGAACCTTATGGCAATGAGGTTGAAGGTCGCTCACAAATAGTGACTGGTGAAGTGGCTGAAGTGGTTGATGGTGCTTTGCCGCAAATTATGAAGGTGTTTACCCAAAGTAATAATGCTGTTGTGTTTGAACCTGTTAATGAGGGGGACAGTGAATTAGCTGAACAAGCTACCATGATGGCAAACCATGTGTTCTATAAAGACAACAATGGGTTTGAAATAATGAACTCTTGGTTCTGGGATGCACTGTGCCAAAAGGTAGGTGTAGTAAAAGCATATTGGGATGACAAGAAAGATACAACAAAAGAAAAATATGAGATGCTTACTGAAGATGAGCTAACCATGATTATGCAAGACGAGGAAGTAGAAATCGTTGAGCAAGACGAATACGAAGAAGTTATAGAACAAGAACCACAACCAGCAGTAGACCAAATGGGTCAACCTATGATGGATGAGATGGGTATGCCAATAATGATGGAGACACCTCCAATCATTAATGTTTACTACAATGTAAAATGCAAACGCACAAAAGATTACTCTAAAATAAAAATAGAGAATGTAGCACCAGAAGAATTTTTAATTGATAAAAGAGCAACAACAATTGAAGAAGCTGATTTTGTTGCACAAAGAAGTTTAGTAACTCGTTCAGATTTAATAGCAATGGGGTATGACTCATCAGTTGTTGAAACATTGCAAACTGGTGATACTTTAGACTTTACACCAGAGAGGGTAGCAAGATATGGTGCAGGTGAGCAACCTTTTAATACTAATGACTCTAATGATGAATCAATGGAGTTGGTTGAATACTACGAATGTTATGTTAGAACAGACATGGATGGTGATGGTGTAGCTGAACTGCATAGAGTTTGTTATGCAAGTAATAAAGTATTAATGAGTGAGGAATGTGATTACATACCTTTTCATAGTGTTTGCCCACTACCAATACCACACAAATTCTTTGGTCAGTCATTAGCAGATAGAGCAGTAGACTTACAACTTATTAAATCTACAATTACTAGACAGATGCTAGACAACCTATATCTCACCAACAATTACAGAGTAGGCGCAGTAGAAGGACAAGTTAATCTTGATGACTTACTAACATCTACAGCAGGTGGAGTTATTCGTATTAAAAACCCTAATGCGTTAGTGCCTATGGCAGTACAAAGTAGTGCAGCACAATCATTTCCTATGTTGGAATACCTAGATGGTGTACAAGCAAAACGAAGTGGTGTATCAGAAGCATCACAAGGCATAGACCCAAATATCCTTCAAAATGTAACAGCTACAGCAGTCGCAGCAATGAGTAGTGCAGCAGGTGGTAAGATTGAATTAATAGCTCGTATCTTTGCTGACACTGGGGTTAGTTCTCTTATGAAAGGTATCTTGCATTTACTTTGTAAGTACCAAGACAAAGAAAGAATTATTAAGGTCAACAACAAATATATACCTATGAATCCTAGAGAGTGGGACACACAATACAATGTCACAGTTAATGTAGGTTTAGGAACAGGAAGTAAAACAGAACAGCTTAGTGTAATGCAAATGGTCTTGGATAAACAAGAGCAGATGTTAAAAGAATATGGCTTATCAAATCCATTAGTTAGTCTTAAACAATACAGAGACACACTTGCTAAATTTGTAAACATGGCAGGGTTTAAAGATGAGTCTGGATTTATTAAAGACATCACACAAGAACAGTCAGACCAACTTGCACAACAACAAGCACAACAACCACAATCTGACCCTAACACCGAAGCAGCTAAAATACTTGCGCAGGTAGAAAAAGAAAAAGCACAGATGAAGATGCAATCAGACATGGCTAAACTTGAAATGGAAAAACAAGAGCTAGAACTTAAAGTGCAAAAAGAAATGTTAGAACTACAACAAAAACAAATTCAATTTGAAAAAGAAATGGCATTAAAAGAAATGGAATTAGCACAAAAAGCAAACAATGATTCCGAAAAAAATGACATGAATAAAACAAAAGAAATTATAAACTCTTTAGAGAAGATACAAAACTTGGCATCACCAAATGGCTAGTTACTTTAAATATTTAGATGATTGGATAAGAAAAGACAAGGAAGCACAGATAGAAGCTGTTACTCGTTTAGGATTACCAGCTAACAACACAGCTAAAGATAGAGCTAAGGCTATGGGTTTTAGTGATGAGACTTACTATCATGGAACTGATAAGCCTTTTGATGAGTTTAAGTTTAATGAAAGCAATGGAGCTGGTGGAATAGGCGGTGAATCTACTTGGTTTACTGACAATCCAAATGTTGCTAGTTCTTATGCAGATTATGTAGCTAAACAAAACTTATCCAATGCTCAAAGAAAACTGCTTAAAATGTACAACAATGGAACTATATCAAATATTGAATACTTTACTAAACTTGACGAAATTAATAAAGGTGGAGTATTAATACCAGATGGAAATATACCAATAAACGAATACATATCTGCAAACAAGGAATTAAACAGCACAGTAGGGCAAGGCGCTCAAGTTTATCCAGTTAAAATAAGAAAAGGTAAAAGTCAATCATATGACATGGCTGGAGAATCTTATAAGGATAGTGATGGTTTTATATCGGAGTATATGGATGGAAAAATTGAAAGAGCTAAGAATTTTAAAGATGACACAACAGTTTTTACTGATTTAGATGACCATGTGCAACATGGTGCAAAAATACCTCCGTCCACACATATATCTGTAAATAATCAAGCTAATATAAGAAGTCCATTAGCTCATTTCAACCCTAAATATGCTGGAGTTGGTGCTGGTTCTGTATTATCTGCTGATTTAATGGCTGATGAGCTAGACCTAGAATATAAACCCAAACCAAGTATGTTTAAAGAATTGATGAAAACCATAGGTAATGTTAATAAAGCACAGGTAGAAGCTAATGCTAATTTAGGTGCTGGTGTTATAAATGGTGTAGGTGGTTTATTAGCTGACCCATCTGTTATGGCGGAAATAGCAGTTAAAGGAATGGCAGGTCTTGGACTTGGTGGATTATTAATGTCTAATGATTTAAATGCAGGTGAAGACCAACAATTATTTTTACAGAGATTAAAACAAAGATGACAAAATCAGAAGCATTTAGAAACTTACTACAAAGTCAGGAACTATTAGACGAAGTAGAAGCAATGAAAAAAGAATTAACAGATTTAATTATTAATTCTGATGATGATGAATCAAGCGTAAGAGAAGCAGCTTATGTCAGAATCAGAACTATCAACGAACTCATGTCTCGTTTTGAATCTATCGCAAAAGATGATGAGATTAAAGATAAGGCATGGAAAATAATATAGACATTTAGTCTGTATGGGAACGCCACACCTAGATGGCATAAGGAAATACAATGAGTGAAGAAACCACGACTTCTACACCAGTAGAAAGTGGCGACAATCCAATAACAATGTCAGAAGCAGCATCTGCATTTGAAGGTATGTTGTCCACACCAGAGGACTCTAACGAGCAACCAACTGAAAAGGAAGAAGATACACAAGAAGCAGAAGTAGAAGAAACAGATGTTGAATTAGAAGCTGAAGAAACTGAAGAAGTTGAAGAAACTGAAGAAGTTGAATTAGCTGAAGAAGAAACTGAAGATGAATCCGAGATTGAAGATGAAGAAGTAGTTGAGGAAGAACAAACTTTCACGATCAAAGCAGCAGGTGAAGAAAAAGAAGTTACCCTTGATGAACTTAAAAAATCTTATCAACTTGGCTCTGATTATACTAAAAAGACTCAAGAAGTAGCTGAACAGCGTAAAGTTATAGAACAAGAAGCTAAAGCTATTATTGAAGCTAGAAAAGTTAGGGATGACTATGCTCAAAAACTTCAAGCAGTTGAACAATTCTTGACTGGCACTAATGATAGTCCAGAAGATTTAGCAGTTATGAAAGAGAACGACCCAATAGGATATGCAGTTAAGGTCGCAGAAATGACCGAAAAAAAAGAACAGTTACAAACTGTGCAATCTGAACGACAACGCCTTGCTCAAGAGCAAAACGCAGTAAGAGCAGATGAAATGCAAAAGTTTGTAGCAAATGAAGCACAAAAGCTGACACAATCCTTGCCAGAGTTTTCAGACAAAGCCAAAGGCGAACAGATCAAAAATGAAATTCGCAATTATGGTAAGAAGGTTGGTTTTACAGACGAAGAGCTATCTCAAGTCTATGATTCACGCCATGTTTTAGTGTTACACAAAGCGGCGCAATGGGACAAACTTCAATCATCTAAATCAGGTGTAAAGAAAAAAGTCGCAAAAGCTCCAAAAACTTTAAAAGGTGGAGCTAAAGTAAAGCAGACTGTAACCGATAAACAGAAAAAACAACAACGAAGGTTACTGCAAACTGGTGATGCCAGAGATGCAGCAGCTTTATTTGAAAACTTTATTTAAGGAAAAATAACAATGGCTTCATTTCATACTTATCAAGCAATTGGTATGCGTGAGGATTTATCCAACACCATATACAATATTGCTCCGACAGAAACTCCTGTAGTTTCTTCTATCGGTAAAACAAAAGCAACAGCTACTCTACATGAGTGGCAAACAGATACACTAGGTGCAGCAGCTAATACAGCTCTTGTCGAAGGTGCAGATGCAGCAGCATTTACAGCAGTTCCTACAGTTAGAGCTACTAACAGAACTCAAATTTTAGGTAAAACAGTTAATGTAACTGGTACTCTTGATTCAGTTGATAAAGCTGGTCGTAAGACAGAAACAGCTTATCAGTTAGCTAAAGCTGGTCAAGAACTAAAACGAGACATAGAATTTGCTATTCTTGGTAATGTTGCTCCAGTAACATCAGTGGGTAGTACAGCACCAAAGATGGCTTCTATTCAAACTTGGATTAGAACTAACTGGACTACAGTAGGTACAGGTTCTCCAGCAGCTCCAGCATCCCCTCCAGGTTCAGCAGCTAGAACTGCAACTTCAACTAGTACTACAGCAGCGTTTACAGAAGTAGCTTTAAAAGCTGCTATGAAATCAGCGTTTAATGCAGGTGGTAGTCCAACTATGTTAGTTGTTCCACCAAACCAAAAAGTTAAAGTATCAGCTTTTTCTGGTATTGCAGCTAATCGTGTTTCCACACCTAATGCAGGTACTACTACAAAAGCAGCAGCTATTGTAGGTGCAGCAGATGTGTACCTATCAGACTTTGGTATGCTTTCAGTAATTCCAGAAAGATTCATGACTTCTGATTATTCATCAAACAATGGTGAACAAGCTCTTATTTTAGACCCAACAATGTTGTCTTTAGCAACTTTAAGACCATTCCAGTCTACTTTACTAGCTAAAACAGGTGATGCTGAAAAACATCAAATGCTTACAGAGCTAACTCTGCAAGTAAGTAACGAAGCAGCTCATGCTATCGTTGCAGATTTGAACGCTTAATTAAACATTAAGTATTGATATTGCCCACTTCGGTGGGCATATCTTTTAAGGATAATTATGGTAGACGATAAAAAAAAATTTAAAAGCACTTGGTCGCAACCAATAAAATACAGACACCAAACAAAACACGATGACCATGATAATGATGGTTATGTGATAGAAACAAAACAAGATGTAACAGATATTGTAGAAGCAAACAAAGAGGAAATTATTACCAAATCATCAGGGTGGGGTAATGAAATGTTTGATAACAAAATTGCATCTATACCAATGACAGTTATTGACGATCTAAACCATAAACAAATTATGAAGGGGTTTCAGATTATTGATGTTAAAAAATTTAAAGAATTTTTAAATCATCCAGACAACAGATTTTTTAGAACAAAACAGGGCAGAATCTAAATGGCATTTTTTACAGATTACACAACGCTACAAGCGACTATAGCTGATTATTTAGCTCGTTCTGATTTAACAACCCAGATACCAGAGTTTATTAGATTAGCAGAAGATAGATTGTTAAGAGACTTACGCATAAGACAAATGCTTAAAGTTGCTACAGCAGATACTACAGCAGGTGATGCTACTGTATCTTTGCCTTCTGATTTTGTAGCTATGAAAGATTTACATTTACAAGGCAACCCACCACAAACAATTAAGTTCTTATCTACAAGTAATTTCTTTAGAAATGCTCATTCATCTACTTCTGGATTACCTAATCGCTATACACTATTGGGTGCAGAGTTTCAATTTGCTCCGATCCCTGATGGTGTTTACACACTTCAAATGGTTTACTTTTATCAACCAGAATATTTGAGCGACACTAATTCATCTAACCTTTGGTTAGCAGATACACCTGATTTATTACTTTACGCTGCACTAGGTGAAGCAGAACCATATTTGATGAATGATGAAAGACTTAACACATGGGCAAGTATGTATGACAGAGGAGTAAACGCTCTACGCAAGAGTGATGACGAATCTGAATACCCTGCTCAACCACTTACTATTACTAACTCAACGAGGTAAATTATTATGGCGGAAATGTCGGACTATTTAGAAGTCGCACTTCTAAACGCAACACTTAACGGAACTGCTTTTACAGCAGTCAACAACCCTTATGTATCTTTACACACAGCAGACCCAACAGATGCTGGAAC
>ENA-UZXC01001430-UZXC01001430.1-metagenome-genome-assembly--contig:-Day-2-25m-contig-1430_pt1 | contig 17379 bp, 14 predicted proteins | sample MGYA00260340_ERZ794900 | MGnify/ENA metagenome assembly ERZ794900 | reverse complement strand
GATAGTTTCGCTGAGGTAAAACTCGATAATGGACAGAGTTATCCAGTTAATAGTGCCCAGTCTATATCTGAGCTTCTTGATCGAATAGAACATGCCGATAAAATGGGTCTTGACGTTTTTGGAATAGGTGAGCATTATCGAAGAGAATTTCTTGATTCTGCTAATTCAGTGATATTATCAGCAGCAGCATCTCGCACGAAGAATATTCGTTTAACCAGTGCAGTAACAGTCCTCAGTGCAGCAGATCCTGTAAGGGCATTCCAAAATTTTGCAACCCTCGACCTCGTTTCTTCCGGGCGAGCAGAAATGGTAGTTGGGCGTGGTTCATTCACCGAATCATATCCTTTATTTGGCTTGAATTTAAATGAATATGACGAAATATTCTCAGAGAAATTAGATCTTTTACTATCTATTAGAGATAATGAAACTGTTAATTGGTCAGGTAAATTCAGACCCGCACTAAGAAATCAACAAATATATCCCAGACCTTTACAAGAAAAATTACCTATCTGGTTAGGAGTTGGTGGAACTCCTCAATCATTCGTAAGAGCAGGATTGCTAGGTTTACCATTAATGATAGCAGTCATTGGTGGAGAAACACACAGATTCCGTCCATTAGTTGACCTTTACAGAGAGGCCGGTGAGCGTGCTGGGCATAATCCTAATCAACTAAAAGTTGGACTTCATTCACTAGGATTTGTTGCAAAAGATTCGCAAGAAGCTAGAGATATTTATTTTCCCGGCTATGCGAAGGCTTTCACTAAAATTGGGAAGGAAAGGGGTTGGCCTCCAGTTACTAGAAATAGATTCGATGAACAAACAGGTCCTCTAGGCGCTTATGTAATTGGCGATCCAGAAGAAGTCGCCGAAAAAATAATCAGACATAGTGAGGCATTAGGGGGAATCTCACGTTTTTCTTTCCAATTGGATAATGCAGGACTTTCACATAATCAGTTAATGGACACCATAGGTCTGATAGGAAAAGAGGTTTCACCCCTAATTAATAAGGGACTTTAACCAATTAATCAAAGACCACATACTTATCCCTCGTAATATGAGTCATGTTTTGAGCTGGTCTGAAGACGATCTCTCATCCTATTATTTTGATAGAGAAATAGATTTATCTTGGCTCAATAAATCCTCTAGGCACCAATTTCGATGGAAGTCACTGAAGGGTCCTTGGATAACATCTGATAGAAGGATTTCTTCTTCAAAGAAATTAATTGAATTATTTTCTAACTCAATGCCCACTGATGTTTATGTTTCAACTTCTTCATGGCTTAATCCCATTAATCTCCCTAGAATTAAAGATACGAAACGACCCTCGCCTATACTTTTAGATCATCTTGTTGTATTTGATATTGATATCAGGCCGTTTTGTATTATTCGCTTAGAAGAAGCAAGGAAAGCAACTTTTAATCTTCGAAATTGGTTAATAGAAAATACTGATATTAAAATTAGACATATTACATTTTCAGGAAGTAAGGGGTTTCATATTATTGCGGATGATCCTGATAGAGAGTCATTTTCTGAACCTGATCCAGTATTAAGAGAAGAGAAAGTTAAATCTCAACGTAAGCAACTTTTGAATCAGGTAATTGAAGCGGGGCATCCTGTTGATAAGGTTGTAACAGCGGATACTAGGCGTGTTATTCGTTTACCTGGAACTATTCATGGTAAAACCGGCTGGATTTGTACAATTCTCAATGATGAATGGATTGAATTACCAGTAAATGAATGGATAAATAAAATTCCTAGACATGAATCCGCAATTAAAATTCCGAAAAGACCACCAATTAGAATACCCAAATTTTCTCTTCCTAAAATGAATCTAAGACTTACATCAAAAAAAATAGTAAGTCCGCCTCAATATACTAGTTTGGAATTAAGTAGTCATGTTTCTGGAACCAATGATCGCTCTGCGTTTGTATCATGGTTACCCATAAAATGGGGAGATATTCGCACATCTATTGAGAAATCACAAGAACTGTTCAGACAGCTCAATTTAGCACCTATTGCATATTTTCATGATCATGAAAGAGTTTTAGCAATTATTCCGAGAGCGATTCCTAGAGATTTTCTGCTTAGTAAATTATCTCAGAAAGATTTCAAGAATTTTATTTATGAAACACGACATATGAATCATAGTTGGACAAGAGTCTCAGGCAGACTGATTGGAGAAAATTGGGAAGGAGAGATTGAACCAGTAACGGTACTTGGATACGACTTCTCTGATGAATGCCTACACCCTTGGTCAGCCCCTCATCTTGAGATTTGTTCTCGTTTGGGTCTACCTATTCGGGAGCATCAAGGTGATGTCTCAGGGAGTGATAAAGTTCCAATTAGAGTCGTAATCCGGCGTTGAGTTTATTTCCTTAGTTACAGACGACGTCATGTCTCAAGGAAGGAGCCTCACGGCAATGACTGCAGTTGCGTACCGCAACACCCTGACGAACCCAGGGGTCATGGCGCCGAGACAGCGCCATGACCAAACAATAAATATGGTGTGATAATGGGATTTTTAGCCAATTTATGGAACTCTTTTCAACCCCATACTCCTTCACAAAGACTCTCAAATTATAATTCTCGAGATTATCCTGTTAGAGACCCTCAGCGCAAATTAACTAAACCTATGGAAATTAGGTATAATCATTTAATCGCTAGATTAGGACCAGTATCTTCTATTGATGAGGGAATAGAAAAACTCAATAAATTTATTCGGCCCGAACATACTCATCATTCAAGGAATTTTTTCACTCATCCTTTTGTCCGAGAAACTTTGAACTTAGAATACAGTGAGAAATATCAAGGCCGTCCCCCAGTTAGAGATCCTCAGCGTAAATTAACTAAACGCATGGAAATTAGATATAACCAATTACTAGCTAAATTAGGACCAATATCTTCTATTGATGAGGGTATAAAAAAACTCGATAAATTTATACGACCTGAACACCCTCACCATTCAAGAAATTTTTTAACACACCCATATGTCAAAAAAGCCTTGAATTTTCATGATAGCCCTGAATTAGTTAAAGAATCAGTAAATGAATGGTGGAAAGTAGATAAATCTGAGGATAAATCATCAATTCCTTGGTCTGAGGATACATCATCAATTCCTTGGTCCTCTATTCCCGTTTCAGAAAACTTGGATATATGTGGCGATCCAAGTTGTTCAACTGGAGTTAATGCCTTTGATTTCAGATGTTTTACCTGTAGGAAAAGATATTGTGATACGCATAAAGGTACAGGCATTGATTGTAAATTCTGTGAATCTTTGAGCTAAGTAAATACGCTTTTACTATGGAAATCTCCTCTTGGTGAAAGATCTTGTTCCACCGCCCAACGAACTTGTTCTCTTCCATCTTTACTGTAACCATACATTACTTCTCCCGGACTAACTTCAAAATTCCAATGCTTTTGGAAAATTGCTGCATCTTCCTTATTTTGAGCAAGTTTCTTAGGTACTGAATGGAACATAACTAACTTCTTTTTCTTTGTTCTGAAATATTTTCCTATGATTTCAGGAAGCAATTTGCTCACCCAAGTGTCACTAATCATCTTGACCTGTCTTGGGATCATATACCTTGGATTATCTAGTGGACCTAGTACTTGTTCCATTGCTTCTGTGAATATTTTTGAATCTTCTTCTGAGGCATCTTCAAGATATGTCCTCATCCATCCTCCCCCCCTATCTCCTGATGCAATTGTAGGGCTTGTTTTCAAATTACCAGTTTCTCTTAATGCACCAGAAACAGCAGTTGCTATTGCGAGTACTAATGATTCATCATTCCATTCTGGTCTCTGAAATGAAACACTCAATATAGGCCATCCTCCTGAAAATCCATCCTTCATTTTCATTTCAATTGCTTCTTTCGGTTTCGCATTAAATGGTTCACCAATTTTCCATAGTTCTCTGGTTCTTTTTCTATTCCTCGCTCTACGTATCATTTCATCATTGAATACATCTAAAGTTTCTGAGATACCCTCTGGACGAGCTTCAGTAAATGCAGCATGTACATGCCCTACCCCCTTCTCAATAGCACTATCGTCACAAACTCCATACAGCCTCGAATGCTTTTTTTTGAAACGGTAATAATCATCAAAACCTTTACTGAATTCTTCTGCCAAGCATACAATATCCCAATTATTAGCAACCTTTTCTGGATTCTTTTTATCAAGTCTAAATGAGCGTCCTCTTAATTGATTAATGCTCATACTAGTTGTTACTGTAGTCAAATCAATTAGAACATTAATTCTACTTGCATCCCAACCTTCTCCGAGTAGACCTCTAGTGCCTACTATACATTTTGTAACTCCTTCTTGAAATAATTCAGTAATCATTTCAGTATAGTATCTTGGTTTCCATTGATTACCTCTGCCTCTAATTTCATTATAACCGTCTTTTTTAGCACTCTCAAGTTTAATTTCTAATCCTTTTTCTTTAATCCATTGTTCAAATCTAGGTAATATTATTTCACACAAATCATCATCTACTAATACGGTAGAACCAGTCATTAGAACTGGATTAAGTCGATCAGTTGCTTCATCAACTAGAACTGAACGGAATGCTGCAATAGCCCCACCCGCATTCTTATCTAGAACTCCTTCAACTAGAGCCGTAGCAGATGTCTTCTCAAAGTCTGTAACAATTACTGCTCTAATATCCGGCCCCAATGCTTGCATTTCTGCAGTTAAGATATCTCTCAAAGCATCATATTTTGCCGATGCATACGCCATTACACGCCCGACTGGTGACGCACAAGGCCTCATCCCAGTCTCAGTAATTTGATGACCTAACATTCTTAGCCTTTGGATAGCAACTTCTGCTAACTCATGATCTTTTTCATTTTTTGAACGAAGAAGCCCGTGTCTGATATAACGATCTAATAAGGTAATCATAACTTGATTTTTTTTCAAATTCAAATCGATTAATTTTTGTTCAGGATATGGTACGTTTTCTGGTAAATCTATATCTTTATACAGGAGATAAAGTCTAGCAGAATTGGCTAAATTTTCGTCTCTTTTAACGAACGAAGTCCAATTTTTTACTGGTCCGCTCGGGAGCAATAATTTACTTAGAATTTCAGTTAACCAAATATCTAATTTTGGTGTACGATTTTTGGTATCTTCAGGTCCATTACTAATTTCTTCAATTAATTCCTCAAATTCTTTATCAACATTAGCTATGTATTTTAATTCATCTGGATTTGGTCTTACAAAATAGGCTAGATCTTGATAGGGAGATAAATTAGAATCTCTAACTAATGCTGGAACAGGTACCTCGTAATCAACTTCTCCAAAAAATTCTTTGTATCTTTCACCATCATCAATACTTACAGAACCAATGTCCGGAGGTGTCGCTGTGAGACCTAAAACAATTGGATCACCAAAATATTCTCTAATTTCGCTTAGAACTCTTCCCCAGTGTCCAAGCAGATGATGACATTCATCAAGAATTATCAAGCCAATTCCGGTTTTCGCTAGGTTCTCTAGATTCTTTTTCGAAGATTCATGTAATACCCATAAAGCATTTCCATGAGTAGTGAAATCATCTCTTACTTGTTTTCTGTATGAGCTAAACCTTTCTGTAAAATAATCCTTATTATTATCTCTCAAGTCTTCTATCCATGCCTTAGCAGTTCCCTCATTATCTGCTTCATTTTCAGAAATTAATTTTTTAATCCATATTTCCATTGCAGCACCATCAAGATTTTCATCAGCACGTTTTGGGAGAGTGACTGATTGATATGTAAGAGAAGTTAGCAATCCAGGGGACTTTGTATTCGTAAGAATTTGTTCTTCTTTACCATCTAAATTGAATAATTCTTTTGCTCTTGCAACCCATTGTGCCTGAATTGCAGAGTTAGGGCTTAAAACGAGAGTGGGTAGTCGTACTAAATCAGACCAAGTATATAGTCCAAGGACAGTCTTTCCGGATCCTGGCGGTGCTACAATATGCAGGTTTTTTTCACCCGCATCTAATTGTTCACGGATAATCTCAGATGAAGCAACCTGCGAAGGCCTTAATTTTCCAGAAAAACCAATCTGCCCGAATTCCTCCATACTAATGTCTCATGTATCAGACATAAAGAAATTATTCACTACGATGTTCTAGAAAAATATTCTTATTTGGTTTAACCAAAGATTGACGGTAAAGTAGCGTTTGGCAGAATCATGGTTGTATCTGAGCCGGGGCTAAGGCGAGTCACGAATACTCGTTTAATTGACCATGATGGTACAGTCAATCATGGTAATTTTCTTTTGCATAGTGATGGCACCTATTCATTGAGTAATGGTGATGAAGATGTGATTGAAACTATTGATGGTTCAATGCGTTTAATCACTCGCTCATTTCAAAATTGGCATACGCATTTAGCTATGGTTCTCAATCGTGGTATGGGGGAGGGTTTACCTCTTATGGAGTGGTTAGAAACTTCAATTTTTCCAGTAGAGAAATTTTTAACCCCTGAATTTGTAGAAGTTGGTACCAGAGCAGCAGCGGCTGAATTGATATCAACGGGTACAACATTTGCTTGCGACATGTACTTTCATACTGAGGTGATAGGTAATACACTTGCTGAGACAGGCCTCAGAGCAGAGTTATGTGGCCCCATTACAGATGGTTTAACACCCAACTTCAAGCCAGGTTCAGGAGATGCCTTGAGGCATATGGAATCTTTGATTAGAGAAGGTTCGTCACGCCCTGAGAGAATATCATATGGTATAGGTGCTCATTCAGTCTATGTTTGTAGTGAAGAGACTCTCAGAAAGGCATCCGAACTTTCTAAAAAGACGGGATGTAAACTTAGTATTCATACTTCTGAAACCCGTAAAGAAGTAGCGGACTGTCATGAATCTACTGGCATGTACCCTATTGAATATCTTGATTCTTTAGAATTCTTCACTGATGGCAATACTGTATGTGCACATTGTGGTTGGGTTACAAAGAAAGAAATGAGGATATTAGCGGGACATGACGCTCATGCGGTTCATTGCCCTACATCGAATCAAAAACTTGCATGTGGTGGGACGCTTTCTTATCCGGCTATGATAGAGGCTGGCGTTGATGTCAGATTAGGAACAGATGGGGCGGCTAGTAACAATAGTCTAGATATGCGGGCAGAATCTAAGGCAGCTAGTTTAGTCCAAAGGCACGATCATTGGGATGCTAGAATATTAGATCCAGTTGAGACATGGCAATTGGCAACTAAAGGTTCCAAAGATTGGATAACCTGGGATTTAAATGATATTCGTATGCGACCATTTGGAAGAGATGGACGAAGGTTACTTGCTAATTTGATATATTCCGGAGGCCAAGTATTGGATGTATTAGTAGATGGTGAACCCCTACGTAGAAACGGTAATACATTGACAATCGATGAAAATCGTACTGCTAGAGAAATTGAAGAAGTAGTTGTTGACTACTATGCTGAAATCTAATAATAGAGTAAAATAATTACTCTGATTTTGAGACATTGATGGCATTAGGTCCCTTTGGTCCTTCGCCAACTTCGAACTCAACTGAATCGCCATCTTCGATGACGCCCTCAACTTGAGTATGATGGACGAATAAATCGTCTCCATCTTCTTGTTCGATAAATCCGAACCCTTTTTTCTGATTAAACCACTTGACTGTTCCTTGAGCCATAATTCCACATCGCGCTGACCATACTACTTCAAGTAGTGCGATGAAAGATTACCTAGTATAGCGATATTTTCATAGTTTTATTTTTCTAGATATTATATTAAAACTCTTATTCATATAGTATTTTCAACTATTTTTATTGCTTCCAGTGCTTTTTTGACGTGTCTAGTAACTCCTAGTTGACTTGTATACGAATAAGTGATATATCCTTCAGGGTTGATAACAAACGTAACTCTTGCATTAAGAAAACCAAAGTTTCTTTTTAATTTCAATGATTTAGCGAGTTTATTATTCCTATCACTCAACAATGAATATTGTAAGTTATATCTTTTCTTAAAATTTCTATGTGAAGATGTTGAGTCTGAGGAGACCCCATAGAGTAAAATTCCTTTTTTAGTAAACTGTTCATATTGATCTCTAAAAGAACAAGATTGTAATGTGCATCCAGGTGAATCATCTTTAGGATAAAAGAAAATAACTGTCCATTTCCCTTCAATATCTGCTCTACTGACTAGTTTTTCTTCATCATCATACAAGCTAAACTCAGGAAATTTAGTATTTACTAAATATTCATGAGTATCTGGCATTAAATTATCTCCATTTACCTAACGAGTCTCTAAGGGCCGATTCAATATCTTTGTGTACAAATTCATATCCAGACTCTTCTAGTTTGTTTGGCAAGACTCTTTGACCCTCTATCAATAGTGATTGAGCGAGTTCACCAAATAATATTTTCATAGAAATCCCTGGTATAGGAGCAATTGCAGGACGCCTTAGGACTTTTCCTAACGTTTTTGAGAATACTTTTTGCATACATGGATTTGGTGCTGTTAGATTGTAAGCACCTTCGCATTTATTATTCATCATTAAATGATGAATTGCGTAAATCTCATCATCTAAAGAAATCCATGACATCCATTGCTTTCCTCCAGCAAGAGGACCTCCCCCTCCCATCTTCCAAGGAAGTAACATACGTCCCAAAGCTCCACCAGTTGCAGACAAGACAATCCCGTTTCTTGTATTTACCACTCTAATACCTGCTTCTCTGGCAGAATTTGCATATGATTCCCAATCAATTACGGTATCGGTCAAGAAACCTTCACCCGGAGGGCTATCTTCTGTAAGTTCCTCATCACCTCTGTTTCCATAGTAACCTATTGCACTAGCCACAATGAATACTTCAGGCTTATTTTCAAGTTTACTCATTGTATCTGATAACAGTGTTGTACTTTCTCTTCTAGAGTCTACAATTAGAGCCTTTCTTTTCTTACTCCATCGCTTGTCTCCGATACCTGCTCCACCTAGATGGATTACTACATCAAAACCTTCTATATCACTTGAATTGAGAATGCCTTCATCTGGTTTCCAAGTCAACTCTTTACTTCCTTCTTTGACAGGTCTTCTAACAAGTCTCCAAACATCGTGACCACCAGTATCTAAGAAGGCTACAAGTTGTGTACCAATTAGTCCTGAAGAACCAGCAATCAAAATTTTCTTTTTGGGTATAGTGGAATATTTTGAATGTTCACGCATATCTCTTTGCAGCCTTAATTCTCTTGCTTTGAACATAGAGGAGATGCGTCCAGTAACTAAAGCCCCTCCAAGAATTTTATCAACCAACATTCCTATTGGTCCAAAAGGTACACTGTATGTGACATCATCAACTACTGTTGTAACTCCGTCTTTTTCGGTAAGATAATGATTATGATTCCACTTCCAGAATGGGCCTTTAATCATAGTATCTGCAAAATAATTAGGTTTGTCGTAACCGGTATGTTCAGCGACCCATGTCATATTCACAAATGGTATACCTGGTGCAGGGAATCTGAAAATTCTTTGAGAACCAACTTCTAATGAATCATCCGCTCGAACTTCTTCTGCAACTTCCCAAGGTGGCATTAATCTCCTAAATGATCCCTCATGTTCGAACCAATCAAAGGTGGATTTAATATCGGCATTAACTACCGTTTCATGTTTATATTTAGTCATATTATCATCCAAATTTGGCTAATGTCATAGTATCTTCTTTGGCATATCTTTCAAGATAATTTTTTAGTTTTAGTTTCCGCATTGCCGATTCCGAGGACATGTACCTAACCTTTCCAAAAATTGGTCTCTCCGGTCCCCAAGCTCTATCATGGCGTCCTAGAACCCAAAATATTCCAGTGTATGAATTCGGGTCTCTTCCATCTAATGCCCATTTATCATTAATATAGATCATTCTTTCAGCAGCTGTTTCAGGATCAGGAGACCATTCTAAGATTTTCTTTCCCCATAGCATCCTCATGTAATTATGCATTTGACCCGTTCTAAGTAATTCTCTTTGAGACGCATTCCATATTTCATCATGAGTTTCTGCTTGTTCTAATTCTTCAAGAGAATATAGTGTCCGATTATCATTTATATGTTCAGTCATTGAAATTTTAGCCCAATTAGGAATAGTCTCAATAGTAGCATGGTCAATTCTATTGTAAGAAAAATTAAACCCTAACTCTCTCCATGTAATAATTTGATCTAGGAAAGATGAGGCAGATTCGGAAGTTCCCCACCACCCACTCCTAGTGCCTTTACCTGTATCTTCATGATTTAATGAATCGACACTCCAATTTTCTTTAGCAAAGACTTTCTCAATTATTTCAAATGATGATATGTGTCCGAAGTGTAACCAAGGAGACAAACCACTTACTGCAGGAGTATCTGGATTATTTCTATCAATACTATATTTATTCAATTTATAATTCAAGAATTTTTGTAATCTCATTCTTGCTTCATCAATGCCGCCAATAGTTTCTTTTACCGCAGGAACGCTATGATCTATTGGGAAATCTGCCATAGCACGGTCTCCTACAGTGCCTCCTTCAGCCACTCTCCATAACCACTCCAGAGGAGTAGCCTCAAGACCCGTTTCTTCTCTCAAGAATTCCAAATCATCTGAAGTTAATGACAAGTTATCTCCTACACCATCCATAGAGTTCATAGCCGGTATTGTTTGTAATGCATCTACCAGACTTTTTTGCATATATTTCCTGAAAGAATATGCTGTTGTAAACTCTTTTTCAGCCCACATCATCGGAAGAATACCATTTGAATCTACTGCATCTACACGTAATTTCAGTATTTTCGGTGCAGCTCTCAATATCTTGTTGGGAATGTAAGTTGGATAATCATCTAAAATAACACAACTAGCATGCTTAGACAAAGAAAGTAGCATCTTATACCCAGTCTTTCGTTTAATTTCTACCCAAGGAATGTAAGTAATATTATTTTCTTGAAAATCCCTGGAATTATTCATTATACCTTGAATCATAAAAGATAAAATTCTGTCATTAGCAAATTTGTGCGTAATTGAAACGGCTTCTACTACCAGAATTGGTTTACTGAGTTCTTTTGAAAGAGAAATTGCATGATCTAATGAAGCATTGTAATTGTATCTTCTACATGCAGTCATCCAATACAATACGAATCTACCATTAGGATTGATTTCATGTTGACTTACAGTACGGACACGAGAACTTTTGAGTCCATCAGACGTGAAATACTCGTGCATCATGCTATCTCACCTACTGTCTAGCATATAACCAAGTGTTTTATGAAAGTACTAGAAACAAACACTAATTCATAAGTGAATAAGCCGAGGCGTGCTTATGACCATACAAATTAAAAACTCGTTGAACTCTAAGGATATTGATTCGGATGCCCACCTCCCTACGGACAGTGGTAACTTCAGAATTGCAGTTACAACTGATGATCAAGGATTCGAGCATGCATTAGTGTATGTAGAAGGTTTTTCTCAATCAGTAAATCCGTTAATTCGAATACATTCAGAATGTCTGACTGGAGATGCCTTTGGGTCCTTGAAATGTGATTGTGGAGCGCAACTTAAAAAATCAATGAGACTAATTCAACAAGAAGGTGCAGGGGCAATAGTATACCTCAGACAAGAGGGTAGAGGAATAGGTCTCGAAGCAAAAATCCAGGCGTACAACTTACAAGATAATGGATATGATACACTCGATGCAAATTTAGCTCTAGGTCTACCTGCTGATGCGAGAGATTATGAGATTGCTGCGAAGATGTTGAAAAAGAAAGGAATAACTAGAGTACGTTTAATGACGAATAATCCTCTTAAAGTCAATGGATTGAAAGATAATGGTATAGCAGTGTCTGATAGGGTCTCTCACATTAGTGGCCTTTGTGCATCGAATAGAGACTACTTACATACCAAAAAAGTACGTATGGGTCATCTTTTAGATGTTGAGTAAGTATTTGAAGTAAATGACGGGGGCTCACAATATGACAATCACTGCTGGCGACATCGCACCTGACTTTACTCTACTAGACAGTAATTCAAATGAATTTAATCTATCTGATCTTGATGGTAGTTGGAAAGTTGTTTTCTTCTATGCCAAGGATGGTTCACCAACTTGTAAAAGAGGATGTTTAAGTTTCAAAGAACAATATGAATTATTTCGTTCATTAACACCTCCCGCGGAGGTGATTGGTATTAGTCAAGATTCTATTTCTGACCATAAAGAATTCAAAGAAGAATTAGGCTTGCCATTTCCCTTATTATCGGATTCAGATAGAACAGTAGCGGAACTATTTGGTGTAGCGAACTATTTAGGGCAATTTCCTGCCAAGTCATCGTTTGTCATAGGTCCTGATAGACAGATACATTACGTATACGATTGGCTATTTAGACCTCGTAACCATGTTGCCAAGATACTTGCTGCAATGAGTGGTGTCACAGAACGGGGCAATTTCAAATGAGTTGGGAAATTATTCTCAGTGATGCTGGACTTAATGATAGAGAGATTAGAGCAGTTCTTGTTCTTTCATCAAAATCTAATTTGAAAGCTAGTGAGTTAGCTAAAGAGTTGGAAACAACTCGTCTTGACGCTTACAATTCTTTAGAAAAATTACAAGCAATTGGATTAGTAAAAACTACTGCCGATCGACCAATGAGATTTTCTTGTCCACCAATTGGTGAAGCAGTTGAACATCTTATAGGGATAAGAAAGTTACAACTTCAAAGGATTGAACAAGCCTATGAAGAGGTCAAAGTAAATCCCAATTCACTTAAGTACAGCAACACTGAAGAAGAAAGTACCCATTTAAATCCTAAATTCGCTGTATTAAAAGAGCGTACTCACATTATGAAGAGAATAGAAAAGATGGCAGATGATTCAAATGATAATTTGATATTATTACTAGGTAAATTTGGAATTTTACATCTTTGTAGAAGCCCTGCTATTACTGCAGTCAATAATGCTGCTAGTCGAGGAATAAAGATTCGAGTAATAGGACAACTAGATCGTCGAACACTTCGTTTCTATGGTGAATTAAATGAGGGCATTGAAGTGAGGCATACAGAAAATCTTGAGGCCCAAGGTGCATTGATGGATGATTTAGAAACTATTCAATATCTAAATATGGAAGAAAACCCAGTAGGACGTGGTAAAGAAGATGCAGCTCTTGTAATTGAGTCTCCTGATTTTTCGAGCTCATGGGCAAATCTTGTGGAATCAATATGGTCAGAAGGGGTCCCTCTTGATTCCGCATCTAAAAGATTTACAGAGAATAGAATTGTTGATCCACTCAAACTTACCTTTGAGAGCGGTTCATTTTTAGAGCGTATACGAGAAATTCTCGATGTTAATGATGATTTACCGACAGAAGATACTCCTTTTGATCAGGAATCTATTCTCAACGCAGGTATGGAAATTAATCAAGCAAGGAAGAAATTAGAAACTGGAGGAGTCCAAAGTCTCGCTGCTTTCGGAATCGATATTGAGACTTTATTGAGACAAGTTGGTATGAGAATTGGTGAAGAACTTTCTTTTTCAATGAAGGATATTAAGGGAGATGTTGAATATCTTAACGAGATGATGGATTGGTGGGAATATTCTGGCCTAGGATTATTAAATTATGATATCGATCCAGTTTTCCATATTGAAGTTAAATTACAACAAAGTAATTCGAAAAATAAACTACCTTTATGGGCGTTAGATGATGGTATTATTGAAGGGGCGATTTCATCTAGATATGAATCAAGAGATGGAATTACAATAAATAGGATAATCGGCGACAAGGATGTAGAATACCATAGTCGTTATGAGATAATCATGAATTCCTAGATGTATGATATTTACTAAAATAGTATTACTTTCCCTACGGTACTATACGACCCATTATATGAGTCAACGCTTAGAATGACCTATGAGGTTACTGACATTCTTATTTTTTATGCGTGAAATTTTGAAAAAGAAGCCAGCGGATCTCGACTGGATTCAAAAACAAGGTTTATTGTCTGTTAAACTTGCTCAAATCTTTGCCCTCCGCTCAGATTTAATTGGTGTAGAAAAATGTAGACAATTACAGCAACTGTATCAACACGCTGCCAGTATCCCATCAGAAGATGTATTTGCAAATCTTGAACTCCGTGCTCCCGAGGGTTTCTTTGAAGCGTTTGAAAAAATTGAGAAGGAACCATTAGCAGCTGCATCAGTCGGACAGGTCCATCTTGCAAAATTAAAAACAGGGGAAAAAGTAGTAGTTAAAATAATCAAAAATCAAAATTCTAAGACATTCAGGAGAGATGTTGAAAGAATGAGGCGATGGCTCCGTATATTTTTATTCTTTAACAGAAAACTTCGCAGAGTTGGTAATCCGGTAGCTTTACTAAATCATGTTGCAGACTATACTACGAGAGAACTTGATCTTCGTAATGAAATTAAAGGAGCTGAAGAGTTAGACGGTATAAAGAATGAAATTTCTAAGAATTTCTCTATGGAATTGCTTAGGTTCCCTAAATATTGGTCAGAACTATCTAATGAAGATGTTCTAGTTTCAGAATTTATTGAAGGGAAATCTTTGGAAGAAGGAATAGAAGAAAAATCACTTAGCTGGGATACATTACTACAATTATTTAGAATTCATGGGGCTTATCTTTTCGGTATCGGAACATTTCATGGTGATTTACATCCAGGGAATTGTATAATTGATAACGATGGTAAATTTGTGTTCATTGATAATGGGGCGATTTGTCATGCTCCCTCTAAGGTCAATTTGTCACTATTCCAATTTTTTGAAGAATTATCTGATAATAACTTCAAAGAAGCCTTCGACTCATTATTGGGGCTTTCAGATTCACCATTGAAATCTAATAATTTAGATGTTTATTACAAGAAAATGAATGAAATTTATGATGGTTTTGAAAACCAAACAGTAGGTGAAAAGAGCCTTACAAGAATTATGATGCAGACTGTACAAGCAGCAGTAGAGAAAGCAGGTGCAGATTTTGGTGAAGAAGCGTTTCCAATTATTCGTGCTTTAATGTATTTAGATGGTTTAGTACTAAGGACTCACCCCGATGTTAAACTTATTGAATCCATGGGGCCATATTTAGAAGAGTTCCGGACAGGACTTAATTTAGATGCAAAAATCAATCAATTATAGGGCGTGTAAAAATGACTGAATCTCAAAAAAAAGTTATATGGATTATAGGTGGGTCTGGAGGAATAGGGTCACAAATTACAAAAAGAATGTTAGATAATGGATGGAAGGTTATCATTAGCGCTAGGGATATTGATAAATTACGTGAAGTATCAAATCATGAGTCTATAGAACTCATCCCTCTTGATGCAACTAATGCTGATGAAGTCCAATCCAAAGCAATGGAAATTAACAAGACTTATGGTTCATTAGATGCTGTGGTAAATTCAGTAGGTTCAATTTTTCTCCGTCCACTCCATGCAACTAGTCCTGAACAATTTTCAGAAACTATTAACCAGAATTTAGTTACTTCTTTCAATGTCATCAGAGCAACTGCCAAAATAATGATGAGAGGAAATGGTGGGCGAATAGTACTTTTCTCATCAGCAGCAGCATCATTGGGTATGCCAAATCATGCTGCTATATCTGCAGCTAAAGCAGGTGTCGAAGGACTTGCCCGTGCTGCGGCTGCTGATTATGCCAAAAGAGGAATTAGAATTAATGTAATTTCTCCAGGGTTAGTAGACACTCCCTTATCTGCTCACTTACTATCAAATGATCAAAGTCGAAAAATTAGTGAAGACATGCATCCAGTTGGAAGTATAGGGAATGCAGATGATATTGCATCTGTAGCTGAATGGCTAATCAAAGATGCCCCTGATTGGATGACAGGCGACATAATACCTGTAGATGGTGGTTTAACTAACCTTAAATGATATTCTAAATCTTTTTTTGAATTACAGACATTCAAAAGTCATAATACTCCTTGACTTCATTATGGATTTACCGTTAGAGAGTGACGTATGGCACCCAGTTATCAAAAGTGAAAAGTTAAAGTTAGGCAAAAAAAAGATGCTTCGTATAGGTCTGAAAAGCCTAATGGTTGTTCGAGAATCATCTAGAATTTATGCAACTGATGCACTTTGTAGACATATGGCGTGGCCTTTAGCATATGGCGGAAAAATAAATGATGAGTGTATAACTTGCCCATTGCATCAAACAAGATATGATCTTAATAGTGGCGAAATAAAGGAATGGTCTCCATTTCCTTTATTTCCATTATATGGACGAATTCTTGGCTCCCTAAGGAGGCCGAGCCCTCTCGTCGTCCATGAGACGAGAGAGCTCGACGGTTGGGTCGAAGTCCGATTATCTACGGCGTGAGCCAGCGACAACCAATGCACTGATTAGTGCTATTGCAGCAATACCCGCTGTAAATCCTGGGGTATTGTCATCCGAATCTACTACATTCGTAGGTGCTTCACTGATACCAGTTCCAACAACTACATGTCCGTTCATTCCCATAGATGCATGAGGTTCACAGATGTAATAGAATGTTTCATCTTCCGTAAAGGTGATACGATAATCAACAGTTGTAGCTGCTGTACCGCTGTATTCTCCAGCTACATCTCTTGTAGTATCTCCTTCTTCTCTGATTTGTGCAACGTTATGTGCCATAGCTGCATCATTCCAAATCCAGCATACAGTTTGGCCTACAGCAATACTTAGATCAGTATTGTCGAAAGCCATTCCATCATCACTTAATCCGATTACGAAGTCACATCCTTCTGGGATAACTGGTTCATCGGCTGGTGGCATTAGTACCTTGTCGATAACATGGATTACACCGTTTGATGCAGGCACATCAGCCAACACTACAGTAGCATCTCCAACCATTACAGTTCCATCAGTTACTGTGAATGAAGCATCATCTCCGTTAACCATTGCTACAGTTAATCCATTTGTTACACCAGCAGCATTGACCGCTCCTGAGTAAACGTGGTAAAGTAAGATATCTGTTAGAGCAGCGATTTCTTCATCAGTTGTGAATGCATCTAAATCGATTCCAGCATCAGCGAATGCTTGATCTGTTGGAGCGAATACTGTGAATGGCCCATCACCTTGTAATGTAGCAACCAAGTTAGCCTTTACTAGAGCAGCGACTAATGAGTCGTGCACTCCTGTTGACATTGCGGTTGTTGCAATATCTACTGGAGGAGTCCACATGTATGATTCACAAATTGATTGTGTTGTATCTGTAAGTGCGTGAGAAACTGTATTGTAGCATCCAGTAAGTTCTTCTCCACCCATACTGTAATTTTCTACATACATGTATGCTCCACATTCTTCTATTGAAGCTCCGGCAGCAATCATGTTTGTAGCAGTATTGTAACAAATACCTATTCCAGTGTATGGAGCTGGTGGCATTAGTACCTTGTCGATGACATGGATTACACCGT
>ENA-UZXC01020003-UZXC01020003.1-metagenome-genome-assembly--contig:-Day-2-25m-contig-20003_pt1 | contig 17472 bp, 17 predicted proteins | sample MGYA00260340_ERZ794900 | MGnify/ENA metagenome assembly ERZ794900 | reverse complement strand
TCTTTTTCGTGCTGACGAATATTCCGACCCACACCTGAAAGAGATGATGCGCCTGAGTCGAGCATTCGGGCTGCTGACTCTAAGGCAGAAGCGCCACCTGAAAGATTAGGGGCTGCAACGTTTTGCCAAGTGATACGGGCCATGGTGTGTGTCCTAACCTAGACGGTGACGATTGATATAATCAGCGGCGCTTGCCTCTGATTGGCCACTCTGACGCGCACGTGCATGTGCACGATCTTCGAGAGCCATGTTGTAAGAAGACAGCTGGTTGGCCATGTTCTTCTCGTATGAGTCTTTTTGAAAATTAAAGGACTGCTTCGCCAGCTTCTGAGCTTGGAAACCAAGGATGATCTTACCGATACCGCCAACACCATCCACGATGTTTGAAAACTTCTCCCATCCGGTGAGAGGAGAAGCTGATATGTCTCCTTCTCCTCCAATTTGATTATATCCTCCTGCTCCTCCGTGATATGAAGGTCTAGCAGGGGGCATAGTTTCAGCGGTATGTCCGTAGTTTGCCACGTCATACTGAAAATTTGTCGGAGATACGCCAGTGTAAGGTGTTTCCCACGGGCTTTGGGTATGCCCGTTGTTACTGCCTTGAGCGTATCCTGGCATGGGGGTCATATGTGCGTATGGCGGTTTTATTCCTGGCAGGGGAGAAGCAGCTATCTGGCTTCCGTATTGATCAAGCATGATTTAGACCTTTGCCTTGGTTTGCTTTGGTGTGGTGTGACTTTACCGGATTTGAGTCGGTAATTCGAGTGTTATTGCGCTGTAATTGTGAACCAGTGCGAACGATAGCTCGATAATGTCTGTACCTGTAAGCAGGGTTCTGTTGAGAAACATGTCGCTGGATTCGATGCGAGGGGAGGTGGCATCCACAAGAATGCTTGGGTCGATGGAACCAGTGTTCCCCATTCCTGCAGCCTGCGCAGCTGCTTCTATTTTGTCAAGTTCTTGGCCGTACTCTGACTCGACTCTCTCGATCTCGTTTTGCATCTCATTGATGTCTGCAGTGACCCACTTAGAGTAAGCGTCGGTGACTGAATTTGTCAGACTGCTTAGGTTCTCAGGAGAGAATACTTTCTCCCAATCTACGTTCAGATTACCAGTTGCCGCATAGTGAGTTCCTGTGTTCAGAGCCACGAAGGAGGCTATGGTTCCAATGACCGCACCAGCCTTTTCTCCAAATAGCTCTACCGAAGCTTTGTTGATAATTTGGCTTACCACAATGGCTGCAATGGAGTTTACAACTTGACCCACCATAGCTGCAGCAGCGACGTTGGTTACACCTACATAAGCACCTACTGTGGCGTTGGTTCCAAGCACACCAACTTTGGAGCCGAGTGCAGCTGCTGGTGTAAGAAAGATGCTTGCGGCGACTGTGACAATCATAAGGATCTTCCTGAAAGATTCCTTTTGCCACCATTTAATTGTCACGTTTTGATAAGCATTAAACACCAGATAGCTGCTTGCAGTCGCAATCTGACTTCCCTTGGACAGTCCCAAAGATTTTAAAGCGGGATAGTGCAGAGGGATTAGAAAGCCTGACTCATCTTCCTCAGCCAAAGCTGCACTGCCTGAAATGCTAACCGCATGTGCGCCGTAGACGTAGTTCTTGTGAACCAGATTAATCACTTCGAGTTTGGTGTAAGAGTAGATCCCCGACTGGTAGAATAAGTAGGTTTTCTCTTCCTGGGCGTGGAACCAGTAATCTCCTACCGCCGCCGTCCCCCTGGATGTATCACCATCAAACGTCTTGGCGTTTCCTGTGTGCTGGCTTTCTCTAATCGAACTCCAACGCAAGCGCATGTCAAAGGAGCCAAGCTGATCTGCGTGAATCCTCAGTTCGTTAAGTGCGGCACTGGAAGTGAGGGTATCCAAGAAATCATCAGGGGCTAATCCGTATAGTGGACTAAATGGATTGTTCGCAATGTTGGCATTTTTCCATCGTTGCCATTTTAGATTGGCAGCGTTCTGCTCCAGACTTCCCAGTTGGTAAGTGATGTAATCTGCATAACTCGACACTTGATAGAGAATAAGACTCTGGAAGAACTTATACAGATACTCCCGACATCTGTTGTCCATGGTATTAAGTGGGATACCTTGAACCAAGAAAGCATAATCAATCTGATCAATGTTCTCGTTGTCTTCGATCTGTTCAAGCAAACCATCAACATCCTGTCGCGTCAGCTTACGGTATGCTTTTTTAGCTGCCTCATAGACCGCATCATCCGGTAGGTCTTTTATCGAGACATTATCCAACCTCAGAGGAATGGCTGGATAAAACTCTGTGAGGTTTGCTTGGGGTGATGGCAACGTGTCGAAGGCAACGTTGCCGCTCCCCATACGATAAGTGAAGAGGGTAGGGGGGCTTTGACTGCTTGCTCCTGAAACTGGATCAACCGTCACAATCGAATAAGAGATGAACAGCACACGCCTATTGTCAGGGCGATAAACGCCCCAAAGCATATCCGCTGGTGCTGCCACACGAGCCTCAATACTTTCTGGTAAAGCAATCACCATCTCTTCAGTGACTGTATCTAGATAGGCAGTCCATTCCTCTGGTTCGAGTGTAGGATAGGTTTGTCTAACCCAATCTTCTGCCCAGTAATCAATGTCCGCTGTGTCAATAACAGCTCGTATAACGCGCAGAAAGCCGTCAGAGCCTGGTGTAACGAAGTTTGCTAGCCCAGTGGCTGCTGCAGCCTTATTCACCTCTGCTGCCTGATCTACGTAAGCGTCAGGCATTCCTAGCCCGTAGTTGTTCTTTGCCCAATTAAAGAATCTACGTTGATCCATACCTGGGCCAGCCAAGAGGGTGTCCGTAATAACTTTACCGACGCTGTCCCCAGAGGACTTTAGCACAGCTCCAAGAACCGTAGACTTAATCATGTTTGGCCGAAGAGCAGTGTCTCCGGCCAGATTGTAAACATGGCTGCTTACGTAGGTTTTAACCTCATNNNCTCATCCATGGACTTCTGAGTAATCCATGTATCAAGCAACATCTTCGCAACCTTTTGCTCTGCGTCATGTTTGTAGCTGTCAATCTGCTGTGACTGCAGATCTTTCTGCTTACCGATTGAACCAGCAATAGCTGTGACGCCGTCTGTTCGCGTGTCCAATGTCTTGGCTCTTGCAGCTTCGACTTGTTCACGCAGGTTATTAAGTTGCTCTGGCAAAATGTAATCGTTGTTGAACGTCTTGCCCACGGTGTCAGCAGTATGACCTGCAACTTGTGCCGGCATAAAGGTAACAAGCTGGAAATCTTTGATTGCTTTTTCAGCATCAACATTGAGCTTCTGTGAAGGGAGCAAAGCTGAAGTTTCATAAAGGGTCTGATCTGTTGCAGCCGTCTTCTGTGAAATCTCAGCGGAGCCAACATCGATCTGGCTCTGAATGCGCAGCAGTTCTTTTGGCATGATGAAGTCAGTGTTGTAATCCAAGCTGGAGACTTCAGCCTGGATCTTGCCAAGCTGTGCAGGAAGCATGTTTGCAAGTTCATATTCACCCTGGGAAACTTGAACCACGTTCAGATCATGGCGTGCTTCTTCAGTGGCCAGTCCCATCTTCTTCAATGCGTAATCAGCACTGATTGTGGAGAGTGAAACATGGGCTGCCTTGGCTTGCGCCTTGGCAGCCTCTGCATCGAGCCTTGCACGGATGATTGCAACTTCACCAGCTTTGGCTTGTTGTTGCGCTACTGCGGCTGTCCAATAAGCGTTGTCTTTGCCCAATAGGTATTGAACCGCTGCACCAAGAGCAGCTTGTGTGCTGGACACATAGGCGTTTGAATAATCCTTGCCTGTCAGTCGTCCGGCTTCATGTTCTTCTTGCAGGTGCGCTCTCATAGAGACCATCAAACCATCAAAGAGACCTGAGCCACCGACTGTGCGGGATGTAAGATCTGCCTCGTCCAAGGTATCGACCGCATCATAAAGCGGGTTTCCTGTAGGGGAGGGGAACGTAAAATCGAGTGAGCTATAATCTGGCTCTGTGATGCTAAGGTCCAGATCACTGGTAAGTGCATCAAACAGCGCATTCGCCATATTATCGGAAGTCGTGTTGGGAGCGTCTGTCATCTCATAGCCTTATAACTTTAGAGGGTAGAGGCCCCCAAGGGGGGGCCTCTAATTTATAGTCCTGCTCGGGCTGCTTGGGCCTGAGCCAACTTACCCAACTCTGCAGGGGTAAGTGGGTCCATCACTTCAATGGCAAACTCTTTGGCCCATCGCTGACTAACCTCGGTAATACCTTGGCTGTTTGGTTTAGATGAGACTTGCAGGAACTTGCGGGCAGACATCTGCTTAAAAATAGCATTCGGCACGTGGTAGCCGTTGTCTGTCACTTCACCAAACGGGACAAACTTCTTGATGGTTCCGACAACAGAATTGCGGAACGTAAAGATCTCGCCTTCTAGATCTTTGGACATCGGGTTCATGTTTGTAATTCGGCAGCGAATGAGACGTGTTGCATCATCGCGCAATTCTTTACGACGGGCGGCTTTCGCCTGAAGTTCCGTCATTGCTGGAGCAGCTGCTTCTTCAGCAGGCACTTCTTCAGCTGTTGCTTCACGGATCTTCTCACGGAGTTTGTCTGCTCCGATCTTGGGGGAATAACGTACACCGAGCATCTTGGCTCGGGCTTTCAGCGCATCGAGTTCATCCTCTTCATGCACCGCTTCTTCGTGTGTGTCTTGATCGTCTGTCATGGTGACTTCTCCTGAAATCCTTGATGAGAGTGAGGGAAGGCATCCTAAGATGCCTCCCCAAGTTTATTTACTGTTTGGCTACAGTCTTGACGCAAGCCAGACGCTCTGGACGCAGGATCATGGTGCCGTGATACCATTTGATCGAGCTAAAGCCTGTCTCACCGTATGGATCAGTGCGATCCGCAACGCCCTTGCCAGGCATCTTAGTGGTGATTTTGAACTTCAGAGATTTGCCACCTGACTGGAAGCCGATTGTGGTGAACGATTCAGCACCAATGCAGAGCATTGGGTAAACTGAGTAGCTACCGCCATCTTCTTCGTAGCCTGGGTTTGATGTGACAGCAGCGCCATCACCAGCCCAGTGAAGCATCTCAGGAACCACAACGATACGGAACTGGTCAACCGAACCAATTTCACCGTTCATGATTGTGCCGGCATCAGCATACTTCTGAACAGGGATAAAGGCAGGATCATTGAACAGGTCAGTCATGCCTTTAACAGTCGATTCCAATTCAGAACCGATGTAGACGACACGGCCCGAAGAGATTGTCTTCGTGTCGATCATGCGTGAACCAGCAATCACCTTGGTGTGCTTTGGAGTCCGGTTGTCGTTCAAGATACGTGAAAGACCCATAAGATCTTCGTAGTTCACGACCGAAGGTGTACCACCTTCACCAGTGACTTCGTCGTCAGCAGTAGCGTCACCTGCATAAACAACAACACCAGCACCAGCCAACAGCTCTTTTTGCAGAACTGCTTCGCCAAGTTGGACAGCACCAGAAACCATCTCACGAGAGATGTGGCTGTAAAGTTCATCGTCTGAGTCAAAGTCGAACGACTCTTGAGTGAACTCAGTGAAGAAACCCATCTTGGTGATTGTACCGTTACGCTGGATACGTTTGAAACCAACGCGGTTCACACGACCACCGTTCTCAGTCAGAGTTGGCATCTTTGAAGTGATGGTTCCTACATCTTTTGACGAACCATAAAGATTACCATCCGCAATAACCGAACCAGCTGCATCGATACCCTGATCGTTGACGTTGCGGTCATCGAGCAGTGGGATGTAGTGGTAGACTTTGATTTCTTTGCCGTAGTGCTTTGGCATCGAAATAACGTCTGCGAGTGGAGAGAAGTACATCTCTTTGCGAGCTTCAACGAGCGCCTTTCGGTGCCAGAAGAAAGTATTCATTTGAGATGAGCCAGCACCTTCAATACCAGAAGGGGTGCCGTTAGGGGCCTTATATTGCATAGACATAGTTTTGTCCTTTGGGGATTAACCCCGATATGGGAAGTCCATCGCCATAATCTCATCGTCCGTCATTGCTAACGGATCGAACTGTTTGGCGGCGGGTTTAGAGCCAGTTCGCGCAGCACCTGCTGCTTTGGCTCGCTCACCATTTCCTGCCGCTTGCCTGGTTGTAGAGGGACGAGTTGCTATCACACGTGGCTGTTGAGTTGGGGCAGCCTGCTGCTCATAAGCTTGCTCTTGTTGAGTGCTTTGAGGGGCGGCTAAAACCAACTGTCCTGCTGCGTGAAGTTCATCTCCTACTTGCCGGTATGCGGTTAGGAATGGCGTGTTCGGGTCAAGAGTGCCGAGCATCTTTCGATTATCCATCTCAGACGAGATTCGGTCATAGATACCGTTTCCTCGCTGATCACTGATGATCTTTAAAATCTCTGGTTCTTGGTACAGAGCTTCTTTACTGGATTGATCCCAGTCCTTGTGAACCATCGATACGGTTCCTTGACCTACCTCAGTAGACATCATGTCTTGAAGTACGTCTTGGAATACCATTTCTTGGTCAGAGACTTTGTGATTTCCAGGTTTATAAGAAGACTCACTATCTAGATCGATATCAAGCGGATCAATGCTTGAATCTTTTAGAAACTTTTTAACTGCATCGGGTGCACGTTTGTTGAGATCGATGAGGAACGATACTTTCTCTTCGTCCATCAAACCGTTGTTCTCAAGCATCCGAATAAGCCGTAGGTTTGGCTTCAGGCTTTGCATTTTCTTGGTGTAGTTTGCACCTTGCTGCATAAGACGAACAACATCGTCTGGGGAGCCAAGCTTTATTTCTCTACCGTTCGCTTTAAACGGCGCCATAATTTGCTCGTAGGCGGCCTTATAATCAACCGCGCCTTCGTTCTTCTGGGTGACGTTTTCTTCACCCTTGGCTTCCGGTGCAGAACCAGTGTCTTCAGGTTCAGCAGCCTCCGCAGTTTCTTCAGCTTCTTTAGAATCCTCAGCATCAACCTCTTCGGTGTGCTGTGGTGTGGTGTAACTTTCATCTGGAGATAAATCAACGTCAGTGTCTTCTTCCGCAGCTTCTAGGGCAGGTTCATTTTCAGGCTCATCTTCAAGTTCAGAAGGTGCCTCTGGTTCAGATGCGGTCTCGTAGGATTCACCAGGCTCGACAATGTCTGCACTTTCATCCTCTGATGCAAGCGCTTCATCTGAAAGGGCAGGGGCCTCTTCCATTGCCATCAGCTCATCATCTGACATCTCATCGATGTTTAAGTTTTGCTCAGCCATAATAATTTACCTCATCACGAATATGACCAATCTCTTCTTGAGCGTCTTTTATCTCTTGCTCAGCGATATCACCCATCTGGGTCAGTCGGCGCAAATATTGTTTGAGCACTGAGATGCCATGCATCGATACAAGCACATCAGCCTTTTGGTCTTCTGTGATTATTGGATCTGCTGAAAGATCTACAAGACGAATAGCTTCCGCCTTGAAGTAATCCTCAATGAATACTTTCTTGAACTCGCGATTTGTCGAGAGCTTTACCACAGCATCGCGCAATGCGACCATGTTTCGAGCCTGTTCGATGGAAATCTCTAATTGCGATATATCTGACATTTCTTCCTCATTTTGGGTGCTGGTTGTCGATATTCAAACGAATATTGAAAATAAGACCCAATAGTCAACAAATCCCGATTAATCACTGGACACTTCCAGCTTTGTTTTCACCCATCAAACCTTTCACCAATTCCAACTCGATGTTGCTTTGAGCCTGGGCAGAATGCTCATCCATCGTGCGCTCATGCTTTGTACCGGTCTCAGTCTCAACAAAGTCCAGATCTTTAAGGTCAGCCTCTGATAGCTCAGCGCGTGCTTTAGCCTGGTTGAGTTGAACCTTCGATTGGATCTCTGCAATCTCCATCTGAAGCTTTTGTGCTTCCAGCTGCTTGATCTGTTCTTCCATTGGATCAGGCTGCGGTTGGAAGTTTTCTATCTTGTGAGCCAAGACAGGCATCTTCTTTAAGCGAGCAATCTCTCCAAGGATGATCTGCACCATCGAGAAGTCCATGTTGTTACCCATGGTCTGCAGCATGAAGCTAAGGTCTTGAGCCTTGCCCTCATTGATCTCAGCAGTAGTGATATCCACAATCAGATCGTATTCACCTGATAAGTCTTCACGACGGATCGTCGTATATTGTTCGTTGGTAATGCGGATGGTCTCTTCATCAGACAAGAAGAGTTGGTTCATCGTTACGATCTTGGCGCCAACACATTCAATACCTTGAGCCAGACGACGTAGAATAGACATCTCTCGCTTGGAGGATGCATCTAAAACACCACGGATACCTGCAGCAACTTCCCCAAAACTCTCACCTGAAAGCCCGGAGGAAAAAGCTTTAACCCCGGTCATCGCTTCAGCTTCCTGGTTCTGAACACTTAGCATTGTCAGTGCAGAGTTTGGAATCTCAGGGAACTGGTGTTGGTGAATCGCATTGGTTGGGTGAACATTTGGGTTGAACTCGTAATCCACGCCTTTGTCATAACGACGACGGTTAACAGGATCGAGCATCCCTTTAGCAAAGCCAGTCTGTGAGTTGGCAGAGCGACCCATCAGATCGATGATACCACGTGTTAGAGCACCTTGAATCGCTTGGTTGTCTCCTAGCAGCTCAGCGTCAGGTTCACCCGTCACAGAGCGTTTGATGGGCATATAGGGAACCACAACAAACGGAAGCTCCTCGTCAGGAAATGGATTCATTTCCATGCGGATCATGGTGTCCCCGATCCATGTCGCCACAATAGGAATTAGCTCGTCGTTGCCTTCCACATCGAACCAGCCCCAGTATTCATAAGCTACGACACGTTTACGTGCAGCGTCTTTAAACTGTGGGGCAGAGGTCTCATCAGATTCATGGTGAGGTTCTGTCAGGGGATCATGTCCATCCCAGTTGATCGCTTTCAGATTCTTATAGCGCCCGTCTTTAATTAGTTCTGCTTTAGACGTTTCAAACGAATAAATAGCAAACCGTGCTTTGGAAACATCTCCAGCACAGGTGGGATCTAAATAGAAATTTCGATAATCAACGATCTCTAGGGTAGGGCAGTTTTCAAGGATCTTCTCTTCTTGCTGAATCTCAATGCCCACCTGAACTGCTACCACAGGAATACCAGCCTCTTGGGTATACAGAGCTGCTTCTTGCAAAGCTGGATCTAGGTTCTTGAACTCGTTTGGATTCTCAGCTTGCAGAGACATGGCTTGTTGTAGGGCAGCCATCTGCTCTTCATGCATAACTTCTTCGAACTGCCAAACAGGAACCTCTACGTCTTCCATTGTGGTTGCACGTTCCCAACCAACACGAATAACAGAAGTGCCTTCATCTACAGTTGTCCGTACAAACTCATCAATGAAACGAACTCGGTTAATCTTGGTTCTAAACTGCCACTCTAGGATTTGAGAGTTTTGAACTGCACCTTGCTTATCTTCGAATGTCTTTGGACTAACAGAGTAAAGATCATCTGCAGAAAGGAAGGGTTCTGTAAGAGCAGCATACCGCCACTCAGCAGTTTTACGAATAAGCTTCGGCTGCACCTTTGACCGGTTGGCACCGGTCTTTGGTTTCGCCGCGCCTTCCCCATTACGTAGGTCCAACCATTCTTGGACTTTGATAACGTGATCGTCATGGGCAGGTTGTGCCAGTTGAAAGTCTTCACGAAGCGTGGTGACACTTGGTTCTTTCTTCCAATCAGTTAGCTTGGTGTGTGTTGAGTTAAGTTCGGAAATGTTGGTGTCCATGATATACCTCTATCGGTGCCTTCTGGCATAGCTGGCCAAAGTTGTTCCGCCTTCATCTGCAGGATTGTATGTACCGTTTGTTCGTACAAATTCTTTTAGCCCGCCAAACCCACCTAGATGAGCAATTGCGCGCATTGCATTAGGTGTCATCATCTCACCCCCAACTCTTTGCCCGTACACGTTACTCAGCCCATTGCTTCGAATACGCTTGTCGATGTCTGCAAAGTGCCAGTTACCCACGTTAATTTGCGCGGACTTGTTTGCCTTGAACTGATCAGCTGTCATGTTCTGAGGAATGATCCCTGCTTTGCGGGCGTCATCTAAACGATCATGACCGAACTGCAGCTGACCATAGTGACCAGCACGTCCGCTGCTTCCAACAGCATCGTTTTGGGCAAACCAGTTTCCACTGCTTTCTGACTGGATCAAACTACGCGGAACGTTATCCGCATAATCTCCATTTGCTAGGCGTGGAAAAGGAACTTGGGTTGGTGGATGTGTTTGTGGTGTGCGCTCAGGTGTAGGAGCTTCGGGACGTAACGGAGGCATACCCCAGTTTTCCATAGCGTCCTGCACATATGCTGGAGTTGGTGAAAGGGCCTGCGGGATTGCGGCTGTAGCGGGAGCAGATAAACCAGCATTGAACCAGGGAGAGGATAAAATTCCCTGCTGATTTCTCGGGTCTGGGAGGGACACCGGTTTCCCACTACCTGGGAGGAGTTGCGCAGTCATTTGCAGGCCCTTTCTTTAGGAGAACCAATGTGAAACATCGTCACACGGGTCATCCCATCTAAATGCTATTTCGATTTCCATAGGCTTAACGCCTGCTCGGTTGTTTCTTCGTTGCGGCGTGTCCAGCCTCGTCCAAAGGTCGAGAAGGTTTGCAGGCTTTCATAGAAATGCTGCCGCTGGCTCTGCATGGCTCGAATGATGTCTTGGGGTTCGTGGTTGCCCACAGACCGCAGCGTCATTGGTCCAATCACACCGTCAGCCGTTGCACCTACAACGCGCTGAAGACCTTTAGCTGCACGAGGGGGACCAGCGTTTACACCCCAGTCACATACTGCCCAATCAACACCACTAGGCAGATCGTCTCCACGGACTTTGTCCCAGTATTGGGCTTTGTAAACTGGAGCCACGATTTCATAGTCAAAGAGACGGACATCATCTTTATCAACGTCACCATCACCATCTACATCTAGGCCCAGTTGTTGGGCTGTGTGGATTGTAACCCCGAGGTTTGTTGCGCCGCCAGGATCGGAAGGGTGGTCAACGTAGCCGCCTTCGTGAACCAACAGCCATTCTAGGCATTGTTCAAAGTTCTGTTTCATCTGCTTGCCACTCCTTGGATTTTCTCGGCTGTTCGCGCACCTGCGATGCCAAGCATTGCTGCGATGATCGGACCCATAACGGTCCAGTCCAGAACGGGCGGGGTAGGGATGTTTAAATTGGCACCTGTCAGGACCGTGACCACTTCCATGACCCACGCGAGAAGCGGGAAGAACAAGTAATTCAGAGCCAAGGTAGCTGCACCACACCAGCCTATTGCTGGTCGCCATCCACCTTTAAATGTGGAGCTACTTTCCGCCTCGGCTTTGTTGATGGCGAGCTGTGCCATGCGAACGGCGTGTTCATTGTTGTCTGCTGCTGTGGCAATCTCATGTGCCATTGCACGCGCTTTGTCCGCATCAGGAACAACCTTACCGATGATGTCGGCAATAGGTGTAATCAGGTCTTTGAAAAATCCAGACATGCTAATTTCCTTTCAAATCCGTTTCCAGAAACACGGTCTCGACCAGTTCCCCCGAACACATATGCTGAGTGACAATTTTTAAGCTGGATACGGGTCCATTAGTGACTACCTGAAGCGAAAAAGCTTGCTTCCCTACGGCTCTGTTACCTTGTGGCCCTTGTACGTCGTACCAGTAGAGAGGTCGTGTGTAGCTGAGAGTTGTGCCTAAGACTTCAAGCTGCTCAAAAACGCAGGCTGTTTTTTCAAAGGTGGCCTGAATTTCATAACCCAAAGCATTCTTTTCAATGACGTACTCGACCTGCTGATAAGGAACAGGCTTTTTATCAAACACACCTGAGAACGGGAAAAACAGAACCAGTCCCATCACCATGCCGAATGTCATATCAAGAGCTTTGCCACTAGCCGCCATGTAACCCGCCTTTAGTCACCCACGACACGGTGGCCGCCATAAAGCCGCCACCGATAATCCACAGCCCTCGATTGATGCCACCATTTAGATTGTCCAGTTTCTCTTTTAACTGGGCGAGTTCCTGACTCATCAGCGCACTCTCAGTTTCAAGTTTTCGAATGCGCTCAAGTTCTGCTGTTGTGCTCATAGGGTTTCCGCGCTAGTGCGCGGCCTCTTCGGTTTCTTTTTCATGCCCCTCAAGAGAAGCTGCCAACATGCTAACAAATGCTTCGCGACCGATAGCGAGTTGATCCACGTTAAATCGAGCGTTGGTCAATTTGCGACCCAAGTCATTGACGTGGTTCACCATGATCTTCTGCTCGTCTGTCATGTCTTCAAAAACGTATTCTTGGTCGTTGACGATGATCGGGGTGTTTTCATTTTTTCCCATCATAAGTCTCCTTTGGTTGGTTGGTTGGTAATTACTCAGCCGCGAATAGCGACACGACTGTGGGGTTTTTCAGGGCTTCGACTTGGGCCGCTAGTCCTGCTTCGATCTCGGTAACTTGTTCTTCACCGAGTTGCTCTTTGACCCAGTGTACGCAGTGCTCTTTGGCTGCTTCTTCGCCCATGCCGACAAGGTCGGTCATTTCTACAGTATCGTCCTGCGTGGGCATAGAAACAGTTCCGTAGTTGCGAGCGCTGGTTTCACCGTCAGTCAAGACAGCATCATAGTGAAGGGTTACAACCCAGCCCACGGGGTCCGTCGCTGCTTCGATTGTGTTTACTTTCCAATTTACAGTCATATTAGTCTCCTGTGCTGACTGCCGTTACTGTTGCGATTGCATCACTGCGGTGTGGTGTGGTGTGATTATCTCAGTAATTGCGCTTAAATGAAATACTTTTGCGACCCTCGTCCCACTCAATGGATCGTTCGAGATGACCTGGGTCTATAAATTCTAGAATATGACCAAGCCAGCGGGCAGGGGTGGATGCTGTGCCGGCCCTTATATTCTTGGCTAATGCGGAAGAGATGGTCTCATCTGGATCACCTCCAATGAACGCATTACCTAACTGATCTATGGCAATAAGTATGTTCCAGACGTAGCGCATGTTTGTAGTCCTTACGGCCAGTATTGGTCATTTGTGAAGTTTGTGGGGATTGGGTCGGTATCTTTAAGTGCACGTCCTGCGAATATGACGCTTTGTCGGTAGAGTGTCAGAGCATCCCCAAGAGCAACCATTGTCTGCGCATCTACATCTACAGAAACGTTAGCTTGGGTGATCCAAGTGAAATCTACAGAAGGGTTGAGCCAGCGTAGATCACCTGCTTGGGCGCCCGAGAGTACAGCGAAGCGAGCCAGTGTAGCTGAACCAATGACGTTCTGGACCGAGGCTGCGTCACTATCAAAGACATTGCCGCCATAGCTGAAGCCAGCGGCCAAGCGGCGATCCCGTTCTGAGTTTACGTGTTGACTGGTCAAAACTGACGGGGGCGTTTCTGACACTTCGTCTGGCGTCATTTCGCGGACAACCCGCTCACCATTTTCCCAGGTGATTTTCTTGGTCATGTCTTTCTCCGATAAAGTCGAATTGTTGCACCGTTGCCGCTCATTGTCATATTGGAGCCAAACTTCAGCTTGGTTGGAATCTCATCCACCGGCTTGCCATAAACTTTGTTACTCATGTCTGAACCATCGCCAATGTCAAAGTTTCCATAGCCACCGGCATTTTCCCGAGTAATCACGTCGATAATCAAAGACCGGCTATTGGTCAGTGTCGGGCGTTGGACTTCAATCCAACCGGTGTTGTGGTGATTGCTATTGTTGGCCGCACCCAACGTGACAATGCGCCAGACGTTCCCATTCATATAAGCGCCAACATACCAAGAGTAATTATCACTTATCTTGCAGTTCCAGATGTTAAAGGCGTAGTTATACCCATCCTCTAGGTCCGGCGTCTCAACCCATTGGACGTTACCGTCCGACGCCTGATTCCAAATCTCGCCCATGTCTTCCCAGCCAGTTGAAATGGACATTTCCGACATTCCAACGAGAGCCGCAGAGACCCGAACCAAACCATCTCCGCCCTCACCACCGTGGGCCGAACCACCCGCGTTGGTGGCCCCCGCACCCACTTGGTCAATGACCAGCCAAACGTCGGAAGATCCCGCCGCAGTGGTGTCCACGGTTTCAATGGCGTACTCGCCAGCAAAGCCCTTGCCGCCACCGTATCCAGTGGCGTCAAAAGTTTGCGGCCAATCAGCGGACGCACCGCCGCCACCCGCACCCAGGCCAACTGCGTTGCCGCCTGCGCGCATGTCATTGTCAGAACTAACAACACCACCTGCGGCACCACCTTCACCAAAGGACGAAGCCTCACCCTCTTTACCGCCACCGTAGGACGGGTGAATGTTAGCGTTTGTCCCACCTAGACCGCCCTGGAGATTCCAGGACTTGATCACTGTGCCGGTGGCGGAACCAATCCGCAGAGAAAACTGTGTATTTGTGCCAGAAGCAGCGGACCCTGTTGTCGAACTGTCGTGAAGGCCGTAGCCGCCCGCACCACCGCCCGCTATGGCCTCAATGTCTACGTATTCGTTGACACCCAAATTTGTTGAACCAGACGCCAAGAAATCCTGGGTTGCACCTGTCGCAGAGCCACCTTTATAAAATTTGGGGTTAAGGATAGCCAAAGACTTGCCATCCTCGGCAACCAAGCCTGAAAGCTGGCCCTGATCATCAATAGACGTCACATTGATGGAATAGCCCACCAATTTGGCCGTGCCAGTACCAGACCCAACACCCGAAGTGATAAAAGAAACCCCGACCTCGTTCGAGACTGCCCCCAAAGCCTCAAAATCCGTGGTTCCTACACTCACGATTTGATATTGGCGATCTACAACGAAAGACCCAGCAGTCACCAAACCCCGATCAACACGGCCCAGGTGAAACCCTTGTTGCGCATAGTCAGAAACAGACGTTTTACCAGCCATAAACGCCGAGGTTGTTTTAGGCATCCGCATCAACTCGGAAACGGTCACCGCGCCCAGATCGGCGGACAAAGCCGAAAGACGATCCAGGTTCATCTGTTCAGCCTGAATTGTGCCATCCAAGATAATCTCGGTGGCCGCGATTTTCGCAACTGTGTAGTTATCGCTAGAGCCGTCGGCTGGTACTAGGTCAGCCAAGGAAACAGTCCCGCCGCTGCCGCCGGCTGGGATTTTAAAGAACACCCCAGAATTTACGTTGCTCTCAATATCGTCCAGAGTTGCGCCGTCAACGGCCACGTCACGACCGTCAACGTTACCTGAAACTGTTATATTACCCGTAACAGCCATGCCTGTGGAGGTGGTGGCCAGTTTGGGGGAACCACTGTAATAAAAAGTTTGGTCTTCTTGAGAGAAGTTGGCCGCTGTGGTCAGGCCAGTGGCAACACCACCAGTCTTATTAGTACCGAGTTCGATATTCATGTTGGCATTGGTAGTGCCGTCAGTATTTACCTCAATACGGCCAGCGTTGCCAGTTTGCTCAGGAACGCCGTTTTGGTGGTTAAACGTGACGTTGGAGTTGCCGTAACCATCATTAATAGTTAGGGCGACACCGCCAGAACCCCGACCCGAAACAAGGTCTCCGCTAGTAGAGTAATCCCCAGTACCAGAAGTCTTGCTAGACAGGTTGTTGAAAGCGTGGGAGTGACTGTCATTCGCAACAGTAGCGTTGATAGAGATATTTCCCGTACCATCAAAGTTTGCACTACCCGTGACATCTCCCGCAAGAGCGATGTTACGAGCTGTGGTTAATTTATCCGCATTTGGGTGGTAGTTATTCGCAAATAAACGCTCCCCGTACAGATAACCCGTAGAGTTACTGTTATTAAGTTGCAGTGGATATGTACCATCCCAACCACCACTGTCATCGCGGTCTGTTAGGACGTAGAATGTGTTACCATTAACATGAATCCAAAAATCGTCAGCGTCAGTGTCATTAAACTTTATCTGGGGCGAAGTACCGCTCATGGTTAGCTGACTCGTCATGGTGTCAGCAGCGTCTGAACGTAAGAACTGAGAAGCCTGTAGTCCGTCTAGCTTGTCAGCATCTAAGCCAGAACCAGAACCGTCGTTGCCCGCATGCCATACGGTGTTCCCGTCTACGCTCATCCCGCTGTTTGAGCGGATGAACCCACCAGCAAGGATACCTTCTTCTGCAGCAAAGCCGTAAGTGTCCAGATTGTCTAGCTGATACCCATGAACAGCATAACCCGTTTTTGTATTCTCTAAGACTGGCGTCACAGAGGTGAGATTTCCCCAACCACTCAAGCTGCCTGCCTTATGTATATACACGTGGTAGTAAGAACTGGCTGTTACATAGACCTGTAGATACTTCGTACCATAAGTGTCGTTAGAAGTGTCATATAGAACACGAGCACCGGTGATTCTGTTAGCGTGGCCTCCTGTATTCAGAACAGTAAAGTTGCTGTCCTGATAGCTGCGCAGCCAGTTAATTTGGACATAAGCATGGTCGCCGCTTTCTGCGTCGGCCACAACGACTTCCCCTTGGTAACGATTTCCGGCGGTTGAAGCGACTGTGACCCAGCCTGGACCTACCGTTGCGCCAGTATTGGATGTCCGCCTCCAAAAATCGCTAGAGGATAATCCATCCAACTTATCAGCATCTAGACCTGAACCAGAACCGTCAACGGTCTTAATCGCCGTTAGTATCTGTGCCGCTGTTTGGTCTGCTGTTGCACCAGTTTCAATTCCGTCTAGCTTAGTACCGTCTGTTGCAACGTCACGACCATCTACTGTACCTGATAAAGTTATATTGCCCGTAACGGCAAATCCACCTTCAGCATACCATTTACGTTGAGTCTGGTTATACCCAAACTCGTCAGACCACTCCCAAGCGGTGTCACCCGCATTTCGAGGTGCCAGATACCAACGAATGTCTCCGCTCGACGTCCAAGCTGAAAGAACTCTACGATTAGAGCCAAAATCCGATATCTCAGAACTTGTGTATGGAAGGTATAATGATGAAAGTTGTACGCCATCCAACTTATCAGCATTTCCTGCGTAGTCTGCGTAACCCGAGTACTCTTTGATTTTGCCGTCTTTGTAGACGTAAATCGGTTGCTTGTGCTGCAATCTAAAGTCGTCGTAAGTGTCATGCATAATACCAATTTTGAGGTAGAACTTTCCGTCATCACTTGTCGGTAAATCCTGCGTCATAAAAGAGGTGTAGCTTGTGTTGTCTAATACGAAGTTGCCGTTAGAGTTCTGTGTGCAAACAAGGTAAACATCCCTCCGAGCTGTAGCCCACCCGCTGTCGCGGTTGTTCCAGTACTCCATCGAGGAAGCCCAGAGGCTCGTATAGAGGCTGCTGCTGGTAATCGTTGCGTCTGCTGCGTAGTCGGTTCCCGAAATGTACCAGAGGATGGTGCCACCCACTCGTAGTTCTGCGGTAGAGACTGTGTTTGTGTTACCTGTTGAGCCGCCCTCGGTGACCGGATAGAACTTCCCGTCAGCGCCTTCTAGCAACAACTGAGACCCGTGGACGTAAGCGCCCGCCGTGA
>ENA-UZXC01004435-UZXC01004435.1-metagenome-genome-assembly--contig:-Day-2-25m-contig-4435_pt1 | contig 17537 bp, 16 predicted proteins | sample MGYA00260340_ERZ794900 | MGnify/ENA metagenome assembly ERZ794900 | reverse complement strand
CGAGGCAGCGGACCCGAGAAGTGATTCTCAAAGTCAGATCCAGTCGAGAACCAACCCTCCCGCAATGGTTAATCCGGGGGAATTTACCGCAGGGAACCGAACGCCCTACGAGGTCTGGGATAAAACCTACCACGTGCTACCTTCAAGTCTAGGTTATGTCGAGATTGGTATCGCTTCTTGGTACGGTAAAAAATTCCATGGTCGTAAAACCTCAAATGGCGAAACTTACGATATGTACCAACTTTCTGCGGCCCATAAAGCCTTGCCGTTGCCGACCTGGGTAAGGGTCACGAATCTGGACAGTGGTAAAAAGGTAGTATTGAGGGTCAACGATAGAGGGCCGTTCCATGATGATAGACTCATAGATTTGTCTTGGAAAACGGCACTTGAGCTTGGTTTCGAAAACAAAGGTACCGCACCAGTCGTCGTTGAAGCGCTGGACCATAGGAATTATCCAGCGCGCGCCAATACAGCACGTTTAGGCGACCAGTACTATCTCCAGCTCGGCGCTTTCTCTCAGCCAACGGGTGCAAAATCGCTGCAACAAAAGATTGATCGCTTGCTAAGTCACCATCAACTGGAAACCAGCACCCGGATATTGCAGAGCGAAGTAGATACCTTAATGCTGCACAAAGTCTGGCTCGGTCCGATAGCGAACGAAGGGATACGTGACGAAATTGCTTCGCTGGTTGAAAGTTCAGATCTTGGAAAACCTCTCAAGGTAGATATCGAGGGAGAATCAACAACACCGATGCGCGATCGAAACTAAAATTCGCGCAATTAGGCGAAGCACAGGATAAAATCTCTGTTATCTGAATCAGGCGAAATCATCATGCCAAAATATGCAATACACCTCTTCATGCCGGCGACAGTGTTACTTTTGACCGCCATATTGATTGCTATGCCTTCAACAGGCGCCGCCGCAGGATCGCCTGCCGCAGGGTCGCCTGCCGCACCTATCATACCTGCGCCACCGCAACTGGCCGCGGAGGGATATTTGTTGCTTGATGCTGACACCGGACGTGTGCTGGTTGAACACAACAGCAAACAGCGTTTACCGCCGGCGAGCCTGACTAAGATTATGACTAGCTATGTTGCAGCGGAGGAGATTGAACGTGGCACCTTAACGGAGACTGAAGCAGTAGATGTCAGTGTTAAAGCCTGGAGGATGGAAGGTTCGCGAATGTTTATTCAGGAGGGTACGAAGGTCAGTGTAGACCAATTGTTGAAAGGCATTATTATCCAGTCAGGTAATGATGCCAGCGTCGCGATGGCTGAACATATCGCGGGCGGAGAAGATGCTTTTGCAGATGTGATGAATCAGCACGCTATGCGGCTGGGAATGTCAGATACGAACTTTATGAATGCAACGGGACTACCCGATGAGGATCACTACACCACGGCATCAGATCTGGCTAAGCTGACGATCGCACTAATTAACAGGCATCCGGAACACTACAAACTCTACTCAGAAAAATCGTTTCGCTACAATGAAATTAATCAAAGTAATCGTAACAAGTTGCTCTGGGCTGACAGGTCCGTCGATGGCGTGAAAACAGGGCACACGGAAGCTGCTGGCTATTGTCTGGTGGCATCCGCTGTCAGGAATAATATGCGTTTGATTTCCGTCGTGATGGGTACCAAATCCGAAAAGGCGAGGGCAACCGAAAGTCAAAAGCTACTCAGTTATGGCTTTCGATATTTTGAAACGGTGCGTTTGTACGACGCTCGAGAAATATTGAATACGGTGCGATTATGGAATGCTGAAGTATCTAGTGTGAGTATGGGTCTAGGTGAAGCGGTTGTTATAACATTACCTCGTGGGTCAAAAGGGTCCCTGAGTGCAGCCATGGATGTAGAGAGTGTGATTCTCGGCCCTATCAGTGCTGGGCAGGCGCTGGGTCAGCTCACCGTTAGCATGGGTGATAATGTGGTCTATGAAGGGCCGCTGATTGCGCTGGCAGATATACCTGAAGCCGGATTTTTCAAGCGCATGTGGCACTCGCTGTCGTTGTTCGCTCTGCAGCTCTTCGGCGGTGACCCGCTGAAAATACCCTAGCGTTAATAGAATAAATGTGAGAAATACCTATGAATAGCACTAACGAGGGACAAAGCGACGCGCCCCCGAAAATAGAGTTCCCTTGTGATTATCCGATCAAAGTGATTTGTGATGCTTCGCCTGACTTGGTCGAGAAGGTACTCGAGATTTTGCTCAAATACGATACAACCCTGACCACGGCGAAAGTCGAAGAGAAGCCCAGTAAACAAGGTAAGTACTGTTCGGTTCGGGTTGCTTTCTATGCTTCAGGTGAGCCTCAACTCAAAAGTATGTTCGAAGAACTGAAAACCCATGCCTGGGTTCGAATGGTGTTATAGCCAAAACCTCAAAAAGGCTTGCCCTAGTGACTCGCAGACTGATCGTCAGAAATTTTCTGAACAAACCAATAGATTACGAGCATACCTGGCATAAGATGCGAGCCTTTACGCTCGAACGGTCTGCTGGTGTGAGTGATGAGCTATGGTTGGTACAGCATCCGCCGGTCTTTACCCTTGGGCAAGCGGGAAAAGAAGAGCATCTGCTGCTACCGGGTGAAATTCCAGTCGTTCGAACCGACCGTGGCGGGCAGGTGACCTACCATGGCCCAGGACAACTTGTCGCTTATACCCTGTTTGACATTAAGCGACTGGGCGTGGGAGTGCGTCAGCTTGTGACGACGATCGAGCAGTCGATTGTTCAGTTGCTCACCAGCTACGGTGTTGATGCGCAACCGGATAGGAAGGCGCCCGGCGTATATGTTGCAGGCAAAAAAATTGCTGCGCTGGGATTGCGGGTCCGAAAAGGCTGCGCTTACCACGGGTTGAGTCTGAACGTAGAAATGGATTTGGATGTTTTTTCGCTGATCAACCCATGTGGATACGCGGGTCTTGAGGTAACACAGACGAAAGATCAGGGCATAGATGCCACCATGCCGGAACTGGCAATTGAATTGACGGAACATATTACCGACTTATTCGGTTATGATGCCGCCGAACTGAATTAAATCAACGTTTTGAATAAGTATTATGGCTAGAGATATACGAAATAAACTGGTTGAAGGTGAAAAGCATCGGGGAGCAGATAAAGTCCGCCGAATTCCCGTCAAGGTGATTCCCAGCGACACAGTGTTGCGTAAACCGGATTGGATTAGAGTCCGCATACCCGCAAGTTCTGAGGTGGGACGTATCAAAAACATACTCAGAACACGAAAGCTCGCCAGTGTCTGCGAAGAGGCGAGTTGTCCGAATATTTCGGAGTGTTTTTCTCACGGCACCGCCACTTTCATGATTATGGGAGAGATTTGCACACGCCGCTGTCCTTTTTGTGATGTGGCGCACGGTAAACCGCTTGCACTCGATAAGGACGAGCCAAGACAACTGGCTGAAGCCGTCGCTGAAATGAAGCTTAAATATGTTGTGGTGACATCAGTCGATCGGGATGATCTTAAAGACAGTGGAGCCGGTCATTTTGCAGATTGTATCTCAGAGTTAAGAGCTCACAATCCAAATACCCGAGTGGAAGTCTTGGTGCCTGATTTTAGAGGGCGAATGGAAATAGCGCTGGAAATACTCTCAAATTGTCCGCCAGATGTTTTCAATCATAATTTGGAAACTGTACCCAGGCTTTATAAAAAAGCCCGCCCCGGTGCAGACTACCAGTGGTCCTTAGCGCTTTTGAAACAATACAAACAGTTAAATCCCACTGTGCTGACAAAATCGGGGTTGATGCTGGGTCTGGGTGAGACACTGGATGAAGTGCGAGAAGTGATGCGAGATATGCGCGCCCACGATGTCGACATGGTAACGCTTGGGCAATACCTGCAGCCAAGTAGAGACCACCTAGCACTGGAAAGGTATGTACATCCTGACGAGTTTGCTGAGCTGGCCCGGGACGCGAAGGCATTGGGATTTTCCCATGTTGCCAGCGGCCCCCTTGTGCGCTCGTCTTACCATGCTGATCTTCAGGCAAAGGGTGAATTTGGCTAGCGCTTGCCAAGTATTTCAATGATAGGTGTCAAGCCTGTTTCGTAATTCCGCCAGAACTCAACGGACTTGTTATACATCGGCTGTCTAACCTGAGTCGCACTTAAAGTGAGCACTTGTCGTTTGGTTTCATGGAAATCAAGACAGTCCGCGTGCCAATCGAGTCCGCTGGCCTCGATTAGTTTTTTCGATTCCTCTTCCTGATTTTTGACGAGTGCCTCGTAGCTAAGCTCATACATAAAGCCAGGCATCATTTTTTGCCAGTAACGCATCAGGTCCTGATAACGTGCATAATATCTGGCGAGTTCTGCGAGGTCGTAGCTGTAGTTATGTCCTTGGGCTGCGAAAAAGTTTTTGTAGATCGATAGACACGTATCCAATGGGTTGCGTTGGCAGTGGATAACGGTTGCGTCTGGAAAAGCCATCTTAATCAAACCAACGTGGAAGAAATTCATTGGCAATTTGTCCGTAATAACACGACATTCATGTGTGTTTTTGCCAAGTTGGGTGAGATAGTTGTCTGCAATACGACTGATCGATGCGGCCGTTGCGTGCTCAAGGTCCGCCGTGTAGTCAATACCATTTGGGGTCTTCAGTTCTCCTGAGATGCTTTGAGACAAATAGCTCACTTCACCTGCGGCGTGAACTTCCGGGTGGCTTGCTAAAATTTGTTCGACGAGGGTTGTGCCGGAACGTGGCATGCCAAGAATAAATACAGGCCTGATCTTATTGTTCTCACGCTTTTGAATCGGGCTACCGGATTGAACACTTGCTGGCGTAATGGTTTGTTTGAGATTGGTAAAAAACGTTAATTCTTCCTCTTCGTCATAATAAATAGCTTTGCGGCGCAAGGTATTTGCGAGTCGATAGTAAGCGAAGGCTTTGTCGTACTGTTTTGCGCCTTCCAGCGATTTCCCAAGCGCGAAAGCGAGGTGCATTTTTTGTTCAGGTGGTAGATCCCTCTGCGCGAAGGCTTCTTGGAGCGCGTTCAAACCGAGGTTGGATTCTGAAGCGGCATTTTCAAGACTGGCGATTAATCCGTGTGCCTTGCCGTAGACAGGATTGAGTTCAATTGCTCGGCTCGCATCTTCTCTTGAAGCGGTGAGATCCCCATTGTCCATATGCGCCACTGCGCGGTTGTAATAGGCCTCATCGAATGCCGGGTCGAGTTCAATGGCTTGGTTGTAGTGGCTAAACGCTTGGGACAGATCTCCTGTGTGACGCAGCACATTGGCGAGGTTTGTATGCACCTGGGGTGAGTTGTTGTTGCGCTTCAGAATCTCTTGATAACAGGCGATAGCCTCTTCCTGCCGACCTGTTTCCGGCAGTATATTGGCCATTGTCAGTTGTATGGCGATATTGCCTGGTAGCAGTCGGTTAGCCTCAGTAATGCTGTTTAGCGCCTTCCCTGGTCTTCCCAGTTGAAGCCAAGCATTAGCCAAATTTCGGTGAACCTCCGGTAGCTCCCTGCTTTGCTCGCGCCCAATAGCGATTGCTCGCTGGTAGTTTACTGCCGCAGACTGGAAGTTTGATAGTTGTGCGTAGGCATTCCCCAGATTTGCTCGAATCTCGGGATTAGGCGAGGTAGCCGCGTCCGTTAACTCCAGCGTCTTTTCAAGGCTCTCGGCCGCATCCTTAAAACGGCCCTTTGCCTGATATGCGTTGGCCAGATTGCTGTAGGCGTCAGCATAATCGGGAGCCTGCACAATCGACTGGCTGATTAACTCGATAGCCTGATCGGCATTGTTGGTCTGTAGTGCAATCACGCCGAGATAATGCAGTGCGACAGCATGTTTGGGCGCTTTTACAAGCACTGCTCTGTATTGTTTTTCAGCCTGCACCAAATTACCCCGACTATGCTGGTTAAGCGCATCGTTGATTGCGGCTTCCAGAGAGGCAGCGGCAGTCTGTGAATCATCAGTCGGTAAGGTCATCGAGCTTGCCAATTCATATTGGGTCTTGTTTTTAGTGCCCGCATGCTGAACAAGCGGGGTTCTTGGGCAACTTGAGTTTGCGCCAGTCCATGGACTTCATATCGGCAATTAACAAATGCCCTGCGAGCGTCTCGCCTGTGCCCACAATGATTTTGATAGCCTCCATGGCCTGAATTGAACCAATGATACCAACAACCGGAGCAGCAACACCGTTTTCGGCACAGTTAAGTTGTTGGTCGCTGGCATTTTGATACAGGCATTGATAGCAGGCGCAATCGACGATCGCCGGATCGTAGACCATGACTTGACCCTCAAGCCTGATGGCTGCACCGGACACCAGCGGTGTCCTGCTGTTTACACATGTCTGGTTGATCATAAACCGAGTCTCAAAATTGTCAGTGCAATCGAGCACGATGGTTACGTGGTCATCCGCCGCGTGATGAGACTCGGCTATCAGGCTAGCAAATTCTGTCGAGGAAACTCTGCTGGGTATTGCGCGTACCGAAACCGTGGGATTAAGTTGTTCAATCGTATTTGCTAGCGACGTGGTCTTGTTTACACCGATGTCATCAACGCCATGGGCAATCTGCCGCTGGAGATTGGAAAGATCGACATCGTCGTCGTCAATAATGATGAGATTGCCAATACCAGCAGAGGCAAGATACAACCCGACAGGGCAACCTAGCCCGCCGGCGCCAACGATGATCGCGGTTGCCCGGAGTAATTTTTCCTGCCCTTCAATTTCAATTTCCGGCAGCATGATTTGTCGGCTATATCTGAGTAACTCGTCGTTGTTCATTTACTCATTTTCCATTTTTGAGCCTTGTTGAGCTTGCAGACAGCGATCAGGCGCCCAGCGAGTCAATACGGCTCGTGGAATGTGGTTGTAGTCTGCTAATAGTGCTATTTCAGTGTAACCCTCTTTTTCAAGCAACTCGGCAACCTTTGCCTGTTGATCATACCCATGCTCGAGCAGTAATCGACCGCCAGGTTTCAGGCAGTGGGTAGATTGCCTGATAATTGCTTTTAGATCAGCCATGCCGTTATCAGAGGCGGTCAGTGCTGATGTAGGTTCATGTTGAAGAGCCTGCAAGTGGCTGTCATTGTGCTGAATGTAAGGCGGGTTCGATATGATCAGGTCAAATTCCTCCGGACCAAAATTATTCAGCCAATGGCTCTGTAGAAATTGTATCTTTCCTGCTGACCAATCAACGGCGTTTTTCTCAGCGACCGTCAGCGCGGCGGATGAAAAGTCCGTTGCCCACACTTCCCAATTCGGACGCTCGCGTTGAATAGCAATGGCGATGGCGCCTGTTCCCGTGCCAAGATCAACAACACGTTGATATGCTGAGCCGCAGGTGGCGAGTACCGTTTCGACCAAAAGCTCGGTTTCCGGTCTGGGAATGAGTGTGTCAGGGGTGACCTTCAGCTCCATATCCCAGAATCCTTGGCTTCCAAGAATGTAAGCAATAGGTTCTCCGGCGATACGCCGTGCCAGCAGACTTGTATACGTCTGCGCTTCCTCATCGGTAAGACAATACTCGTCGTGTGCGAGCAGCCAGCTTTTTGACCTTTGCAAGCATTCAGAGAGTAAAAGTTGGCAGTCTAGCAACGGCGTGTCTGAAGGCAATTTCGAGCTTTTAATCGAGCGGACAAGATCACCCACAGTTGTGCTGCTGGTCCTCAACATAGCGCTAGCCGTCCAATTCCTCGCCCAGCGAACTCAGCAGGTCTGCCTGATGTTCCTGTACAAGATGGTCGATGATCGGTGCCATATCTCCTGCCATGGTTTGTGCCAATCTGTGTAGCGTCAGGTTGATGCGATGATCCGTTACCCTGCTATCGGGGAAGTTATAGGTTCGAATTTTCTCCGACCTATCACCACTGCCGACCAAGCTTCGGCGCGCTGCTGCTTGCTCGTCAGACTGTTTTTGTTCAGCCTGATCCATCAGTTTGGCCTGAAGCAGACTCATCGCGCGTGCCTTGTTTTTGTGTTGCGAGCGTTCGTCCTGACACTCAACGACCACGCCTGTAGGAATGTGAGTCAATCGCACGGCTGAATCCGTTTTATTAACGTGCTGACCACCTGAGCCGGATGCCCGATAAGTGTCAACTCTCAGATCATTCTTATCGATTTCAATTTCATCGACGTCTTCGACTTCCGGCATGACCGCGACAGTGCATGCCGAGGTGTGTATTCGTCCCTGCGATTCGGTTTGTGGTACGCGTTGAACCCGGTGCGCGCCTGACTCAAACTTTAGCTGTCCGAACACCTCCTTGCCTGCTATACGGCTTATGATTTCTTTGAAGCCGCCATGATCGCCGGCGCGTTCATTCATAATCTCGACCTTCCAGTTCCTAGTCTCGGCAAATCGCTGGTACATCTTGAACAGGTCGCCAGCGAAAATGGCCGCCTCGTCGCCACCGGTGCCCGCGCGGATTTCTAGAAAGACATTGTGAGAGTCGTTGGGGTCTCTCGGTAACAACAACTTTTGCAGTGATTGATCAAGGCCGTCGACCCGGCCTTGAAGATCGTCAAGTTCTTCGGCCGCCATCGCGCGAATGTCTTCATCTTCATCGCTTGCAAGAATTTTAGTTTCTTCGAGTTCGTTGAGCTGCTGTTCGTAGTCCCGATAGCATAAAACAACGGGCTCAATTTCGGCGTACTCTCTTGAGTAAGCCCGAAACGTATTTTGATCGGAAATTACGTCACCGTCGCTCATCAGCGCGCCAAGCTCTTCGTATCTTTCAAGAAGCTGATCGAGTTTGGTCTTTAATGTTGATTTCATGTTTGGTACTTCTAGTTATAGAACAGTTATTGCTCTTTTTCGTTGGGATCTTCATTACCCAATTGATACAAATCTTCAACCGCGCCGAATATGTCGGTACGTCCTTCAATACTGGCCTGTTTCAATTGAACGCTGGGTGTATGAACAATTTTATTGGTGAGTTTGTTTGCGAAATGCGTTAGTACGCTTTCAGGGTCTTCCCCTTTTTCAAGACGATTTAGTGCCGAGCTCAGTTCATCGTTTTTTATCTGTTCATGAAGGTTTCGAAATTTCACGAGCAAATCTACAGCATCCAGTGACTTGTTGCTTTGTTGGAACTCGTTGACGGCGACCTCGATGATCGCCTCGGCTTCAAGAGCAGCTTCTTGGCGATTCTCCATGTTTTGGGAGATGATTTGCTGAAGGTCGTCGACGCTATAGAGATAAACATCAGCGAGGCTATCAACCTCAGGCTCAATATCCCTGGGCACGGCCAGGTCGACCATAAATATGGGTTTGTGCTTGCGGGGTTTTAAGGCGCGTTCAACAATCCCTTTGCCAAGCACAGGGAGCGGGCTTGAAGTCGCGGAAATGACGATATCAGCATCTACCAGCCTTTCTGTGAGATCTGTGAGGTCGGTTGCGATGGCGCCAACTTCAGCAGCAATTTTTTCCGCATTCGATCTTGTACGATTTGCTATAACCATTTTTGCAATGCCAGCGTTACGCAGATGTCGGGCGACAAGCTCCGTCGTATCTCCGGCGCCGATTAGCAAGGCATGACAATCTGAGACGTTTTCAAAAAGCTGGCCTGCGAGATCAACCGCCGCAGACGCGACTGAAACAGGATGTTGCCCAATGGCAGTGCTGGTTCTGACTTTCTTTGCGATTCTGTAAGTATATTGAGACAGACGGTTGAGTGATGTGCCAAGCGTATTGCTGGCATCAGCGTAGTTGAAACAATCTTTCAATTGACCCAGTATCTGGGGTTCGCCAAGCACCATCGAGTCGAGCCCAGAAGCAACTCTCATGATGTGTTTTACAGCGCTATGCCCCCAGTGAGTGTAGGTTGAGGCCTTAATGGTCGTGGCAGGAACCGCGTGCTGTTGGGCCAGCCAGTCAATAATGAGGTCAGGCTCATTGTGACCATGAATAGCATAGACTTCAGTTCTGTTGCAGGTGGAAAGAATAGCGAGTTCCTGCAACTCGACTTCATTGACCAGAGATTGCAGTGCATTGGATATCTGATCAGGCGTGAACGCGATCTTCTCCCGCAGTGAAACGGGGGCTGTCGTGTGATTGATGCCTACAACCAATAAATCCATATCTCGAGGCGGCTAGCGCCTTTATTCCTGATTCCTGCCAGTCTCTGGCTATTTTTGATGTCCCCTAAACAGGTCACAAGGATCAACGGTCCTATAGGTTGATCAACGTTTAATGACTCTGTTGCCTGGGAAAAGTAGAATGAATCTGCATGAGTGAATGCTGCACTCTCTCGCAACTCGACTCACGAAGTCGTATTTTGCCATTTTATGCGTTTTGAAGCGATACACCGATTGATTATAGGTATAGAGATTAATAGTGAGAACAAGCGCAAGCTATCGCGGTCAGAATTGATTTCCTGACTGAGCACAAAATCGCTAAACTGAGCTTTACCGCGCGGGGGCATTTGTCGCCGCGAATACGAGGAATTGAAATTTGCAGTCTTTGTTACTAGTTATTGCCCTGATCCTGTTGGGAGGCTGTACCAGCCAGTCCGTGAAGGAATCAGCTCCGAAAACAACCGATGCCGCTTCGGCGGCGGTCGACGCAAGCGCTGAGGCAGAGGTTTCGGCGGTTAATGCATCAATTGCAGAGTCTAAGGTCCCAAAAAGGCCGAAGCCTAGCGATTATCCCGTTGCCCCTTTCCCTAAAGATGCGCTTTATCAACTTCTGGTTGCAGAAGTTGCCGGTTATCGGGGTGAGTACAGCACAGCCCTTGAAAAATATGTCGATATGGCGCTCAAGACCCGCGATGCCGGCGTCGCACAGCGCGCTGCAATGTTGGCTGTTTATCTGAAGCGCCATGAAGAGGCCTTGACCACCTCAAAAATTTGGGTGGAGCAAGAGCCAAATAGTATCGAAGCCCGCAGGTACTTGTCCGAACAGCTTTTGCGTATCGGCGACATGGAGCAGGCTATCGTTCATATGGAAGCGATAAAAAATCTTGGCGGCCTCGCGAATTTTGAAAGTTTCGCCTATTCGGCGGCAAATATGGATGACAAGGGTCGGGAGGTCCTGTTGGAAGCCATGTCCAGGATGCTCGCCGAGTACCCCGGTGACGCACAACTGATGTTTTCAAAGGCGGTGCTGCTTGAACAAAGCGGCCAACTCGAAGAAGCGTTGCAGTTGGCAAATCAGCTATTGGTGTCAAAGAAAGACATTAATGTCATTGTGCTGAAGGTAAATGCACTGAAAGACCTGCTACGAACCGACGAAGCCCTGGTTTTTCTTGAGTCGACGCTTGAAGAGTTGGCAGATAAACGACGTCTGAGACTCATCTACGCGCGTATGTTGTTCGAAGCGGAGCGGTTGGTCGACGCGGAAAAGCAATATGAGCTGGTTCACCAGCAGGCGCCCAATGACAGCGACATCCTTTTCGCCCTCGCGCTGATTTCAATGGAGCAGGGGAAGGATGAGTCGGCAAAGGGCTATCTGAATCAGATGATTCGATTCAATCGAAGGGCTAACGAAGCGCACTATTATTTGGGTAGCATTGCTGACAAAAACGACAAAATCCCGCAGGCGATAAGTGAATACAAGATGGTTGGCCCTGGACGTGAGTATTTAGCCGCGCAGGTGCGGATAGCGGCTCTGTTAGCAGATCAGGACAGGTTGGATGACGCACGGGCTCACCTAGAAAATCAACGTGCGAATAATCCTGACCGATACAACCGGCTCGTGATGATTGAGGGGCAGTTGCTAAGCGAACGGGGTCACGAAGCGGAATTCTTTGAACTGCTGGAGATGGTGATTCAAAAGCAGCCAGAAAATGTCGAGCTGCTTTATTTCAGAGCCATGACCGGTCAAAGTTTGGGCAGGCTTGATGTGCTGGAACAGGACCTGTTGCGGGTGATCGAGATCGATCCTGGTAATGCCGATGCCATGAATGCCCTCGGTTACACCTTGGCGGACCAGACTGATCGGCATGACGAAGCACTTGTCCTCATTGAGCGAGCACTCGAAATAAAACCCAATGAAGCCGCCTTTATCGACAGTCTAGGTTGGGTTCAGTATCGACTTGAGAATTATAAAGATGCCGTGACTAACCTTCGAAAGGCACTCTCGCTGTTCGACAACGACGAGGTCGCTGCACATTTGGGCGAGGTTTTGTGGGTCAGTGGCGAACAACAAGAAGCCCGCAACGTCTGGCAGAAGGCACTGGACGCGCGACCCGATAGTGACATCCTCAAGCGGGTCATTAAACGTTTTGTTGCTCCCTGATTCGACATCACCTCGTGAATGCTCCGCATGCTGAAAAAACGCGGCTTACTTTCTGTGAGTAATATTCAGCGCGCCAATTGGATGTGCGTCTGTCTGCTTGCCTTTTTGACGGGTTGCGCCACCCAGAAAGACGCGTCAGGGCCGGATAGTCAGCAGCTCACGCAGGTGACAAGTTGGACAGCGCAGGGCAAGTTGGCTTACGACGTCAATGGTCAGCGCGGGAACTTCTCGTTCAGATGGATACAGTCAAATCATGCCTATGAGATCGTGCTTTTCGGTCCGCTTGGCATTTCCGTTGCAACAATCACTGGTAATGAGGTGTCAGCGAAGATAACAACCTCAGAGGGCCAGATGTTAAGCGCTCCTAGGCCTGAACAATTGTTACAGGAGACTTTGGGTTTAGACATGCCTGTCTCGGCGATGGCTGACTGGTTGAGAGGAGTGCCCCGAAATACGGATACATCTGGCAAGATTGAAGGGTCGACCAAAAAGGCGGTAGAAGGCTTTAACGAACTTGGTTGGCAAGTAGAGGTGCAACGCCGGGATAAGTCGATGAATCCAAGTCGCGTTCGGATATCAAGGCCAGGTGCGAATTTTCTGGTGATCGTAAAAGGCTGGTCATATTGATGATCACACTCTCGGCACCCTGCAAAATTAATTTATTTCTTCATGTTATTGGTCGCCGTGCGGATGGTTATCATGATTTGCAGACGGTATTTCAAATATTAGATTTTGCCGATAGGGTGCATATAGAGCGATGTGATGAGATCGAGGTGGCTGATATGCCCGGTGTAAAGGGTGAGGACAACCTGGTCTACCGTGCTGCAGCGCTAATAAGGGCGCACGCTCAGCAAACGCGTCTGTTGAAAGATCAAATGCTCGGTGCCCGAATAACAATCGACAAGCAAATACCGATGGGAGCCGGTCTGGGCGGCGGCAGTTCGAATGCTGCGACAGTTATGCACGGCCTCAATATACTCTGGGGGCTGGGTCTCACAACCGATGAATTGAGCGCGCTTGGTCTGACGCTTGGCGCTGATGTGCCTGTATTTATAGAGGGCTACAGCGCATGGGGCGAGGGTGTGGGAGAAAAACTCAAACCCATCGAATTAACGAAAAAGTGGTTTTTATTGGTAAAGCCGGATTGTGCGATATCGACTGCTGAAATCTTTTCACATCCGGAATTGACACGGAACACAAGTCCGATCACAATAGCCCGCTTTTTGGAAGGGGGTGCCCGGAACGACTGCGAGGTCATTGTCCGGAAACTATACCCAGAAGTCGATGAAGTGCTGTCGTGGCTAAGCCACCGAGGCCTTGCTAGAATGACCGGCACAGGTTCTTGTGTATTTATCGAACTTGGTTCCAGAAAACAGGCGCAAGACCTCCAGTTGCAGCTACCAGGCACTTGGCAATCTTTCGTCGCTGAAGGCTTAAACAGCTCGCCATTGTTAAATGAACTGACAAAGGCTGCAGGTTGAGACTCCAGCATCAGAATAGCTTCGATTGACTAGACTGATATAGGTAAAACATAGGTCGATTTGTAAAGTCTCTTGATACAGACTTTTTTGTGGAGAGAATGGGGTGTCGCCAAGTTGGTAAGGCACAAGGTTTTGATCCTTGCATTCGTAGGTTCGAGTCCTGCCACCCCAGCCATACACGTTAGTAGTTTGACGATCGAACTTAACCCAAGCATGCCCTGCAGAACACTGGAAGATACCCGTGGCTGAATTGAAGATTTTTTCTGGCAATGCGCACCCGAAATTGGCTAATAGAGTCGGAGACCGGCTACGCATGCCATTGGGCAATGCGAAAGTTGGACGTTTTAGTGACGGCGAAGTTAGCGTCGAGATTGACGAAAACGTTCGCGGTAAAGACTGTTTTGTTATCCAACCAACCTGTGCGCCCACCAATGATAATTTAATGGAGCTGATCGTGATGGTCGACTGCTTGAAAAGAGCGTCGGCACAGCGAATCACTGCAGTGATACCCTATTTTGGCTATGCAAGGCAGGATAGAAGGGTAAGGTCTGCGAGAGTGCCGATCACAGCAAAAGTGGTTGCAGATATGCTGAATCATTGCGGCGTTGATAGGGTGCTGACGATAGATTTACATGCAGACCAGATACAGGGTTTTTTCAATGTCCCTGTAGACAACATATACGCGACACCGGTGATGTTGACTGACATCGAACGGCAGGCGTACGAGAATTTGATGATTGTGTCTCCAGACGTTGGCGGCGTGGTCAGGGCCAGAGCCATGGCCAAGCAGCTCGATGACACGGATCTCGCGATTATCGATAAGCGTCGTCCTAACGCCAATCAGTCAGAAGTGATGCATATTATTGGCGACGTGAAAGACAGAACCTGTCTGCTGGCGGATGACATGGTTGATACTGCTGGCACGCTGTGTGCAGCTGCGGATGCATTGAAAGCTAACGGGGCAACTAAAGTTGTTGCATATTGCACGCATCCTGTTTTGTCTGGTAATGCAATAAAAAATATAGAAGGCTCAACGATCGATGAACTGGTTGTGACAGACACCATCCCGTTGAGTGAAGAGGCAATAGCCTGCAAAAAGATTCGTCAACTGAGTATTTCTGATGAACTGGCAGAGTCTATTCGCCGGGTCAGTAACGAAGAGTCTTTGAGTGCACTTTTCAGTAAAAGAATTCAACCCGCACTGTTCTAATGACTCAATACTGACATCTTGTCAGCATTGCGTTTAACAGAACGCGCGAGTGAATATTAATGTTCCATTAGGGACAGCTTTAAACGCCAGACGATTGCGGTCGCAGTAATCCCTGGCTTAATTTTTGGAGAAAGTAAGATGGCAAACGAATTCGAGCTAGATGCCGAACTGCGAACTGACCTGGGGAAAGGTGCGAGCCGCCGCCTGCGTCGGCTTGCTGATCTTGTTCCTGCAGTTGTTTATGGCGCAGGAAAAGATCCGGTATCAATCAGCATTCCGCACAAAGATATCCACAAAGCCTGCAGTAACGAGGCGTTTTTCGCGCACATTATCAAGATCAATGTGTCCGGTGGAAGTGATAATGCAATTATCAAAGATCTGCAAAGGCACCCCGCAAAAGATCGCATCATGCATGCTGACTTTTTGCGTGTTCAAATGGACCAGGCGATTACCGTTGAAGTACCACTGCATTTCACCAACGAGGACAACTGTATTGGTGTGAAGCAAGACGGCGGTATGATTTCGCACGTTGCAACGTCCCTTGAAATTTCTTGTCTACCCGGCGCACTGCCTGAATACATCGAAATCGACGTGGCTGAACTCAAGTTGGGTGACAGTATTCACATGAGTGAAATCGTGTTGCCTGAAGGCGTCGAGATTCCTGAACTGTCTTATGGTGAAGACCATGACCAGGTTGTTGTCGCGATTAACGCAACGCGTGCAACAGCAGAGGACGACGAAGACGAAGAGGCTGGTGAAGAAGCCGCAGAAGGCGATACGCCGGAAGCCACTGAAGACTAGTCAAAATCCTACTTCTGGATAACTAGTTCAAGAGGTGAGTCATGAGTCCACCATTAAAGTTGGTGGTTGGCATTGGAAACCCGGGAGCACAATACGCGAGAACCAGGCACAACGTTGGTGTCTGGTTCGTTTCCCGGTTTGCTGATCAACAAGCGGCAACCTTCAAGGAAGAAAAGAAGTTTTTTGGTCAGGTCGCGACAACCCGTGTTGATGACCAAGAAGTTAAGCTGCTTATTCCTAATACCTACATGAACGAAAGCGGCAAATCTGTCGGCGCGCTGGCACATTTCTTCAAAATAATGCCAGAAGAAATATTGATCGTGCATGACGAGCTTGACCTCGCGACAGGCATCATCAGGTTCAAACAGGGCGGTGGTCTCGCGGGACATAATGGGCTCAGAGACATAGCAAGATCGTTGGGCGGTGCTCAGCATTTTAATCGATTGCGTATTGGCGTCGGACACCCGGGTTCAAAAGAGCAGGTGACCGGCCATGTGCTCGGCACCGTTTCACAAAAAGATGAAGACACCATCTGGCGATGTATAGAGGAAGGACTTCATCACATACCAATGGTGGTTCGAGGTGACTGGCAACCTGCCATGAACACGCTAAATGGCTTTAGGGTCGAGGAATAAAACAATGGGATTTAACTGTGGCATCGTGGGATTACCCAATGTTGGCAAGTCGACGCTGTTCAATGCGCTGACGAAAGCAGGTGTCGGCGCTGAGAATTTTCCATTCTGCACAATTGAACCGAATTCCGGCGTTGTGCCCATGCCTGACCCAAGGCTGGATCAACTGGCCGAAATCGTGAATCCCCAGCGCGTCGTGCCAACCTCAATGGAGTTTGTTGATATTGCGGGTTTGGTCGAAGGGGCTTCGAAAGGAGAAGGGCTCGGCAATCAGTTTCTCGCCAATATTCGCGAGACAGATGCCATTGCGCACGTGGTTAGATGTTTTGACGACGAGAATGTGACCCACGTATCTGAATCGATTAACCCCGCGCGTGATATCGACATTATCAACACAGAGCTGTTGCTTGCGGATCTCGAGTCACTCGAAAAAGGTATTACACGGGTAGGCAAAACAGTGAAAAGCGGCGACAAGGTTGCTGCGGCCAAGGTGGCATTTTTCGAAAGAATCCAGGCGCATATTAACGAAGGCAATCCGGCGCGAACCCTCGAATGCACGGCTGAGGAACGCCTAGATGTGCGCGAGTTACATTTGCTGACCATGAAGCCTGTGTTGTATATCGCCAACGTGGATGAGGAAGGATTTGAAAACAATCCCTATCTTGATGCGGTAACCGAGATCGCTGAGGTGGACGGCTCGGAACTGGTTGCGATTTGCAACAAGCTAGAAGCGGAAATTGCCGAACTCGAGGAAGATGAGAAAAAAGAGTTTCTTGCCGACTTGGGCATGTCTGAACCGGGTCTGGACCGGGTGATTCGTGCCGGTTACAAGTTGCTTGGGTTACAAACCTACTTCACAGCGGGTGAAAAAGAGGTGCGTGCGTGGACCGTGCGTCAACAAGCGACTGCGCCTCAGGCAGCAGCCGTGATTCACACGGATTTCGAAAAAGGGTTTATTCGCGCTGAGGTCGTTGGTTTTGACGACTACATCACAGGTAACGGTGAGTCAGGTGCGAAAGATGCAGGAAAATGGCGTCTAGAAGGCAAGGAGTATCTTGTAAAAGACGGGGATGTCATCCACTTTAGGTTTAATGTTTGACAAAAACGCCTGTAATCGGGAAAATTCGCGTCCTTCTCGAAGACACCATAAAGTTTTAATGTGGCTATGTAGCTCAGCTGGTTAGAGCACAGCATTCATAATGCTGGGG
>ENA-UZXC01012342-UZXC01012342.1-metagenome-genome-assembly--contig:-Day-2-25m-contig-12342_pt1 | contig 17553 bp, 34 predicted proteins | sample MGYA00260340_ERZ794900 | MGnify/ENA metagenome assembly ERZ794900 | reverse complement strand
TATGGTACATTATTCTGTCAAGGCCGCCCAAGAAACTGGGAACATCGGCTAATTTACATTCATAGTACGCCGCCTTTGGCGCAAGTTTGTTTGGCAAGTAACCGGCGCTCGATACTCGCAGCTCTCGCAGCTTCAGCTTCAAATATCTTTTTTATTAATTCGGGTGAGCGAGAGGTTCTCACCCAGTTGCCAGCGTGTGATTTTTTGTATGCGTACCCATGGACTCCAATCTTAAAAAAGATTTCATTTATTTCTACCATCATGTAATTCTCCTCTGCCATGATTTGTCATGATCATAGCCTGTTGATAATCTCGGCCACCGCGAAACAAAGAATTCCAACTTTGAACACTTCAAACGCAGTGTCGAGAAGACTCGTAGCGTCAAGTTCATCGTCTTCACTCTCCGCAAATTTCATTGCAATTAGCCCCTTCATGACAAACCAAAGGGCCAAAGCAGCCAGCAATCCTGCCCACACCATCCACTTGACCATTAGCCCTCCTTCAGATTATTAGCGGTCGTTGCGATGAAGTGTTGCCAGAAAAGAGTGTATTCAGATTCGTCTTGCCGCAGAGGCAGCAAGTCGTATACCTCTTGGCACTGTGCTGAATTTAATTTATCCCAATTTTCGATAAGCTCATTTGCGACAATGATTGCTCCCATTTCGCTGCTCTGGACAGCGTGACGGAAGGCCATCATCAACACAATTTGATCCGAATGGTTTTGTATTCTCATCATTAGATCCTCTTATTTTTTGTAAGACTTACGATCACTCAGCTCAATCATCATTGCACGATTTGATATCGCTAAATCTGGAGATGCCTGCCACCAAACGAACGTCTCATGGTTTTCTGCGTAGCTGTCTGTTGTTGACTTGTGCTTGTGTCCCGCGAGAGTTTGTGGTGATTGACCGTCACGTTGCTTGTACAGAAAAATGCCGAGGCCTTTGGCGGCATACAGCGTGGGCCGCTCTGTCTTAGTAAGCGCAGCAATCTCTGGTATGAGGTCTCGTACCGCGTTGAACGATTCTTCAGCTGTTTTCAGCGTAAGTCGCGTAGCAAGCAGTCGATTTCTCTTGGTGTAACTGTTGTACGATTTAGGAATTTTTGCGACCACAAACGGGCTGATAAAATTTCGCTGCCGACTCTCGTTAAAAATTTCAGCCAAGTCCTTACCAATGCTGATCTCCATCGGCGTCCCTGTTTTCTTTTGCACGAGATCGAAGTTTGTCGCGTCTTTGTGTGGCAATTTTAAATGCAGCAAATCACCCGGACGCTGCAGAGTCAGGAACATCAACTGCATCAGAGTGCGGAGATACAAAGGGCACATCGGATGATCAATGATCTTAAAGTACCAGCGTAGATTGAGCGGCTTTCTTGGGCTTTCGATGCCGAGTATTTTTACTTTGTCGAGTGGATTAGATTCCTTTTTGAAAATGCCTTTTTCGGCAGCATAATCAATGACGCCTTTCAAATGCGTTTTTAGTTTGTCTCTTGAGTGAGGACCACCACTGTACTGGCTGGTGCCTGTCTCGATGGAATATTCATCATCAAGAAATTCAACCACAAATTTCAGATCGATGGAGTTAATTCCGCTGTCTCCTATGCGCTCGTTGATTTTTTTGACACACCCCTTTGATTCTGCGATAGCTTGTTTTCCGAGCCGACATTTCTTTTTCTTGTTGCCATACGGGCCGCTTCGAACCGCCTGATAACGATCAGCCATCACACCTATCGGGGTGTCGTTTGTTTCTCTGCGCTGAGCAATGGCGTTTCCTATGCGCTCTGCAGCTGTCAACGGAGTAGCGCCATACTTCTCATTTGTTGCAATGGCCACCCCAACGGCCTCGGCTTTGTCAGTGCCGAGGGGTACTCGTATGTTGGCTTTCGGATTGTCGTACCAATAGTAAGTCATGGTGACTTTGCGACCCGTGTCGGGGTTTGTTACTTTTGCTTTTTTCGGGTAGAGGTACTGCGGGAGTCCTCGGTTATTAATTCCGCGTGGTCTCATTTAATTTCCTCCTAGCGCTGTTGATCGCCGTGGCCACTTTCATGTCATAGTGGGCTCTAAGGGCTTGATCAGTGCTTGCTTTGCTGAGATTCTGACTGGTGCCAACGGCATCGTCAGGATCAATGTAATAAGCTCGTCCAATTTTCACTGCATTCAAGTCACCGCTCTCAATCCAGCTGAGCATGGTGCGATGCTTTGGTCGAGACGCTTCTTCAAATGTCATCTCGGCATACTGACTTACTGTCACGAGCTTGCCCATTTCGCTTCTCCCTGATTTGCTTTCTGATCTTCGATTCGTCGAAATTCATTTTTGATAATTCTCTTCTTGTTATGTAGGGTGCCTGAGTAGTCTTACCCATCGGCACTCTCTCAATCTTGCCGCCATTTTTTAAAAACTCCTCGATGTCGTAATTCAGCACAGCTCGTTGACGCTGTTTCTTTGCAAAATTAATAGGCGATTTATTGCCATTTCGAAGCGCTAGAATTTCTTTTGCTGCTGCTCGTGCTTCATCATTGACCATGATCATCACCGCACCGTGTCCCACATCGGACAAGGCATTTCGCAACGCACGAAACTGTCGGCCTTCAATACAAAGTATTTTTCGCCAACATTTTTGATTGCCAGACGCTCAGCCTCTGCGTTCGCAGATTTCAAGTCAGTGTGTTTGTTTGGTGACAGGAGACCACTGTCACTGATCACCCACCAAAATTTATACTTCTTCTTGACAGAAATTTTTGTTTCATTAACGCTCATCTTTTTTGGATCTGTCATAACTAAACCGCCTCGTAAATGTCGCCAAATATTCTCTCTTTGACGGGATAGGCTTCACCTTCCGTGCCAGTCACAATGAAATCGCCGGGACAGACGATGGCGTCTCCCTCAAGAGTGTAGATCACACCGTGTATCATCAAGCCGCGTCCGCAGTCCGGACAGGGCCGTGCTCGCTTGTTATCATTGATTCCCAACAGGCGTACACGCGGATGATCGCCGTACTCATGCCACTGCGCAGCGTCAAGAATGATTGGCTTTTTACGAAATTTTGTCATGGTTAAATCCCCACCTAAAATGTTCTATTCGCTGAGCACCTTACGATGCCAGTCCACTCAGGAAACCTGTCCACAAAAGGACAGCCACAAAAATCAAAAAATAATCTAATGAACCGTTCATTTCTGCTCCCATCGATAAAAAATATGCGAACCAATTTGTGTAGTCTTCGTCTTTGATGCAGCCCAATCCGGCTCGACATAGGTCGCATGATAATGCGTTGAGCCTTCAGTGATGTCAGGGAATCGACCACTCAAAATCTGGTGAGAGAGCGTCCGTGCCTTGCTCCACGCCTTCGCATTTTTTGGCCGATCATCCATGCCATCACAAAAAAATGAAAATTGGCAACGGTCTTTTATCAATATTTTTTTATTCCACGCGTAGCGTTTGCCTTGCGTAACGACACTGCAAATGTCATCGGGATAGCGTTGATCGTGAACTCGATTGATGACCACCAAACCCACCGCAACCTGCGACACAACGGACTCAGATCGGGCTTCGTGGTATAACGCCATCGCCAAACAAACAGCAGCCGATTCAAAATAAAGCATTAGTGCTCACCATTGTCTTTGGCTGCGCCAATGAGCATGATCCCTTTGGCAAGACCGTCGAGAACATCGAACACAAACTCTGCATCTTTTTGAGACTCAGCATCATCGACGAAGTAGCGGTCGATTTCGGTAATTGCTTTCGTAAACGCAGTCATTAGTGCGTCAACGTCCTCAGCTTGAAAACTCAACTCTTCTATTTCTTGGGATTCATCAATCATATCTACATTCCTAATACGCGCTTAAACCATGACTTCGACTCAACGGGTTTCCGTTCTTTCAGCTGTGAGGCCATGTCGCTTACGAACGTGAAAGGGGAACCCTTTAGCAATTCGTATTTATGATTTCGCAGAGTTTGGATTTTGACGTACTCATCTTCCAACTCAAGCAAGCCAACAAGTTCTGGATTCCATGTTCGGCACGTCTCTTTTGTGTGACGATGAACCGTTGGTACGCTAATTCCATAGCGAGAAGCTAATGCGGTGGTAGCTTCACCGAGCAGAAGTTCACAGGTCATACGTTGCATTCTCGTGTTGTCCATAGATCCTCCTAAAATGGTACGTGTTCATCCATCAGCGGATCGCTCTGCTGCGGCTGGCGCTGTTGAGGTTGAGACTGGCGCTGTTGAGGTTGAGACTGGCGCTGTTGAGGAACACCTTGCTGCTGACCTTGGCCTTGACCAAGCATGCTGAATTCACGAATTTGGATCTCAGTTGTGTAGCGATCTTGACCGTTCTGGTCTTGCCATTTGCGGGTTGCCAGTTCCCCTTCGACATATAGTGGGGTGCCTTTGCGAACGTACTGACCAATGATCTCAGCGGTCTTAGCGAACGCCGACAGGCGATGCCATTCGGTACGCTCTTGCTTCTCACCAGACTGCTTGTCTGACCATGATTTGGTAGTTGCTAAACTTATGTTTGCACATACAGTACCGTTGGCAGTTTGTCGAACCTCTGGGTCTTGCCCCACGTTGCCGACAAGAATTACTTTGTTTACGCTTTTCATTTGTTATCTCCTGTTTAAAAGGGTGGCCGCTAGAGGCGGCTAGTCTGCAAATGCCTGCACAAAAACTCAAGGAATGCATCATCAACTGCAGCGGTTTTACTTATGTGCGGCACTCACTGCTTATCCGCTTACACGTTTATCTCTTGCAGAGTCCTCCGTGCCGAGGATTTTTAACTTTGAACAGCCGAGACGCGATAGAACTCAGTGTCCTTGCCACGAAAAGTCTCTAGGTCAACACCTTCCAATTCAGGAATTTTCTTGTAGTTGACGGAACCCTTTCGATGCCCTTTCACAACACGGACACCAAAGCCTTCACCGTCTTGCTCGGCGCACAATTGAATTAAGCGTTCACGCGCTGCATCAGAGTCAGCCTTAGCTTCCTCAATCGCACGTTGAGCACGAGCCCATTCGTTTGCTGCAATCTCAAAGTCATCGTCTTCACGATGGGCAACTGAGTCGCCTTTCATTTCACCGGCCTGCAAAATGTCCCAAAATTCTTTCCACTTATTCTGTAATTCACGAATGTCAGGATCATTACGCTCAACGACAAGACATAAAGCATCTTTACTTACTGCATCAAAAACGAAGAAGTTTGCAAAGTCGGCACCGGACACCATGATCTGGTGTTGGAGCTGCCAATAATATTGAGGAGGGCACACGCCATCTGACGTTAACTTCCATGTTTTGGATTTTTGTAGCTGGTAAGGGCACTTAATCTCTAGGACGTGACCGATAGATTCGTCAAACTCCTGAGAGATTCCGTCAAGAGATGCGGAGAAGGGCATGCCATCAATGGTGTGAGACATAACCGTTGGGTGGTAGACCTCACCAAAGAGAAGTGATGCGCTGTCACATGCTTCATCTTCATGGGCATGACCCCAGTCAGTCGCCACGTTACCTTCAAAAGGTTTGCCTTTGCCTCGGTAAAAATCCAGTAGGGAGTCCCAAGAGTTGGGCTTGAAAGTTTGGGTGCCCATGATGATTCCTGCCGCAGACGCGTTCAAGTGGCTCTGTCGGTACACCTCCCATTCGGTGGTGTTCTGTTGTAGTTGTACAATTGTAGGTTCCATTATCAGTCTCCTTATTCTGCAGCTTCAGTTGCTTTGGCTGCGGCCTTTTGGATTGTTGCGTTTAGCTTTTTAGTAAGAGCTGCTATCTGTATTGACGTCATCTCTTCAAAGGCATTGACCTTGGCTGTCTCTAGCAACTTGGCTTCGGCTACATCTGCCTCTGCGGCAAGACCTTTGATGGCAGCAATGTCATGTGGTGTTGCAGTGTTCACGATATTCTGCGGCCCTACGTCTTCTGCACCACCGAAGCTAGCGTCGTCATCGCTCTGTGCGATGCCACACATTGATGTCAAAGCATAGCGGCGCATATACGTTACGGTCGTGCCAAGAGATTGCTCGTTGTTCATTCCTTTCTTAGCGGTCAGATTTATCTCTACAAATCCGTGTATGTACTCACCAGAGCTGTGTATCAGCATGGTGAGAATTGAGATGCCTTTGCCATCTGAGCTATTGCCCAGTATCTGGCTAATGGCAAGCTCTTGATCTGCTAATGGTTTGCGGATTGCGTTGAGCACGTCATCTAGGTCAGCATAGTTGTATCCGTAGCCCTCTTTCGACTTGAATACGTTTTGTAAATTGCCTTGAGCTTTTGATAGGGCCAGTGCAAGCGCCCCAATTGTGGGTGACATTTCCATATTTTCCTCCTGAGAATTTATAAAGTTACGTTTTAAAACGTAATATATGGGTTAAGTTAACATTAAAAAATTACGCGGTCAAGCGTAATATTTGCGTTACAAAATGAATGTTTAAGATGATGGCCTGTCGCGTTTTATATACGTTTCATAATATAAAAACGCAATAATTTAGTAGGCTTTACTAAAAATCAGGCACAAAAAAGGCGCCAAGGCGCCATTGTTTTTTGCTGAAAGGGTGGTGTTAGTTAGTTGGTCTTGCGTCCAATAGAAGAAGTAAATGCTCTTTATGTTCTTTGCTTACCGCATCGTTGGCGATTAGGTTCACAATTTCTTGTGCGTATAAACCGGCACAGCGGTGGCATAAGGGTCTCCCGTCTGTATTGATGCTGCAATCTTTAAGCTCCATTGAATCAAGTATTTTATTTACCTGTTCAAAGGTGCTCCTTAGATTAGCGATTGTATCTGAATTCCGTCTCTGATAAGGCTCAACACGTTGAGCTCTTTCTTTTAGTGAATTCATTCTATTTGCTAGCGTTTTCGTGTACATCATGATAGGGCTCCCGATCAAAGCAGATGCCTAAGTGATTTTTTGTGTAATACATAACTAGATTCCGTTACATTTTTATTAAACAAGCCTGTCTCGTTTGTTCTAAAAAATGTAGGTGGGCCGGTCTTGATGCTGGCGTACCACTGGGCTCCAAATTTAAGTTTAAGCATCACCGTCCACCAGAAGGGCGTTAACCGAGGTCGCCAGCGCATGTCCACGACAAGTACAAACCACCAACACCTGCGCGCGTGTCGGACTGTCGTCTTGCAACGCATCGCGGCATGGTTGTGATTGATTTGTTGTTTAATTATCGGGCTCATATGGCCGCACCGTATAGGGCTTGATACTTTCTTATACATCATTAACCTCCGTATGTGAAGTATGCATGAAGAGTTTAGGAATTATTCCTAGGTAAGATTGTTAATTGCTGGGAGGGTGTTACATAAGTGTAGCTATCGAACTACACTTATGATTGGTTTGACATGAAAAGATAAAGAGTAAGTCGGTTTTAGATAACCTAAGATTGGGAGTCCGTATTATCGTATTGCGAGTGCAGATACTCAATATACTTCATGACTTGCCCTTGTGCTTCTATAGGCATAGATCGCAGTATCGTTGATAGCGCGTTAAGATCATATGCGCCATCGCGCAATGCCCTCAGCTCATCAAAGTCACCATCGATTGCATCTGCCAGTATTCGCAAAGGCTCATCTCTCATGCGTTGACCAGTTTTTTCCAGCCTGCATATTGAGGCTGACGTTCTATTTACTATAAGAGCTAGCTGGGCCTGAGTTAAATTCTTTTTCTTTCTCAGCTCTCTTACTTTTATACCAAATTCAGTAGACATGCTTTGCTACTCCTGCGGTTGCACTGTCACGGATACACACGTACTCCTCCTATAGAATGCGTTAACTCTTAGATTAAAATGTGTCTACGAGACACATGGGGGTGAATGGTAGAGCAAACAAATTTCGTTTGCAACTAGACACGCAAATTAGAAATTGCTAATACTAAAAAGTTAATATTATCGTAATAAGTTATTAAAACGATAACAAATACGTTGACAATTATGTGAGCAGCAATCACAATAAGTTACCGAATCATTGATGCGAAACGATAACTTATGAAAATCACTCCTCTCTATCTTATCAGGAAAAAGTACAATCTGACTCTTTCCCAGATTTCAAATGATCTCTCTATTAACCATGCTCATCTGTCAAGGATGGAGCGAATGGTGGCTCAACCATCAGCTGATCTTGCCGAGCGCATAGCGAACTACTTTGGGGGGGAGATAAATGAAATGCAGCTATTGTATCCTCAGCGCTATACTAAGCGGGGTGAAATAAATGACGCCAGCTAGCCTATTAATATGGCGTAACTCGGTGTCAGAGTCAGACCTTTCTTCTAGTTCGAAGCTAGTTCTGTTGACTTTATCGCTATTCATGAACGCTAAGTCTCTTGACTGTTTCCCGTCACTATCCACCCTGACAGATAGGACAGGTTATTCACGTCCAACAATAACGAATGCTTTGAAAGCTGCTCAAAAAGCAGGCTTTATATCTTGGAAAAAGGGTTGTTCAAAAGCCCATCGATCCAACACTTATTCAGCCACCATCCCAGTGGAAAATCCATCTGAAGAATTGGTTGAATTGCCGTCAGAATTGGTTGAAATTATGGCTGAAATTGAGGCTGGACAGATCGATTTAAACGACCCTAGCTGGTTAAATCATTTTACTAGCCTAGTTAAATCATTTAACCAGCCCTACGTAAATCATTTTACTAGCCTAGTTAAATCATTTAACACCAACAAGTCATATAACAAGAACATAATAACTAGACATAGAACAAACTCTTCGTCTGAACATGATTTGCATGACGCAACCAAGCCAGAGTTAGTCAAAGAAAATTCTGTCGTCACTGACGTTCCTCAGTCGGATTCAAAAGAACCGACGATACCAGATGAAGCGGTGATTCATTCCGTCAGTGGTAATCGAGTTTACTGGGGGACGGACATTGATCTTCGTGCCGCCAGACACTTCTACGAATCGATCAAGAGAATCGATCCCAACAAGAAAGAACCAAACTTTTCTAAGTGGGCCAATGAAATCCGGCTCATGCATTGCAATGACGGTCGAGATTACCGAGAGATTCGTGACGTCTTCGACTGGGCTAATCAGGATGACTTCTGGTCGAGCAATATTCTAAGTCCAACCAAGTTGCGAAAGCAGTTCACTCAACTAGTGGCCCGTAAGAAGTCGACGAAAGGTTCTTCTCGTCCAGCTAAAACCAGAAGGAATCCAACAGGAGTTGTGATATGAACAGAACATTCGCTGATTTTGGAGTTGACGTTCCCAGCAATGGCAGTGGGGAGGTCAAAGCGTTCTGTCCGGAGTGCAAAGACAACCGAAAAGAAAAGAACAAATTTAAAAAGCCTCTCAATGTGAACATGGAGAAGGGCACTTGGTTCTGCCACAACTGTGGCTGGACAGGTGGTTTGACGGATCGTTCTACCGATTACAAGGAGCGCCCAAAGGTTTACACGCTGCCTGATTCTGTACCGAAGACTGACTTGCCAGCTGCCGTGGTTAAATATTTTGCTGACCGAGGCATCAACGAGGATGTATTGGCTCGTAACAAGATTGGGCACGGTCGACGCTTCATGCCGCAGGCTAACCAACAGATGAACACAATTGAGTTTCCCTATTACCGTGATAGCAAGATTGTAAATATCAAATACCGTGATGGCAAAAAGAATTTCATGATGGTCAAGGGGGCAGAGCGTTTGCTGTATGGCCTTGATGACATCCACTCTCTAACGATTATAGTTGAGGGTGAGATTGATAAGTTATCGATGGAGATGGCTGGTTACAAGAACTGCTTATCCGTACCTGATGGAGCCCCTGCTCCTGACACGAAGAGTTATTCCTCCAAGTTTGATTTCCTAGCTGACCCCCGACTGGATGACGTTAAACGATTCATTATCGCGGTGGACTCGGATGCACCGGGCAAGCGCCTTGAAGATGAGTTAAGTCGTCGCCTTGGGGTGGAGCGTTGCGCCCGTGTTGTATTTCCTGATGGGTGCAAAGACGCCAACGAGACTTTGTTAACCAAGGGTTCGCATGTTCTATCAGAATGTGTTGAGCATGCGCTTGACTTTCCAGTGGCTGGAATCTTTGAAGTCTCTGATGTCTTTGATCAGTTAGATCATATTTACAACGAGGGCTTTGAGTGTGGCCGTAGCACTGGCTGGTCTGAGGTTGATAATTTTTACACTGTTCGCCAAGGCGAGTGGACATTGGTGACAGGTGTACCGTCTCATGGTAAGTCCAACTTCCTTGATGCGATGCTAGTCAATTTAGCCAAGCTGCACCAGTGGCGATTCTGCATCTGTTCACCAGAGAACCAGCCCGTGGGTCGGCACATGGCTGGGTTGCTTGAAAAATATTCTGGCAAATCCATTCAAACAAAACACCCTTTGCGCATGAGCCAAGATGAATATGTCGAGTCGCGTGAGTGGTTGGATGAATACTTCAGTTTCGTTATGCCTGAGCGACCAACCTTGAAAGAGATTCTGCGCTTGATGCGTATTCAAGTTAAGCGTCGAGGTATCCGTGGCATCGTGATTGATCCATGGAATGAGATCGAACATGTGCGTAACGACAAGTCCAGTGAGACAGAATACATTTCGCTGGCCCTGACAGAGCTTCGAAACTTCGCTAGACAGAACCGTGTTCATATGTGGATCGTTGCTCACCCAGCTAAGTTGCAGAAGGATAAGGATGGGCAGTACCCAGTGCCGACCCCGTATGACGTAGCAGGTTCTGCTCACTGGAGAAACAAGGCTGACAATTCCATCACTATCTGGCGTGACGTTGGTGATCCGACTTCTCGTGTGACCGAAGTGCATGTGCAAAAAGTACGATTTAAAGAGATCGGCAAAGTAGGGATGGTCGAGCTGGCATATAACCATGTCTCAAGCGCGTACAGCGAGATGTGTGACGCGAATAAAGAGATTCCGACTGTCTACCATAAGGGTCAATCGAACGTCGTTCCTGCGGTGTTTTAGAGGTGTCTATGGGCATGAACGAAATTCGAAAAAGAAACCGTGAGCTGATGCCTCTGTTCACCAAATCCTACGACAAACTAAATAAAGTGTTCGGGCCGATGAAAGTTATCTACGTCATCGAGAATGGGTACGAGGTAGGCCAAGAAGATCCTAACACTGTGTACGTTAAACCGTACGTTGATATGCCAAGTGACAATCACGATGACTGGGGGCGTCCAAAGAAACGATGAGACCACTCTACCAACAACCAAGCGATATGGAAAACGAGAAAGCGGTTATGTCTGATCTTGACCGCGTGACTCAAACTATCTCTGCTCGACTACCTGATAACTACGAAATGGATTATGTGTCGCTACGAAATCTACAGCCTACGGCTTGGGTAGAGATCAAGTGTCGCACCAATCCATCCACGCTTTACACAGACTACATGCTCTCTTTAGGTAAGTGGGAGAGTGGCGTAGGGCATCACAGTGAGAGCGCACCATTCGTACTGATTGTTCGGTTTACTGATGGCACTTTCTACTACAAGTACGATGGTGCATTCAACCCAAGAACGGGGTGGGGTGGACGCAAAGATCGCAACGATAAACAGGACATGGAACAAGTCGTTTATATCCCCATGAATAAATTCATATTACTTTACGGAGCTCATTAATGGGTAAGGCATCAAGAGAAAAAGGTAAGCGTGGTGAGCGCGAAGTCGTTAATCTCCTTAAAGATTATCTAGGCGATGACTATGATTTCAAGCGCAACTTGTTAGGCCAGTGCCGTGACGGTGGCATGGATGTGCTCGGCCTTGAAGGCTGGGCTATCGAGGTTAAGAACTATGCCAATGTTACACCCAGTAACATCCAATCATGGTGGGAACAAACCTGCGAGGAAGCACAGATCGCACAGTGCCAACCAGTATTGTTTTGGAAACAAACGCGCCGCCCATGGGTGGTGGTGGTAGCCGGCACTCACCTGATCATCGGCTCAGAATCATGGGGTTGGCAATACGACTTCACTTTATCCATGTCCGTTGAAATGTTTTGCTGTTTAGTGCGGGAGAACATGGCGTGAAAAATGTATTCATTCTACGAAATCCTAAGATTCTTGAGCGAATCATTGACTACCTCTACACCCTAGAGCAGAACGATGACAAGCCGAAGTGGCAGGTCACTATATCCAAGTACGTTAAATCCCGCACGAAACCACAGAACAGATTGTACTGGGAATGGCTAGGCATTATTAGCTTGGATATTGGCTACACCAAGAATGAATTACACGAGATGTTTGGCAGTAAATTCCTACCCAAGACTGTTATTACAGGATTTGACGGTGAAGAAATCTCACGACCTGTTTCCACCACTGATCTATCCATTCCAGAGTTCGCTCAATACTTGTTAGAGATTGAGCAGATGATGAGCGAAATGAATATTTATCTACCCCACCCAGAGGATCTAAAATCATGAGCTTTCAATCCAAGAAACTCAGGAAGTCAGCGAAGGATGAACAGTGTACATTGCAGATCCCTAATGTTTGCAATCGTAACCGAGATACCGTTGTCCTTGCTCACATCAATACCGAGGGAGGCATGATAGGCGGTAAGTCAGATGATTTCTCAGCCTGCTTCGCTTGCTTTAATTGTCATACCTACTTAGATAACAACCGTCTGACCAGTGAAGACGAATTGTTTTACACTCGTCGTGCCATGGTTCGAACTTGGCGTCGATGGTTACAGCGCAACACCATATCCATTGAGGGTTCGTAATGACTGACCATGAAGTAGATGAGTTGTTAAAACACTGGGCAGAATGGATCGCCCGTGATCAAGATGCAGGCATTGGGTATCCCCCAAAGACCGTGTTAGGTCGGCTGGTTGACGGTGATATATCATCAGCTAATGGGTTCGGCCCATCCATTCCTCAGTTGCAGAAGCGAGACTTCCGTGCCGAGGCAGTGAACAGGGCTGTTCTCAAGATGACCAAGATATCACTGGAGCTAGGTAATGCACTCGCATTGCAGTATTGTCACACGGGCTCCTCAACGGAGAAGGCTAAGGAACTTGGCGTATCCAAGCGTATGTACTTCACATTAGTCGAACGGGGCAGGCTGTGGCTCAGCGGGTTCATGACAGCTGTGGTAACACAGATTGTTAATCCTGACTATCAGTATCGCCTAGAGCCTGATAGAGGTGTTGGTGCTAGAGTAGGCAACTAATCTTGGATACAAACGGTCTGCCCCCATGGCGCTTTCAAGCTTGTGGAGCAGGCCCATAACACCGGATACTTCGGTTGCTTTGGCATCGAACATTCCAAGTCAGTGAGGTACACAAGGCAAGAGATATTCGTGCGGGATTCACGCTGGAGTTCTTCCACCCATTCAAACACTGGATGGAACCTAGTTCCTCCACCTAACGGAATTGTTACTTCATGAGGTAGGTCATCTGGGGTGCGTAATGTTTCCGTCTTTTGGATACGTGTATCGCAGAATACCAAGTGAACCGTAGTCTTAAACTCTCTCAAAATTGTCATCACTTCCGTATGGAATCGCTGCTTGTATTCATCGGTTGATGCAGATGTATCATAAGCCACAACAATATCACCGATGGTGTGACCACCACGGGTGGGGAAATACAATCCGCTGTGTGCGAATCGACGGTTGGGTCTGCGCCACGAAGATTGCATCTTGGCAGGCTGTGTTATAAACCTACGAAGCACGGCTTTCCAGTCAACCTTAGAGCGAATCTCTGCCAACACTAGATCACCTGCTGCACCGGGCGATTTGCCCATCATCTTAGCTTGTTGTACCGCCTGCGTTGCTGTGGTCTGCCAGTCAGATTCAAATTGTTTCGACTCAGCTTCCGACATAACGCCACCATCCTGACTCTTTGGCTTGCGCATAACGCCACAACCACCTGAATCATCGGGCTGATCTTCGTCTTCACCTTTACCCTCGTCCATTAGTTGACGGTAAACATCCTCAGCGGACATACCGGTAAACCTTTTGTCCCGATGAACACCATCAGGCAGGGTAAAGCCAGCTTCGGTAAGGATCAGGTTAACCACATGATCGCATGCTTCATTCCATACCTTGGGGTTACGAGAACCTAGACGGGAAAGGTGGTTCAACGCACAGTGCAACACTTCATGGGCCACAATACCAATAGTTTCTAGCAGAGACAGTTGATCGATGTACTCAGGGTTATACCCTAGCTGACGACCATCGACCCACGCTGTTTGGCAACTAGTGTCCCCGACTAGATGAAGCTTCAACGCCAGTACACCAAAGAAGGGTTGGTCTAGGATCAGGCGTGTTCGTGATGTTGATAGTTTTTTTATCGCGTTCATGCGGCCTCCTGAGCATAACCTCTCATGCGGCTAAGGATGTCATCAGCTTGGTTACGAGCTTGGTTACGAGTCTTCGCATTATTGCGCAGCGCATCGGGGTTGTGCCTGAGCAACTGCTTCGCAGCAAGATTCATTTCTTCCAGCTTAGGATCGTTGGCTACATTGAGCATAGGCAGGATGTTAAGCAGGCGCTCGACACGTTCCATAGTGACGCTACTAATACGGCCATCACGCCCCTTGTCTTCGATAGGCTTATCCAATCGAGTCGACAGATCGTTGATGATCTCGTATAGACGTTCCCATGGTTCATCTGTTGCCAGCTTGGTTGATTCGGCCATATCCTCACGCACTTTTTGCGCAATGAATTTAGCATCCGAATCAGATGCTTCAACCAAGAAGTTCTCGGCCTCTTGTATGGGGCGCAGTGTCATATTGATTGAGTAGCGTGATTTGATTTCCTCTTTGGTTGGATAATCACTGGCACAGTACATGTCACCTAGGCGCTGCTTTGACAAGATGAACTCCGAATCAATCTTAGCAACCTGTTGATCAACGATACGCCGGAAGTCTTCAACAGCCTCGTTATATCCCTCACGAAACTGGAACAGGTACTTGGCATTCAAACAACGGAATCCGTAATTGTCCCACGGTACAGTGTGGGTACGGACATAAATCTGCACACGTTTCACTGCTGCTTCAATGGGGCGATACCATTCTGGACGGACAAGGTTCTTAATGTATCGACCAGACTCATGACTTGCTTTGAATAATCGGTTGGTTGAGTTGGTGACGTTATCATCCTTACGGGTGGGACGCCATTGGTGGGTGGTCACGTTGACCAATAGTGCTTGGTTTTTAATGCTCATCATTAACTTCCTCAAAAGCAACAGAGCCACAACATTCCCAGATAGTATTAATCAAAGATTGAATGTCCTCTGTATGGGTTTTTATAAATTTAGTTAGCTCAGTTCCAAGTAGAACAGCGTCACCATTTTCTATAGCGGATTTAACAGAGCTATAATGCTCTGCATCGTAGGCGTATAACTTCATAATGATCTCCTATGAGAAAAATGCTTCTTTGTTTTTTGCAGCCCAATCAATGTACGCCTCAGTGCATAGGATGGACTCGTTATTTAATGGGCACATACGCATCATCGAAACAGCGAACTCTAGCGGCAGGCGATCAGCGTAGGTAGTGATGGCATCAATCGTATCCTCAGTCGCGGCATAAGACAGCGCACCGGTGACGGCATACAATGAGGCGGGGTCTTCGGGTACACGGGCAGTGGCAGGATTGGCCAGAATTTCATCTGGCGAAGACATCTGACGGTAAATCTGCAAGAACCCACGCAACTCAGTGGCTGCGCCATCGCCAACAATACCCTTGAGTAATTCAAGCTCTAGGTGGGAGGGTGGATTAAGCTTCAAAATATCGGATGAAAACTCCCATGTTCTTGGGGTAGGGAATGTTGGTTGAGTTAGATCCTCCATGTCATGCAACAGGGCTGGTCTAAACCGGATAAAGGCTGTGATCTCCGGCATGATGTGATTGTCATACGCCCAATCCAACCACTCGTTACAGTCATTGTCATAGGTGACTTGAATGAGGCGGGTCTTGTTCTGGGATAACAGCTCGTTAGCACCAGCACCATCACTGGCGAAGTTCCCCGCCGCCACAATACGCCAGCCATCAGGGAGACGGTAGTGTGTGCCGATGGTTCTATCCAGTATCAGTTGAGACAATGCTTTCTGAACCTCCAGAGAGGCTTGTGGTAGTTCGTCTAGGAAAAGGATACCTTCCCCTTTGGTCGGCCACATTTCAGGCGCATGCCACGTTACCGTGCCGCTCTCCTTCTCTAGGTTGGGTAGACCCATAACGTCAACAGGGTCAAGCAGGGCGGCACGTACATCGCGCAGCTCCCAGTCTCGCTCCTCAGCCAACTGTTTAACCAGCGACGATTTACCCACGCCGGGTTGTCCAAGGACAAGGATAGGGTGGTTTACTTCTAGCGCCAGCTTGACGCTCGTTACTACGTCAGAGTGTTTCATAATTCCTCCATGTGTTTTTGTTAGGCATAAAAAAACCCACGATAAGCGGGCTTTCTTTGATTGAGACAGTTGTTTAATTGCTCTTGGCTAGACTTAACATTGGTCTGCTATCACCAAGCTCTTCTTTGATTTTCTTATACAGTTCCTTTCTGTGAATTGCAGTATTGCTAGGTGCATTCACACCAACACGTACTTGAGAACCCCTGATGTCACATATACAAATTTCAATATCGTCTCCGATAATAATAGTTTCACCAATTCTTCTTGATAGTAGTAGCATATAACCTCCTAATTGTTTTACTTTTGATTATTTTTATTACGTTTCAATATGTAATTAATGTACACCATAACAAATTCAAGATCAATGAATAGTTATATACATATAATTAACATGTAAAATACTTTGTTTAATAATCAATTAGCGCGATTTGTTTAGCGTTGTAGGTGTCACCATCTGACAAGAATCTATCGACAACCTTACGCTTATTCTCCCGCCTTAAACTTACGTTACGACGGGAAGAAAAGGTAATATTCTTTGGGGGTTTGTACTTGGCCAGATGGTCGGCAAGCAGGATGATAGAGTACACGGAGTTCGGACAACTGTACTTGGTATTCTCATAATAGAATACTGCTCGGTCATCTTTGTTCTTGGGGGAAAGCGGGGCGTCTGGCGCAGTACGCCGAACCCCCTGAGCGAATTCAATTAAATCCATAGTACCTCCTAATAGGCAGTGATGGTACTGATCCAGATCATGGGATTTGAACCGGTAATCTTGGCGCGAGCCTCATCGGCACTATAGGCCCAGATTGTACTGGTTGTTTGATCTTTTTCAGTGGCGTTATATTTGATTGACCATTTGACGTGCCATCGCTGGACGCAAAGATCAGTTGGTGTTGCTAGTGTTCTCATGATCTACTCCTTGTTGGTTTGATTTAGTAATACTTCTTGATAAATAATTTTTGAGCACCCATAAAAAAACCAGCATTTGCTGGGCCTTGTGAGGAAAGTGTGGGTTAGTTAAGTGGTGGTCTTGTAGGCTTCGATAACCTCTCTAACACCCTCGTCGTCAGGTTGATAAGGTGCTCCGCAGTCATCAAGCAAGCGATCATCATCAGTCATATCCGTCATCGGCTTCAAAGCCTTCTAAAATTACGGGAAAAGTTTTATAGTTCATGGTATTAATTCTCCTGTTCATTGAGTTTTTCATGATGCACCTCCAATTCCTGCTTCAGCATCTCTGATAGCGT
>ENA-UZXC01004585-UZXC01004585.1-metagenome-genome-assembly--contig:-Day-2-25m-contig-4585_pt1 | contig 17566 bp, 10 predicted proteins | sample MGYA00260340_ERZ794900 | MGnify/ENA metagenome assembly ERZ794900 | reverse complement strand
CTGTCTAGCAGATCAGCGTATACCTCAAATGCTTTTGCATTTGTATCCCCTTTGGCCACTTCATTCATTAAATGATGCATGTGCCAGCCGTAATTCATATTGAACGTTTCCATGTGCGCAGGGTCTTCCCATTCGGCCAACATGAATAAATCTGATTTTGTTTTATCTAATTCCGGACGTGCTTCTTGCCAAAAATCGTTCGGCACAAAGCCTGCAACATCGCATCTAAAACCATCAATGTTTGTCTCTGTGAGCCAGAATTTCATATCCTCAATCATTTGCTTGCGCATGTCTGCATTGTCGTAATTCAAATCCGCAACATCTGTCCAATCTGTAGCTCCTCCTTCATTGTCGATAGGCACGATTGGGCTGCTCCCTTCTGCATCGGCAGTGTACCACTCCGGATGATTTTCCACCCATACGTGGTCCCAAGCTGTATGATTTGCTACCCAATCCAACACAACATACATTTCCATTTCATGCGCTTGGTTAACAATGTCTTTGAAATCTTGAAGTGATCCTAACTCAGGGTTAACCCCTGTGTAGTTGCGAATAGAATAATAGCTTCCATTGTCAGCCGCAGACTCCTTCCTGTTTTTAAACCCAATCGGTTGGATTGGCATAAACCACAAAATATCTACACCCATTTCGTTTAGGCGAGGTAAGTCTCTTGCAAAATCATCTAGTGTTCCAGATTCTGTGTACTGTCTCACATTTACTTCGTAAATATTTGCAGACTTCACCCATTCTGGGTGACGAGAATCAACAACTACAGCTTCTTGCTCAACGGCAGTTTCTTCTATAGAATCACTTTCGTTTGCACAGCTAAAAAGGGCTAAGGCCAATACGGCAACTAATAACTTTTTCATTCTTCTTTTATTAAAAAATAAAATTCATACGGATCGATTGTAAAGTGCTTTTCGATTTCATTGTAAGTCGCGTTTCCAATACGCTTGACTTTCCCTTTACTTTCAGCATCCACTATTTTTGCTTGATCTGAATTATTAAAGTAAGCTGAAACTTTGTTTCCAAAGTACTCTCTTGTAACTAACAAAACACCATTGTCTAAAATTTCAATATCCGTTGTTCCGTAAATCAACGCCAAATTTTGCTCTCGCATTTTAATGAATTGAGACACCGTTTCCCTCTCTATAAGCTCGTTCTCATCCAAATCTGAAAATTGCATTTGTCTTCTGTTGTCAGGGTCACCTGCACCTGGCATACCATATTCGTCACCGTAATAAATCACTGGTATTCCAGGAATGGTAAAATTGAATGCATGCAACAAGGCTAGCTTCTTATAAGACTCTTTGTTTGATGGCTTATCAAAAGTGCGTGTCCACCCTGCAAGTTTGTGGTCTTCACTAAACTGTAAATCACCATCCGCCAAAGTGATAAAACGGCTGCGGTCTTGATTCCCAGAAATGTTTCCCATTAAATGGTGCGTGCCATAGGTATTAAGAGATGCATTTAAAACATCTACTAGATTATCAAACGCTTCTCCGTTTGCAAAGGTTGACACTGCAGCATCGTAAAGGTTAAAATCAAACTGAGCATCTAGCATTCCACTCGAGATGTAACTTTTGATTAAATCTGCAGAGCCATAGGTTTCGCCAATTTGGTACACGCGTTTGTTTTGAGGAACCATAACACGTTCTTTTAATTTCCTCATCAGCACGCGCCAATACAATTCGTCTATATGCTTGGTCGCATCGTGGCGAAAACCGTCAAAATCATAGTCTGTAACCCAAATTAAAGCTGAGTCTGTAAGAGGCTCAACCACTTCTGGTCTGCGTAAGTCTAATGTTGGCAAAAACGTATCAAACCAAGTCGTTAAACGTTGGTCATCCCAGCGCTCAGTGTTCATACTGCCATCTGGCAAATACAAATTCGTTGCCCAATCTTTATTTTCTTGGTAGATCTGATGCTCTTCATGCACGTGGTTTGCTACATAATCCAAAATCACATTCATATCCCTTTTGTGGGCTTCATCTAAAAGTTCTTTTACCTCAGCAGGAGTGGCAAAACGGTAATCTGGTTTAACGTTAGAAGTTGGCCAATAACCGTGGTAGCCAGAAAATTTAGAATACACTCCACCTTTATCCCAAAGTCCCCATGCCCCTTTTGGGTTTTGGCCAATCGGTGACAACCAGATAGTGTTGATTCCTAATTCTTCGAAATAGCCATCTTTTAATTTCTGAGTTACACCAGCTACATCACCACCAAAATAATTGGCCTTTTCGTTGATATTCGGATCAACTACTTTTTTGTCATTGCTTGGATTTCCGTTATAAAAACGGTCAATCATCATGAAATAGAAAACAGACTTTTCCCAATCTGAACGGTTTAAATTCGCTACATCAACAACTGGCTTTCCATCTTGAAGCGGAATAAGTAAGTCGTTTGAAATTGATAATTCGTCTGCTACCCAAACGCGTAAAAAGGTTCGCCCTTCAGCCTTTTCTTTTGGGACAGTAATCCAAAATCCACCTTCTTCTATTGCAACAAACTCTTCGTCTAACGATGAATTTTGCCAAAACACAAAAGGTTCAGCAACAGGATAAAAATTTTGAATGAACACTCGATTCTCCTCAATTTTCAAAGGAGAAATTTGCAATTTATGCACTGGCTCAGAACCAACATTTAAAACCGAATTGTACCCGCCAATACCATTTGCAATGCTGTCTGGATTGTTAGGATCTAAAACCTCAGCACCGTCTAAAAAGAGCTTGTATTGGTATTGGCCAGGAAAGAGAACAAACGAAGTTTTATATTCCCCGTACTCTTCCTCCATGGTATTTGCATTTCTATTCCAAGCATTAAAGCTGCCCATTATTTCAACAGACTCAAAAGTTTTGCCTTTCGTATCGAAACTGTATTCAACCAATTCTTGGGTGGACTGTTTGATTGGAATACTGTAATCTATGCCTTGAATAGAGAATGTGGCCTCAGCCATTCCTTTCTCAATGTTACCTTGAATGAAAAGCAAATGGGCGGTATCATCCCAAAAGATATTCAGTTCGTCTGGCACTTGAACCGATTCTATCTTTTCAGGATTTAGAAAATAGTCACTCAACATGACAACCGTTGAATCATATCCCAATTGAATAGGAGATGCCAATCCCGGAAGTTCTTCGGACGTAGAGAGTTTAAATTCTCTTTTCACACCATTAGAGTTGCAAGCTAAAAACACACCTGAAACTAGAATGGCTAAAATGTATTTAAACATGATTTAGTCGTTTAGTTGAACAACTTTTTTCTTACCTCCTGCTACTTTATGCGGCCTTCCATATACATGGAAATCACAACTAACTTTACTGAAGTTTTTCACTTCCATTTTATCGCGATCTAAACTCACTTGCAGGCGGGCTCCTTTCCAAACAACCATGAACTGCAATTGCGCCCAGTGGTCTGGTAACATTGGTTCAAAATGCAATTTAGAATCAATAACGCGTTTCCCGCCAAACCCTTGAACAACACTCATCCAGGTTCCGGCCATACTCGTAATATGCAAACCTTCCGCCACCTCATTGTTGTAATCGTCGAGATCTAATCTTGACGTGCGCAAGTACAATTCATGCGCTTTTTCTTTATAGCCAATTCTGGAGGCTAAAATCACATGGATACAGGGCGACAATGAAGATTCATGAACGGTTAAAGGTTCGTAGAAATTAAAATTTCGTCTTACTGTTGCCTTGTCGTATTGATGCTCGAAAAAGAAAATCCCTTGTAAAACATCTGCTTGTTTGATATAAGCAGAACGCAATATTCTATCCCAACTCCATTTTTGATTGATCGGTCGTTGGCTGATATCCAACTCGTCAGCAGGGGTTAAGTCTTTGTCTAAAAAGCCATCTTGCTGTAAAAATATATTACGCTTGCGGCTGAAAGGAAAATGCATTTCAGATTCAATCTTGCGCCATTTCCCAAATTCCTTTGTTTGGTTGAGATTTGTTTTCTCAACTATTTTTTCAAATGCTTCTGGGTATTTATCAATCACCATACGGCTATACTCGATGGTCATATCGAGACACCAAGCCGCCAGTTTATTTGTATACCAGTTGTTGTTTACGTTATTCTCGTATTCGTTAGGGCCAGTCACCCCAAGTATAACATACTTCTCTTTTTTATGACTCCAGTTGGCACGTTGCGCCCAAAAACGAGCAATACCAATAAGCACTTCGAGACCATAATCGGCTACATATTTTAAATCATCTGTATGTCTAACATAATCGAATATCGCATAAGCAATTGCGCCATTTCTATGAATCTCTTCGAATGTTATCTCCCATTCGTTGTGACATTCTTCACCATTCATGGTCACCATTGGGTACAAGGCCGCACCATTTGTGAACCCTAATTTCTCAGCATTCTCAATGGCCTTTTGCAGATGTTTGTAGCGGTACATTAACAGGTTCTTGGCAACACCAGGCTCGCCTGTTGCCAGGTAAAAAGGAACGCAATATGCCTCCGTATCCCAATAGGTAGAACCGCCATATTTTTCTCCAGTAAACCCTTTTGGTCCGATATTTAAACGCTCATCAACACCTGTAAAGGTTTGGTTTAAATGAAAAATATTAAAGCGGATGCCTTGCTGTGAAGCAACATCACCTTCAATGCGTATATCGCTTGTTTCCCATTTGGTGGCCCAAGCTACTTCGTGCTCTTGAAGCATCTTTTTGAAGCCCTTCTTGGTTACTCTAACTGCAGCATCTTTTGCCTTTTGGCTCAACTCTGAAGCTTCGTAATTTAGGGAAGAAACGACACCAGCATATTTATACAAAGTGTAGGTGTGCCCTTCTTTTATTTTTGATTCGAAAGCGCTCGCTACATAGCTTTCCTTTTCTTCCGCCTTGGCTGAAACAGAAATCTTCTTATTGTTTTCTGTCCAAACATATTGCATGGCCACCGCAGCTTCGAAACCTGTTTTCTTTGTTCTCGATTGCACAACACCAGAAGCGTCTGAAACTTCTTGAGAAACAGGTTCCCAAAATTTATCATCCCAATTGGCATCGGCATTCGTCACATCAAAATCTAAATAAGGTTTGATTTTAGCTGTGCCCGAAAATTCTAATGGTGTGATTGAATATTGAATCGCTCCAACTTCGTCATCCACCAAACTCAAGAATCGTTTCGCCTCTACTTTTAAAATTTTTCCAGCTTCTAATTCAACTGAAAAACTGCGCGATAGCGTTCCGCCTTGCATATCCAAAACACGCTCAAAATCTATAACCTTAAGCTTCGCTAAATCGAGTTGAACTCCATCAACTTCTAAGTCTATGCCAATCCAATTACAAGCATTTAAGACTTTTGCGAAATACTCTGGGTAGCCATTTTTCCACCAACCCACTTTGGTTTTATCTGGATAATAGATACCTGCGATATAATTCCCTTGTAAAGAATTACCAGAATAGTGTTCTTCAAAGTTGGCGCGTTGGCCCATGCGGCCATTGCCTAAACTAAATATACTTTCAGACTTTTCGTGATTATCAGGATTGAATCCTTTCTCGATAATCTTCCATTCGTCCTTCTCTAGATATTCGTTAAACATGGTGGTATTAAAGTTTGTCTAGTATGTCTTTTTGTAAATCCACATCGTTAAAACCCAAAAGGTTTAGATGTGCTTTGTGTAATGTTTCTGGATGACCAATGCCAACAGCTTTCATTCCGCCTGCAAGCGCTGCATCTACTCCAGAAATAGAATCTTCGAAAACTACGCACTCTTCATTTGTCAGGCTCAGGCCTTCTGCGCCTTTAACAAATACTTCCGGGTCTGGCTTCGAGGCCGAAACGACATTGCCATCTATAATAATTTCAAAAAAAGAAGTGAGGTTTACTTGGTCTAAAATCAAAGGAGCGTTTTTAGAAGCGGAGCCTAGGGCAATTTTAAAGCCGCCCGCTTTAGCTTCTTCAAGGATACGTGAAACACCAGGAAGAATTTCTGATTCATCCATTTCACCCATCAGCTCAAGGTACCACTGGTTCTTTTTAAACATCAAGTCTTGTATCTCTTCTTCAGAAATAGTTAGTCCTCCCCAGTTTAAAATTTTGTCAATTGAACCTCTGCGACTAACACCTTTAAGTTGTTCGTTGTCATTTTCAGTAAAATCAATACCCAAACTGTTCGCTAATCTCTTCCACGCATGAAAATGATATTTAGCAGTATCTACAATTACTCCGTCTAAATCGAAGATTAAGCCCTTTATAGACGTTGTCATTAGTGCTTCTGTAGTTCAAGAACTTTTAAAAAGTTCACATGGTATTGAATAAGGTGGTTCACAGGTTTTGCCAAAACTTGGCCTTTTCTTAAACCAAAGTCATTCAGACATTCCGTTAAAATATCTTCATAAATTTTTGCTACCGAACCCACAAAACTTACGGGAACATAGGGCGCATCATCGAAACACATTACATGAATTTCAATAAATTTTGAAAACCCTTCTTTTACCAATCCCTTAATGTATGGATGATCTGAGTGCTTTCCTGCAAAAGGACCGAAGCCCGCTAAATACACATTTGCAAATGGCTTATTGTAGACACTACGTATAATATCGTCTTTAGACAACTTGTACGTCCTTTCAAAATCAGACTGTAATGGATCTGGTAATCTTTTGTATAAATAATCTGCAACAATGCGTTTACCTATAAAACTAGCTGACCCTTCATCTCCGAGAATATACGCGAGTGATGGCACTTCTTCAGAAACAGAACAACCATCAAAATGACAACTGTTAGAACCTGTTCCTAAAATACAAGCAATTTCTGGCTCGCCTTCATAAAGGGCGTATGCTGCCGCTTCTAGATCATGACCTACATGATTTGTTGCATTTACAAAGACGCGATCTAAGCCTTCTTTAATGGTCGCTTTTAAATCATCGCTACTACAACCAGCACCGTAAAACCAAGTCTGTTCAATTTTTTCAGCCCACACGCGCAAACCATCCGTAGAGGTCAACTTTTCGTGCACTAAATCTGCTGAATGAAAATAAGGGTTGAAACCCATTGTATTCCAACGGTCAATTTCTCGTCCTTTGGCATCTAGTAAAACCCAATCTGATTTGGTGGATCCGCTTTCTGCAATTAAAATCATAGGCTAGAAAATATGTTGTTAGTTAGTCTTTCGTTATTAAATCTAATAAGTCAACCATTCTTGCAGAATAGCCAGACTCATTGTCGTACCAACCCATCACTTTCACCATGTTCCCATTTGTGGAGGTTAGTAGAGCATCAAATATACAGCCGTGCTGGTCTCCAATAATATCAGCAGATACTATTGGATCTTCCGTATAGCGCATTGCACCTTTCATTTTAGGTGCAGCCTTTTTCATTGCTGCATTAATTTCTTCGGCAGTCACTTCTTTTTGAAGCTCAACAGTAACATCTGTTGCACTACCTGTAATTGTAGGAACACGCATCGCAAAACCATCTAATTTACCCACCATGTTTGGCAACACTTTTCCAACTGCTTTGGCCGCACCTGTGGTCGTTGGTATGATAGAGTATGCAGCAGCGCGTGCTCTTCTCAAATCTCTGTGAGGTGCATCTTGAATTTTCTGATCACCTGTATAAGCATGTATTGTAGTCATGTATCCTTTTACGACTCCGAAGTTTTCATCCAATACTTTCATCATTGGAGAAAGGCAATTGGTTGTGCAAGAGGCATTGCTCACCATAATGTCTTCTAAATCCAAGGTTTCATCATTTACTCCAACTACAATAGTCTTTATACTTCCTTTGGCCGGAGCTGAAAGAACAACTTTCTTTGCTCCAGCAGAGATGTGTTTGCCCAATCCCGCCTCATCGGTAAAGAACCCTGTGCATTCTAAAACAACGTCAACACCAAGTTCTGTCCAAGGTAAATTCTCAGGATCGCGCTCTGCGTAAATTTTAATTTCATGACCAGCAACAGTTATGGTGTTGTCTGTATGACTCACTTCTAAACCCAACTGCCCATGAGCAGAATCGTATTTTAATAAGTGAGCAAGTGTTTTAGTGTCTGTTAAATCGTTGATGGCAACTACATTGTATTCTTCCCTAGAAACAAGGTTGCGGTAGGTCAATCTACCGATTCTGCCGAAGCCGTTAATTGCAATGTTTTTCATGATACTTTAAATTGATAATATTTTGGAAATCCTAAGTAATTCTTGATCGATATAAGCCTTGTTGTAAATGGCTTGTTCGAAAAAGGTATAGGTTATTTGATTGTTTATTTTACCTACCATCACACCAGACCGCCCATTCAGGAGACCTTCTATAGCTGCGACCCCCAATTCGCTCGACAGCACCCTGTCAGAACAACTTGGTGAGCCACCTCTTTGTAAGTGACCTAAGATGGTTACTTTAATATCCAGTTGGTTAAATTTTTCTTTGAGTTTTTTAGCAATGTCAAAAGAGCCTCCCAGTTTATTTCCTTCTGAAACGATTATGATATTAGAAGTCTTTTTATTGCTAGCACCTTTTTCAATTTCAGCGAAAAGCTCTTCAATAGACTTATTTTCTTCTGGAAGGATAATGTCCAAAGCTCCACTTGCCAATCCTGTATTCAATGCAATAAAACCAGCATCTCTACCCATTACCTCAACTAAAAATAGGCGGTTATGAGAAGATGCAGTATCTCTTATTTTGTCTACGCATTGCAACACCGTATTGTTTGCAGTATCGTAGCCAATCGTTTTATCTGTTCCAAAAAGATCGTTGTCTATTGTTCCCGGCACACCAATGATTGGCACATCGAATTCACTACTAAAAATATTGGCTCCAGTAAAAGATCCGTTACCACCTATTATAACCAAAGCATCTATGTTATTGCTTTGCAAAACTTCAAATGCTTTTTGGCGCCCTTCTTCGGTTTTAAATGCTTCGCTTCTTGCGGATTTTAAAATAGTTCCGCCCAGACTTAAAATGTTCTTTACGGAGCGAGAAGTTAGTTCTTCAACTTCGTTTTCTATCAATCCATCATAGCCGCGATTGATTCCAAAAACGCGCTTTCCATAAAAAACAGACGTCCGAACTACAGCTCTAATAGCCGCATTCATTCCAGGAGCATCTCCCCCAGACGTAAGCACACCAACTGTTTTAATCTTTTTTGACATATACTTTTGAAACGGAAACAAACTTAGTGTAATTTTTACACTAGTTGTAAAAAAAATTATAATTTTACCGCATCGACTCGATACTAATGGTGAAAAATACTATAATTATATGAATAGTACGCAAGCGAATCCCAATGTCTCTGTGGACTGCGTAATTTTTGGCTTCGATAACAACAAGTTAAATGTTTTGTTGATTGAGCAGAAAGATTTAGGTCAAAAAACGAAGCAAATTGCCCTTCCAGGTGACTTAGTTTTGCAAGATGAAAGCCTAAATGATGCAGCTTCTCGTGTACTTAAGGAGCTAACGCAACTAAAGGGCATACCTTTACACCAGTTCTACGCATTTGGAGATCCCAATCGTGTTAAAAACGTGAAAGACATCGCGTGGCTTCAATCGTATAGAGAGAATCCTCAGGCTCGAGTAATTACAATCGGTTATTTTGCTCTAATTAGAATGGATCAATTTGAGCCAGAGGCAAGTAGTTTCGCTGAACGTGTTTTTTGGAAAGACATCAATCAAGTGCCTGATTTAGCATTTGATCATAACCAAATATTAACCATTGGGCTCAATTATTTGAGAACATCTTTCGAGAACAGCCAAACAGGTTTCGAACTTCTTCCTGAGAAATTCACATTGAACCAAATGCAGCTTTTACATGAAACCATTCTTGGTAAATGTCTTGATAAAAGGAACTTTAGAAAAAAAGTCCTTAAAGAAAATCTCGTTGTTGGTTTAGATGAAAAACAAATTGGTGTTCTTCATAAACCTGCGCAACTATTCAAACTAAACACAGAAACCGTATCCGTAAATAAGCCATTGGCTATTAATGAATTTGTTAAGTGATGAAGAAAGTTATTGTATCGTTTCTAGTGGTACTTAACCAAACCCTATTCAGTCAAGTAATCCTCAACCCCGCAATCGTAACACAAAACGATAGCGTTACTGTCATTTATGATGCGACACAAGGCAACCAAGGCCTCGTAGGTGTTAGTCCTGTTTACATGCACACAGGAGTGATTACAAACCTCAGCTCAAGCCCAATAGCATGGCGACATGTTCAAGGGAATTGGGGTGTTCACGACCCAAAGGTTTTAATGACACCTTTGGGAAATGACATGCATTCCTTAAAAATGCATATCAATACATTTTACAATGTGCCAGGCAACGAGACTGTGTCTTCCTTGGCTTTTGTATTTAGAAATGTAGATGGCTTAAAAGAAGGTAAAACAACAACGAACGGAGATATTTTCGTTCCAATTTCTACTGGTGGCTACGCCGGTGGAATCACATCTCATCCTTTGGACCAGTATATCATTCAAAGAGGAGACACAGTGGAGTTGGATATGAACGTGAGCGTGAGTTCAACTATTTCACTTTTCAGAAATGGTAATTTTGTGACCTCTGATACGAATGTTACAAATTTGTCTTACGATTTCTTATCCGGAAATTATCCTGCAGGCTTGTATCAGTTTGTAATGACCGCCACAGATGGCAGTCAAAGCTTTAGCGATACGCTTAATATTTTAAGCCATAGTTCACCTGCTACTGTTCCACTGCCAAGCTATGCCAAAGAAGGTATTCACGCTTTGAATGACAGCACAATGTACTTCCAAATAAGAGCGCCCTACAAACAGTTTATTTACTTAATAGGAGACTTTAACGATTGGCAGTTTTTACCAGAGTACCAGTTGAACAGAACACCTGCAAGTAATTATTATTGGATTGAAATCACCGGTCTTGACAAAACTCAAGAATATGCATTCCAATATTTAATAGACGAAGAAATGCTTCGTGTGAGCGATCCGTATGTGGAAAAAATCTTAGACCCAAACAATGATCAATACATTTCTAACACTACTTATCCGAATTTGAAGGCCTATCCCAACGGAAAAACTGAAGGTATTGTTGGTGTATTTCAAATCGAAGAATCTGCATACAATTGGGGCACATCGAATTTTACAAAACCAAAAAAAGACGAGCTGATTATTTACGAATTGTTGGTACGCGATTTCGATCAAGACCACGATTACAATGCGGTAATTGAAAAGTTAGATTACATACAAGGCTCAGGAGCAAACGCAATTGAGCTTATGCCAATCATGGAATTTGAAGGCAATGAAAGTTGGGGATATAATCCGAGCTTCATGTTTGCTCCAGACAAGTATTATGGTCCAAAAAATGAGCTAAAACGATTGATTGATTCTTGCCACAGTCGCGGAATGGCAGTCATCTTTGACATTGTATTGAACCACGCTTTTGGTCAAAGCCCAATGGTCCAAATGTATTTTGATCCTAGTGCAGGACAATGGGGTCAACCATCAGCGCAAAGCCCATGGTTTAATGAGGTGCCAAAGCACAATTTTAATGTGGGTTACGACTTTAACCACGCAAGCTCGGATACGAAAAACTATTCTAAAGAAGTTTTAAAACACTGGATTGAAGAGTATCAAATTGACGGCTACCGTTTTGACCTTTCAAAAGGATTGACTCAGAAAAACACTCTTGGAAACACCGGTGCTTGGGGACAATACGATCAGCAGCGTATAAATTTTTTGAGCGATTATTCAAATACCATTTGGGGCGTTGATTCTACATCGTATGTCATCTTAGAACACTTTGCAGACAATAGCGAAGAGACCGTTTTATCTTCAAATGGAAATATGCTTTGGGGGAACAGCAACCACGATTACAATGAAGCAACAATGGGTTATTCTTCTAACTTGGCAAGCGTATCCCATCAATCTAGAAGCTGGAGCGAAATGCATTTAGTGGGCTATATGGAAAGCCACGATGAAGAAAGGCTGATGTATAAAACCAATAATTTTGGCAACAGCAATGTAAGCTACGACACAAAACCCCTTGACACCTCTTTGCAAAGAATGGCATTGGCGTCTGCCTTTTTCTATACTGTTCCCGGTCCAAAAATGTTGTGGCAATTTGGTGAACTTGGTTACGATTACTCTATAAACCGTTGCCCTGACGGCACGGTAAAACCAGAGTGCAGAATTTCGAACAAACCCATTCGCTGGGATTATTACAGTCAACCGAACAGAAGAGAATTGTATGCCATTGTTAGCGAGCTAAATCATCTGCGCAGAACAAACCCTGTTTTCAGCAATGACATGAATCACGACTTAAACGTGAGCGGCTTCATGAAACGCATCAAATTATCTGACGCCAATTTAGAGGTAGTTATAGTTGGAAATTTTGACATTAACCCTGGAACAATCAATCCTAGTTTTCATCAAACAGGCTGGTGGTACGATCATTTTACGCGAGACAGCATTAATGTTGCAGATGTAAATGCTGCACTTAATTTGCTTCCAGGTGAATGGCATCTGTATACAAACAAGCCACTTGCTACTGCAATTGGTGTGGAAGAAATTGAATACAATTCAAATGAACTGGTTGCGTTTCCTAATCCATTTGAAGATGTTCTAACTTTTGAAAGTAAAACTGGTCAATACATTTCTGAAATTAAGATTTTAGACAATCTAGGAAGAGTGATTTTTGACAAAGACTTTGATTCCAATCAAACGAATAACATTGAGATAGAACTCGCTGGTATCGAAAGCGGGTTGTACATCTACGAAGTAAAAACAAACGCCCAGACCTTTACAGGAAAGCTTATTAAAACGAATTAAGACAACTTTATGAATGACTAAATAAAGTTTAGGAACAAATAGTCAAAATAACATAAGTGTATTTTTTACACTTACTAAATAAATTTATAAATTTACCCCGTTTAAATAACCCACTACATGCATAAAAACTACTTTAAACTACTTCTTATCGGATTGTTGTTTTGGTCTTCCACATCTATAGCCCAGAGCATCAGCGGAGAAGTTAAAGACGAAAATGGCGATCCTCTGCCCACGGTAGCGGTTATCGTTAAAGGCACCTCTGTCAACACGCTTACTGACTATAATGGAAAGTATTCTTTATCTGGTTTAACCCCAGGAAATGTAAAAGTGACATTTTCTATAATGGGCTATACAACAGCTCAACGTGCAGTTGAAATTAAAAGTGGTGTAAACAGCACTTTGAACATTAGCATGCAAGTAGACCAAGAAGAGCTTGACGAAGTTGTTATTGTTGGTTACGGTGTGAAGCGTAAAACAGAGGTCACAAACTCTATTGTTACGCTCGAAACAAAAGACTTAACCGACATCCCTACACCAAGTTTTGAGAACGGTATGCAAGGAAAAGCATCCGGTGTTCAGGTAATCACTGGAAGTGGTATTGCAGGTTCTGGATCGATGGTAAGAATTAGAGGTGTTGCTTCTATTTCCGCTGGCGGTGATCCTTTATATGTTGTAGACGGAGTAATTATAAATCAAGATTATTTCGCCAATGGCAATGGTGGTGGTTTCAATACGAATCCACTTGCATCTATTAACCCAAATGACATTGAAAATGTAACGATCTTAAAAGATGCTGCCGCAACGGGTATCTACGGTTCTCGTGGATCGAATGGCGTAATACTTATTACCACAAAAAGGGGACAAGGAGACGGACTCAAGTTTGAGTTTAGCTCAAGAATCGGTGTAACGAACCCAACTGCACGTCCGAATATGTTGACTGGAAGTGAATACCTAAGAATGTACGAAGAAGCGTGGGTAAATGACGGTAACGTTGGCACACCGACACTGCCAGGATCAAACGTATCGTGGGAAGAAGCGCAAAACATAAATACGGACTGGGTTGATCAAACTGTTCGCACAGGCTTTAAACAGAAGTATGATTTTGGCGTGAGTAACGGGCAAGAGAAGTACAATTGGTACACTGGTGTTTCGTATCAGAATGACAATTCATACTTAGCTGGTAATTCTTACAATAGAATTAACGGTCGTTTTAATTTAGACTACCGCTTCAATGATAAGTGGGAAGCCAGCCTTTCTACTTCTTTGGCCGTAGCGAATAACAATAGAATTGATGCAGCTTGGAGTGGCGGTTTAGGTTCTGCCATGAGTACAGCACTACCTATCTATCCAATTTATTGGGACAAAGACACGATTGACAAGTTTGGCAACCCACATCAAAAAGGTGACTACTGGCAATTGGCCGGAACAGGAAACAACCCCGTTGCTCAAAGAGAGTTAAAAGACTGGACAGACACAGAGTTGAGAACTATTAACAATTTCTCAGTAACCTATAAGCCCGGTAAAAACACTTTCATCAAAGCATTTGGTGGTCTTGACTACATGGATTTTACAGGTGATGTTTACGAAAAACCTGGCTTTGATTTAAGCAATGTGGACGGAAATGGAAATCAATTAGGCCGCGCATTTTTAACCAAAAGAGAAATCTATTCTACCAACATAAATTTAACAGGTACCCAACTTTGGGACTTGGATGAAAACAATCACTTTACCTTTTTGCTTGGTGCAGAATACCAATACAACAAGGTGAATGACTTTGGTACAAAAGCGAACAACGCAGCATTTGCTCCAATTTCAGAATCTGGAGAATATGAGCGCAACGACAACAACACTCCAGATCAGTGGGCGTTTGCCAGTTTATTTGGTAGGGTGAACTACAATTACAAAGGCAAGTATTTCGCTGAAGCATTGTTTAGAACGGACGGTTCTTCAAAATTTGGTGAGAATTACAAGTACGGCCTCTTCCCTGCCATTTCCGCAGGATGGGTAATAACCAATGAAGATTTCTTAAAATACAACCCAACAGTATCTTACTTAAAATTAAAAGCCAGCTACGGTATAAATGGTAATTCTAACATCCCGAATGGAAGAACATACAATACGTACCGCATTAGTAACACTGGATATAACAACCAACCTTATATCTACCCTGATTTAAGAAACAATCCAAACTTACGTTGGGAAACCTCGAACACTTTTGACATTGCCGTTGAATATGGCTTTCTTGGAGACCGTATTACAGGTGAGTTTGCATACTATCGCAAGACGACAAACGACATGCTGTTGAATGTCACACTGCAGAAAGCAAATGGCTTCGATAACTGGTGGGACAATGTCGGGAGTGTTTACAACACAGGACTTGAATTAAGCGTAAATACAAGAAACATTGTTGGCGCCAAATTTAAATGGGAAACCAACTTAAACATTTCTAGAAACTACAACGAGGTAACAAGTATTGGAAGCTATACTGAAGATGCTGTAAGCGGTGGTACTAATGATACAAGAGTTGTTGTTGGCAGTCCGATCGGAACCAATTATCTAGTAAGATATAAAGGCGTTGATCCGGAAACAGGTCGCCCTGTGTATTATGATTTAGACGGAAACGAAACGTTTGAATGGGACCCCAATAACCGTGTTGTAACAGGAAGTGTTTTACCGGATGCCATTGGCGGTATCACCAACATCTTCCACTACAGCAACTGGGATTTTAGTTTTCTTTTTGTTTACACTATCGGTGGAAACATATACGACTCTTCATCTAAACGACAGTTAGGTGCCATTTCTGATTGGAACATGAGGACTGATATTTACGACCGATGGAGACAGCCGGGTGACCAAACTGAATACGGTGCACTTACACTAGATCCAGAAAATCACGGTAACTCTGATTATTGGATTAACACAGACCAATGGTTACACGATGGCTCGTACTTAAGATTGAGAAACGTATCGCTTTCGTACAATATCGCAGGCAATGCTTTAGATAAAATGAAATTGAAGTCATTCCGCATTACGGCCATTGCAACAAATCTCTTAACATTCCAAAATGCGCCAGTTCTCGATCCAGAAATTGCCCGTGATTTTGAGAATGCCACAGACAGAAACATGAGTCCGAACATTACTTATTTGACTCCTCCACAAGAGAAGACATTTAACCTAATGATCCAAATCGGATTTTAAAAACTACGAACATGAAAGCATTTAAAAACATATTTTTAGTTATCGCAGGGTTAGTCATTTTCTCATCTTGTGAAAAGATTTTAACCTTCGAACCTGAAGGAGAAGGGATTATTCTTGAAGAAGAAGCGCTTCAAACCAAAGAGGATTTACAGAAGTTGTTAAACTCTGTTTACGATGTTGAAGCGAACTTTTTAGGTGGACAAAACCAGAATTTGTCTGAGCTTTTAGCTGACAACCTAGTTCTTCCAAATAACAACGATGACTACCAACAAATTTGGAGACACGGTTCAAACTTCTTTAATGGAACTGTATCGAACGTATTCGGAGACGCATACATTGCGATCTATCGCGCCAACGTGGTTATTAAAGACATGGGCGGCATACAGATGAGCCCGGAAGAGAGAGACCGTTTTGAAGGAGAATCTTTGTTCCTGAGAGCATTGAATCACTTCGTAATTGTTCGTCAGTTTGCTCAACCGTTTGGCTACAGGCCGAACAACAACCATTTAGGTATTGGCGTAAAAACTGAGCCAACTTTCGATCCCGTATACAGAGATCCAGTAAATGATGTTTATGCACAGATCATTTCCGACTTAAAAACTGCAGAGGCAAAACTTCCGGAGAACAATGGCATTTATGCAGACAAATTCGCTGCAAAAGCGCTTTTAGCTAAAGTGTATTTAGACATGAGCGATTGGCAAAATGCATATGATTATGCCAACGAAGTCATTTCTTCTAACCGCTACGTATTAGAAGATAGCCTAGATCGTTTTTCTCCAGGAACTTCTACTGAAGCCATCTTTGAATTGGTAAGCACAAACTCAATAGATGAAAGAGGCCTTGGGTTTAAAAACAACTACAGAAGTGATGGCGCAAATGCGAGTCCAACATTAAGAGCTAGCAGAGAATTGTACGATTTAGCAACAGCCGATACCAATGATTTGAGAGGCCAGCAATGGTACCGCGTAATTGGCGAGGATACTCCTGATGAATTTATAGGCGTTGCAAAGTTTGACTATTCATACATTGACGTGCCAGTATTGCATTTAACTGAAATGAAATTAATACGCGCTGAATCTCTTGGTGAATTGAACACCAATTTAAGTCAAGGCGAAACAGATTTAAATGACCTAAGAACACGCGCTGGAATAGATCTTTTAAGCATTGCTTCAGGTTCTCAGTTGGTGAACGCTTCGCATTTAGAAAGACGTTTAGAAATGGTATTTGAAGGCGACCGTGTACATCAATTAAAAAGACGCGGTGTAAATGGCCATATCACAGAAATTAGGAATTCACCTTGGGATTGTGCTGGAATGGTTATTCAGTTTCCAAATTCTGAAGGAACAGTTCAAGGATTTATTTTTAACCCTGAAGGCGGTTGCAACTAAAATTGAAAAAGATGAAAGGAATATTAAAAATAGTAGCACTTGCATTGATAATTGTAAGCTGCAGTAAACCTGAAATAAAACCAATAGGAGAATATTATCCTGCCGGTGACGGTATGATAGGCTCATGGATGCTAACATCTGTTATGACAACTGATTTAGATTTGCCGGTTCCAGAAACAGATGATCCGTCAGATTTTTACAACAGCCAGCCTACACAATGGAAGTTTACTTTTAACGCAGACT
>ENA-UZXC01001531-UZXC01001531.1-metagenome-genome-assembly--contig:-Day-2-25m-contig-1531_pt1 | contig 17577 bp, 17 predicted proteins | sample MGYA00260340_ERZ794900 | MGnify/ENA metagenome assembly ERZ794900 | reverse complement strand
TATGTTGACCGAGTGTAGCGCAATCGACTCTTTACTGCATTCATCCAAAAAAGGAATAATAGATTCTTTAAACGGACTAGTCACGTTAAGCCCGACTAATCGACTCTCGGTACGAAACAGATTTTCAACTTCAGCAATTTCATTAAGCTGAAATCGCTTGTACACATAGTCTAAATTGTGCTTTTTAAACTTCTCATTGAAATAAGTCGGCGAAAAGCTCTTGGCTACCGGGTTGCCTATAATGCCTAAAACCTTAGTCATCTGATTGCTTCGGAGCGAACTTACTCATCACTACAATTACGGCGATTCCTACCAATAACACTATGACCACGGATGCAATCTGTGGCTCAATAACTGCACTAGGCATTACATTTTCTTGAATAAATGGCACTTCCACATTGTGGCTATTCAGCCTTGTGCTTACGGTGTGTTTCCAAGGCCATAATTTATTTAGAGACCCAATCAAAAAACCCAGCAATACAGCTACTGTAACGTTAAAATATTTGTCAAGTAACCATTTTAGAAACCGACTAAAACTCAACAACCCTATTATGGCGCCAGAGCCAAGTATCGCAATAAAAACTATGTCCATGGATGACACGGCATCCAGCATAGGATAATACACCCCTAAAATTAAAAGTATAAATGATCCGGAAACACCTGGTAAAATCATTGCACAGATGGCAATTGCCCCGCTTATAAAAATAAACCACCATGCGCTTGCTTCTCCTCCGGGTTGAATTATTGTTAAATAGTAACTCACCACAGTACCGACCAAAACCGCAACAAATGCTTGCCAATCCCAAGTAGCAATCATCTTAGAAACCAGATAAATACTGCCTAGAACCAAGCCAAAGAAAAAGCCCCAAACCATATTTGGGTGGTTCTCTAGAAGGTACTTAAACACTTTTGCCAAGCTTAAAAAACTCAAGGCAATACCTGAAAATAAGGCTAAAAGAAAGTTGCCATTTATGGTTTTCCAAACACCTTTTACCCCATCAGTTTTTAACTGCTTTAAGGTGTTTAGGTTAATGGCATTTATCGACGCAAGCAGGTCGTCATAGATTCCTGTTATAAAGGCAATCGTTCCGCCAGAAACGCCTGGCACAACATCTGCGGCTCCCATAGCCATGCCTTTTAAAAAAACCATCACCCACTTTATCATAAACCTCTTTTTAATTCGTTAATGGGACAAAGCTAAACCATAGTTCTTATTTTTGACAACATGAATAAAAAACGCATTTGGGCGATATTCTTAGTGGCACTCTTTTCATTAACTGTGCTTAGCTCTTGTGGTTCTCAGCGTTCTGCTGGATACAAGGGGAAGAAAAATTGCAACTGCCCAGGTGGTTTTTAATACCTACGTTTTATCCAAATCTTCTTTATGCAACTTGTAACAGTTGGCACATATGACAATCTAATTGAGGCGGAACTAGCCAAGCTTCAACTCGAAAGTTGCGACATCCATGCCGTTTTAAAAGACGCTGAAATGGTCCACTTAATGCCTATTTACAACCTAACCATTGGAGGTATCAAACTGCAAGTCAAACAAGTTGACGAACTGAAAGCAAGTACCCTTTTAGCAGACCTTAACATACAATCTGAGGTAAGCTGTCCGAATTGTGGCTCAGTCGACTATTACCTGAATGTATACAGTCAGCATAAAGTGAACTATTAGAGGTTAATATTTAAGAGAGGGTTATTTAATATATTTATAACCTTTTAAATCAACCTTAATGGTAAACAAGAAAAGTACAAGTTCACTAATCAGTGACTTAAAAAGAAAGACAAGAAAAGCGTATTCATCAGAAGAAAAGATTAGAATCATTATTGAAGGTATGCGTGGAGAAACCACGATTGCCGAGTTATGTCGAAAAGAAGGTATTAGCCAGGGCAACTATTACAAGTGGGCCAAAGACTTCATGGAAGCAGGCAAACGTCGTTTAACAGGCGATACCATGCGTGAGGCCAGCACTACAGAAGTTCAAGAGCTCAAGGGGGAAAACCGTTCATTAAAAGAACTGGTAGCTGAACTATCCCTAGAGGTAAGAACTTTGAAAAAAAACGTAAATGGAGAAGACTCATAAGGCCCAAGTATATGCATTACAGTCAACAAGAGAAATACGAGTTGATTCAACTTGTAGAGCAATCAGATTTGGGTGTTATCCGCACTCTGAGAGAGCTTAAAATTAACAAAACAACATTTTACAACTGGTACAGAGCTTACACCGAGTTAGGCTATGAAGGACTGGCACGTAAGCCCAGCAAAAGGCAAGGTTCTTGGAATAGAATCAATGAGCAAGACCGGGACACGGTAGTTGAGATAGCTTTAGAAAGGCCAGAGCTTTCGTCACGTGAAGTGGCCTGGCATATTACCGATACGTACAGCTATTACATCAGCGAATCTAGTGTTTATCGCATACTAAAAGAAAATGGATTAATAACCACACCATCCTTTAGAATCATGAGTGCTTCGGACAGTTTTAAGGATAAAACCACACGAGTCAACCAGATGTGGCAGACGGACTTCACTTACTTCAAGATCTTCGGTTGGGGTTGGTATTACCTGTCAACCATATTAGATGACTATAGTCGATTTATAGTCAACTGGAGGCTGTGCTCTAGCATGAAGGCACAAGACGTGAAAGATACCCTAGATCAAGCCTTATTGGCCTCTGAGGTGTCACAGACCAACAAGCCAAAACTACTATCTGATAATGGATCTTGTTATATCTCAAACGAACTTGCAGAATATCTTGGCAATCAAAATATGAAGCATATTAGAGGCCGTCCGTTACATCCACAGACCCAAGGAAAGATAGAACGCTATCACCGATCCATGAAGAATGTGGTCAAACTAGACAATTATTTTAGTCCTGAACAACTGGAAAGAAAACTCAACGAGTTCGTGGAGTATTACAACTACAAACGCTACCACGAATCTTTGCAGAACTTAACTCCTGCTGAGGTTTACTACGGAAAAGGCGAAGTGAAATTGAAGCAAAGGAAAAAGACCAAAATCAGGACACTTAAGGCTCGTAAAAAACAGTATCAGAAATTTAAACTAAATTAGCATGAACTCTCTCTTAGTTTTTAACTCAAAAAGTTCAACTTTCGCTGAAGACGTACACCACCATAACGTTGTATGAACACCACAATTGACCAACACATTGCTTTAGTTTACCAATGGCATTTGCAAATATTCTAGGGAACACATATTTTTGCCTAACGAATGTTCGTTATGACAGAAAGAAAACTTGCCATTCTTCAAATTGCCCAAGGTCTTTTTATGGAGAAAGGCTACACGGCCACAAGTGTCAGAGACATCGCTAAATCTGCAGGTGTAGAACCAGCGTCTTTATATAGCCACATCAATGGCAAAGAAGAGTTGTTGGATCGAACATGTTTTGAGATGGCGGAAAAATTTTTGACTGGCATTGAAGAAGTTAATGATATCTACTTTGACGCAGCCCAAAAACTTAAAATGGCTGTTGACACCCATGTCAACATATTAACCAACCATATTGATGCTGCAGTGGTGTTTCAACGCGACTGGAGACACCTTAATGAAGTAAGGCGATCGGAATTCATAGAATTACGAAATGCTTACGAAGACGGATTTCGTGTGATTGTTCAAAATGGTATAGATGAAGGACTTTTTAGCGAAGTAGACGTCAAGTTTGCTGCGCTTACAATTTTGTCAAGCCTCAATTGGATTGTAGAATGGTACGATCCGAAAGGAAAACTGACAGCAAGTGAAATTGCTGCCAACTTGTTTAATTTTACTTTTACTGGATTAAAGAAATAATACATATATGTACGGAAACGCATACATCGACCCGAATGAAAGACCTGATTTTTTGAAGGATGAAGATCCAATCAAATTAGCAGAATTTGAAGCTAGAATCAACGCGGGTGAAAAAATTGAGCCGCAAGACTGGATGCCCAAAATGTACCGCAAACAGTTAATTCGGATGATTGAGCAACATGCGCATTCAGAAATAATTGGTGCCTTACCAGAAGGCACGTGGATAACCAGAGCTCCAGGATTTAGAAGGAAATTGGCTTTAATGGCTAAGGTTCAAGACGAAGTTGGTCATGCTCAACTACTTTATTCGGCTGCCGAAACACTTGGCAAACCGAGAGAGGAAATGATTAATGATTTAATCACAGGAAAATCTAAATATTCTAACGTTTTTAACTACCCAGCACTCACTTGGGCTGATTCAGCAGTTATCGCGTGGTTAATTGATGCTGGAGCCATTGTCAATCAATTGGCAAACTCAAAAGGCAGTTATGGCCCGTATTGTAGAGCTTTAGAACGTATTTGCTACGAAGAATCATTCCATTTAAAATATGGACACGACAACGTGGTTCACTTAGCCACTGGAACCCCAAAACAACGTCAAATGGTGCAGGAAGCATTAACGCGTTGGTGGCCTCCAATTATGCACTTCTTTGGCCCAAGCGATAAAATTTCTGTTCACTCCGAGATTCTTATGAATTGGAAGGTTAAAATGGCATCAAATGACCACATGCGTCAAACATTTTTAGACATGTATGTGCCAAAAATTTGGGACCTTGATTTGGTTTTACCAGATCCAAATTTGAAGAAAAATGAGGAAACCAAATTATGGGAGTACACAGAGCCGGATTGGGAAGAATTTAAACGTGTTATCAACGGCGATGGCCCTTGTAACGCTGAACGACTTGCTGTACGCAGGATGGCTGAAGAAAAAGGCCGATGGGTAAGAAAAGCCATATTAGGGCAAGGTGCTTCATATGTAAGGCCCTTTGCTTAATTAATATGACCGCAAATTGTTAAATTTGGTGAAACTGTCTTTCAATCATATGATAAAAATGTTCAACTTGCTGTTGGCGCTGCTAGTTGTCACTTTTGCTTTCGGGCAACAAAATATTCCTAACGGAAATTTTGAAGATTGGGGTGTTCACCAAACACAAGTACTCGACAATTGGGATGTTAGTGGCAATGTCTCTTCTAGTACAGATGCCATAAAGGGCTCTAAAGCATTACGTTTGGAGAATATTGCTTCTAGTAAAACACGTGGTTTTATCACCACAGGTCCGTTTATTGGAAACAAACTAACTGGTGTTTCATACGACGAACAACCTTTAAGTCTGCGATTCAAAGCTAAATTTAACTTGGCTTTAGGAGATCGGGCTCAAATAGCCTGTCTTTTCACCCTTAAAGGCAACACTATTGCCTATGCAGGTCTTGATATCGAAGGTACAAGCAAAGACACTTTTGCCTATTTTTCGATTCCAATTACATGGAATCTAAGCACAAATCCCGACACTGTAGCGCTTGTATTCAGCTCACTAAATCTTGAAACACAACAATTTAACGGTGATGGTTATATTATCATCGATGATGTACACTTTGCTTCCATTTCAACACGAAACAAAGAACTGCCTAACGGCGATTTCGAGAATTGGACAACCGACTCTAGAGATGATTTAACGGGATGGTACACGACTGACGACTATTTAATCGATATATCAGGTTACGAATTCCCAACACCTGCAGTTGTTCAGTCTAACAAAGGCCGCTCAGGTACAAAGGCTGTTGAACTAACAACAAAAGAATTGAACGGAGACTTATTTCCTGGGATGATATTGGTTGGGAATAGTCTACAAGGTTTTGAACGTGCCTCATTCCCCATTGCCAATCGATGGAAATTTTTTGAAGGATATTATCAGTACACCCCAGTAAATGGAGATAGTGCATTTTTCGCAGCATTCTTATACAAATCGGGCATACCCATTGGGATGGCGCAATTTGTGACGGATAAGAAAGCTTCTTCATACACCTATTTTGCAGAAGAAATTGAATATATAGTGCCTGGGTTGACACCTGACAGTGCTTCGATTTTCGTTGCTTCTTCCAACCCCGACGAATCACGTGGCAATGGCACTTGGTTGCTAGTCGACGATCTAAAGTTTTCTGATAAAAACTCAAGCGTCTTTGACCTTAACCTTAACAAACTTACCGTATACCCTAACCCTTTCTCAAGTACGATTCATTTGTCTGGAATCGATCAAATGTTGGGTGCAGAATATAGCATCGTCAATGTACTTGGAAAGCCAATAGTAAATGGAATCCTCGAACGGAATATGACTATCAATCTGACAGATGAACTGCCAGGAATATACGTCTTGCACATTTCAGGAAAACACGTTAAAACGACCAAAATATTAATTAAAGAATGATAAAGTCTTTAGACCCCCGAATTGACCGAGCGAAACTTACGCACGACCCAATTGAACCTTTGAAAGAAATGGATCAATTCCAGACGTATGAAGTTTTTCACCAAACCAAACGCGGACAGCAACACCTACACGTAGGCATCGTGCATGCACCAAATGCTGACATGGCAATCCTGTATGCAAAAGAACAGTATGCAAGAAGAGGTGAAACAGCCAACATCTGGGTTGTGGCTTCTGAGCATGTTTCTGCGACAGATTATTTTGATCAAGATATTTTTGAAACAACACCAGAGAAATTTCATCGTGATCCAGCCTCTTACAAGGTAATGGACCGCATAAAAGCATATAAGGAACGAGTAAAAGGATAACATGGATTTTTTTAACGACAAACACGTTGAGGCAGCCAAAGACTTAATCTACAAGATGGCTGACGATCAATTGATAATTGGTCATAGAAATAGCGAATGGACAGGCTTAGGGCCAATCCTTGAAGAAGATATCGCTTTCAGTAGTATGGCTCAAGACAAACTCGGTCAAAGCGAACATTTGTATAATTTGTTACATGAGCTGGGTGAAGCAGACGCAGACACCGTTGCGTTTACCAGAAACGAAAACCAGTTCCACAGTTGCCATTTGGTAGAATTACCTATTGGTGAATATGACTTTAGCTTAATAAGACACTTTTTATTCGACATGGCTGAGGCCATTAGATTTGAAATGTTGGTAGATTCGAGTTACGAAAATCTGGCTCAATTGGCTAGAAAATTTAAAGGCGAGATTAAATACCATACCATGCATGCCAATACTTGGCTTCAACAACTGGCCACAGGTAATGAAGAAAGCAAGGCAAGAATGCAAAATGCGCTAAATGAGGCTTGGCCTTTGGCTCTCGGCATTTTCGAACCTGGTGCGGCTGAAGACGTCTTAAAAGAAGTAAAGATTTTTGAAGGAGAAGCAGCTTTAGAGGCCAAATGGTTGCAAGAAGTAACTGCACTTTTGGATAAAGCTGGTTTGTCAATCCCTGATGGCGTTTCTCCTGTATATGGTGGTCGCAAAGGACAGCACACTGCACATTTACAACCACTATTAGACGAAATGACCGAAGTGTACTCGATTGACCCAACTGCCGATTGGTAATGGATAACGTCGACATCCAATATAGCGAAGTAGATATTAGAAATTTCCTTAAGGAAGTTAAAGACCCAGAAATACCCCCTATTTCGATCGTAGATTTAGGCATTGTTACCAAAATTTCGATTACTGAGGCCAACGACGTTCATGTGACGCTAACACCCACTTTTGCAGGTTGTCCGGCACTAAAAATAATGGAAGATTTAGTAAAAGAACGCCTGAACAAGGTGGATGGAATTGGCTCCGTATCTGTTAATACGAGTTTCGAAACGACATGGACAACAGACATGATTTCTGAAGACGGCCGAGAAGCCCTGCTAAAACATGGTTTAGCTCCTCCTAAACAAAATGTGGGCTATATGGAGTTAGATGTATTGTCAGACACGCCTTGCCCTTATTGCTCTAGCAGAAATACCATGTTAAAAAGCCCATTTGGTCCTACATTATGCAGAAGTTTGCATTACTGCAACAACTGCAAGCAAGCTTTTGAAGGGTTCAAACCTGTGTAAGTCTTATTGTAGATTATGTAACTTTGTTTAGTGCAATACGCCGTTGTTGATATAGAAACTACTGGTCAATCAAATAAAGTTACTGAGGTAGCCATTTATGTTTACGATGACGAACAGAAAAAGATTGTAGAATCTTACGCCTCATTGGTCAATCCAGAATGTTCGATCCCCCCTTTTATAACTAAGCTCACCGGAATTGACAACGACATGGTGGCCAGTGCCCCACGTTTTTTTGAAATTGCTAAAGAAGTCCATAAAATAACAGAAAATCGCGTTTTTGTAGCCCATAATGTTGCCTTCGATTATAACATTATTCGAAGTGAGTTTAAAGAACTTGGCGCAGATTTTAGGCGCAAAAAAGCCTGCACGGTACGCCTGAGTCGTAAAATATTTCCAGGTTTAAAATCTTATAGCTTAGGCAAACTCTGTGTGTCGTTAAACATACCTATTCACGATAGACACAGAGCCACAGGAGATGCCAAAGCGACTACAATTCTGCTGGAGATGTTGCTAAACAAAGGCAAGTCTCAGGTAGAAATGGCCACCAAAGGAAAAAACAAAGAAGGCAGTTTACCCCCACATTTATCACGAGAAACCTTTGAGAACCTGCCCGACCAAGCTGGGGTATATTACATGCACAATGCAGAAGGGAAGGTCATTTATGTAGGCAAATCAAAGGAGATTAGAACGCGTATTAGTGGTCATTTCGCTGACAATAGCATGCGCAAGCTGACCTTTAAAAACCAAATTCACGACATCACCTACCAGATTACAGGATCAGAATTCTTAGCGTTATTGGTTGAAGCTGCGGAGATTAAAAATCATTTCCCAGAGTTTAACAGAGCTCAGAAGTATTCAGGCACCGGATATGCATTGTATCAATATCGCGACCAAAAAGGTGTCCTTAGGATGGACGTAGTTAAAAATCGAAAATTTTTAGACAAACCAATTGCTTCGTTTTCCAATACTACACGCGCTAAAACATTTTTGAGAGAACTTGTTGAATCGTTCAACCTGTGCTCTAAAATGACTGGCCTTCAAACCACCAAAGAAGCCTGTTTCGATCATCAACTAGGCCGTTGTTATGGCATTTGTGTAGGAAAAGAAGATGTTAAAACGTACAACAAACGTGTTGAATCTGCTATTGAAAGCTTTACCCTGCAGTGTGGCACCTACCTTGTTTGGTTAAAAGGGAGAGTCAGAGAGGAAAAAGCATTTATCTATGTCGAAAATGGCATTTACAAAGGGTATGGTTTTGTGGATCCACTCAACCAATCAAATACCATTGAGGATATTTTAGAAACCATAATTCCTCAAAAACACAATGCCGAAATACAGCATATTCTCAACGCACAATTACAGGCAGTCCCAACAAAAAATATAGTGCATTTTGCAACATCCTAAAATGGAATCAAATTGGATTATGCATTGTCTAAGTTTTAATAGCGTGTAATCTATTGACAAATCCAAACCATAGCGACAAGGAACTTATTGACCGAATACTAAATGGTGAACAAGAATTGTTTGCTCATATTGTAAATCGGTACCAAGATAGAGTCGCGGCCATTTGTTTTAAAATGGTGAAAGACAAAAACACAGCAGAAGAGGTTGGCCAAGAGACATTTATCAGGTTATTTAAGTCCCTTGAACAATACAACTTTAACAGCACGCTCTCAACTTATATCACCCGAATAGCCATTAATTTATCGCTGAATAAACTTGACTCGATTAAGAGCCGCCGAAACCGCTTTTACGAACAAGAGGATCATCATAACGCGTTCGAATCCCAGGAAACTTCAGTAAGCAAAAAAATGGAAATCAACGAATTGGTTCAAATTGCCCTACAACACCTCAAACCAGAGTCGAGAAGTGTTGTTGTGCTGCGCATGATTGAAGGATACTCGGTTAAAGAAACTTCGTCAATGTTGGGAATAGCAGAGGGAACCGTTATGTCTAAACTAAACAGGGCGATGAAAAAAATGAAAGAAACCCTAAACAAATACACATTGAAAGATGATTGATTTAGAAAAAATGTTAGACGCACAAAAACAACATTCGGAAGTTTTCAGTGAAAATTTCACGGAAGGTGTGATGGCAAAAATTAGAGCCCTTGGCAATCAAGAATTTAGAATTATTAGTTTATGGCAGCATCGTGTATGGAAAGTTGCTGCAGCTTGTTTTGTTGGCTGTTTGATTTCGCTTTACGCATTAGACGGGACCTTATCTGTTGATTCAGTATTAGGTCTATCTGAGTACAGTGATATAGAAATTAGTCAATCGTACAACACATATAGTGCTTGGGACTTAGAATTAAATTAAGACGTATGAAAACAAATTTACGAATTCTCTTAATCGGTGTTATCTGCCTCACATTGGGTGTAGTTATCGGTTTTTTCGCGGCAGGCAGAATTACGAAGAAACGTATTCATCAAAAAGTCGAATTTCAAAAACCACCAAAATTCAAAGAACGGCTTGAGGAGAAATTGTCTTTATCACCAGAACAACAAGTTACATTTAACGACGTTTTTAATAAGCACATGAACAGAATGCGTGAAATGGACCAAACTATGTTTCAGAAACGTCGTGTTGAATTTGACACCCTCTTCAGTGAGTTAAAATTGGGTCTTGACGAGAAACAGGTAAAAAAAGTCGAGCGTTTTGAAAACCGTTTAAAAGAACGAAAACATCGACGAAGACCACCACATCCGCCCCAAAGACGGGAATAATTTAATTGCACAAACTGTCAAACTAGTAAAAATAAGATAAATGAAAAAATTGAGAAACACCGCTTTGTTAATTGTCCTAGGGGCGAGCTTAGCGATTGCACAAGGACCAAGAGGACAGCATCATCGCGGCGAGATGATGAAAAAACACATCGAAAGATTGGATTCTATTGTCGACTTAACCGAAGAGCAAGAAAGTGAAATAGAATCGCTTCAAGAGGCCTTGAAAATTAAAATGAAGGATGCCAGGTTGAATAAAGACCGTGAGGCCATGAAATCACTTCGCAAACAACATAAAACCGATATTGAAGCCATACTCACTGATGAGCAGGTTGACATATTAAAAAAGTCTCGTGAAGCTCATCGCGCAGAAATCAAGGAAATGCATAAAGCATTAAAAGCGTACAAACATGAACAAATCAAGCCTACGCTGCAAACCAAGCGCACAGAGTTTGACAATAACTTATCTGAAGAAGAAAAGGCGACTATTACCTCGTTACGAAAGGAAGTGAAAGCCATGCGCAAAGCATATAAAGAATCAGGAACTAAAGGGAAATTGAGTCAGGATGAACGCAAAGCCAAAAAAGAAAAAATGGCTGCGGTACTAGATCCAATAATTGTTGCCCACAAGGCTGAACTTGAAGCAATTGAGGAAGACTTAGCTCCTTTAAAAGCAACTTGGGAAGCAGACATTAAAGAAATAAAGGCAGAACACACCGATGGTTGTGAAGGCAAATGTGCAAGAAGAGGTATGAAACATAAAAAAGGGCGTAAAGCAGCGAATAACGTTGACAAAACGTCTTTTAAATATTACCGATTTCTACTGATGAATATTGAATAAGTTGGCTTAAACTCGTTCAAAAGAAGGCGCTGTATTGTACAGTGCCTTTTTTATTTTTCGAGCCATTGCTCCACCACCTGTGGGCTTAAGGCACCTATGTCTAACTTGTTTTTCTTTCTATAGCCATTTAACGTTTGAGAAAGCTTGCCGGCACTATCTTCTTTACGAAGAATATTTACGGTAATAAAACCAAGTTCTTTCAAGTGCTCAACCCATTCCTCAGGAACTCCAATTGCCATAAACTTATCGGCCGAATCTGGTTGAGTCACTTTTTCAGGTCTCATTTGAGGGAAAAACAACACTTCCTGGATACTTTCATTATTTGTTAAAAGCATTACAAGCCTGTCTATTCCTATTCCTATGCCAGATGTAGGAGGCATACCATATTCTAATGCACGTAAAAAATCTTGATCCAAAAACATCCCTTCATCATCACCGCGTTCCAACAATTTGGCTTGTTCTTCGAACCGTTCGCGTTGATCGATCGGGTCGTTTAACTCACTATAGCAATTCGCCATTTCCTTCTTATTGATAATAAGCTCAAAACGCTCAGTAAGTGCTGGATTATCACGATGCTTTTTCGTTAATGGACTCATTTCGACTGGGTAATCCATTAAGAACGTTGGTTGAATTAAATGATGCTCACATTTCTCACCAAATATTTCATCAATCAACTTGCCTAAGCCCATTGTATCATCTACTGGCACATGTAACTCTTTGGCAATTTCACGAACTTCTTCTTCTGATTTCCCTGTTAGGTCGTTCCCCGTATATTTCTTTATTCCCTCAAAAATCGGCAAGCGTTCGAATGGCTTACCAAAATCGATAGTTGTATCACCAAAGGTGATTTTATCACTTCCAGTGACCTCAATACAAATAGCACGCAACATTTCCTCAGTTGTGTTCATCATCCACTTGTAATCCTTATACGCCACATACAACTCCATTTGCGTAAATTCAGGATTATGGGTTTTGTCCATCCCTTCATTACGAAAATCCTTTGCGAATTCAAAAACACCTTCAAATCCTCCAACAATCAGCCGTTTTAGGTATAATTCATTGGCAATGCGCAAATACAATGGAATATCTAAGGCATTGTGATGCGTAATAAACGGACGCGCTGCTGCGCCACCAGGAATAGATTGAAGTATCGGCGTTTCCACCTCTAGGTAACCTTTGTTTTCCAAAAAGTTTCGCATCGAGCGGATTGCTTTCGAACGAGCGATAAAAGTCTTTTTAACTTGAGGGTTGACTAGTAAATCGACATAACGCATTCTATAGCGTGCTTCAGGGTCTGTAAATGCGTCAAACACCTTTCCGTCAACTTCCTTGGGCATTGGTAACGGATTCAACGATTTACATAATATTTTGTATTCGGTTACATGGATGGAGGTTTCTCCTGTTTGTGTTTGAAATATATGACCGGTTACCCCAATTATATCACCGATATCAAGGTGTCGTTTAAACACTTCGTTATACATCGACTTGTCGTCTCCAGGGCATATTTCATCTCTGTTAAAGTATGCCTGAATTCTTCCTGATTCGTCTTGCAGCTCAGCAAAACTTGCCTTCCCCATGATTCGACGCACCATTATTCGCCCAGCAAACGACACTGAAAGTTGGTTTTCAGGGTTGGCTTCGAACTGTTTTTTTAGCTCAACAGACGACGCAGTTACTGGAAATTCTTCTGCTGGATATGGGTCGATTCCCAAGTCGCGCAATTTAGCGAGGGACTCTCGCCGTTGAACCTGTTGTTCGTTTAAAGCCATGAATGTAAATTTTCCGCGAATATACTTGAATTGACAAAGGTTTTAAACCAAAGCAACGTATTGTAAATCAATAGAATCTTAACTTTGTTAACTAGGCGAATGAACTTAAGATTTCAGCTTTTTATTACAACCCTATTTTTTGTAACGATGTTTCAATCGGGTTATGGAGCTATTATGCACCAACCACGGTCTGTCGAACCATTTCTATTTGAAGAAAACAAGGGACAATTCCACGAGGCTGTTTTGTTTCGTTGTAAACTACCAAATGGTTTTCTCTTCTTAGAAAAGACAGGGTTCACATACCTGTTCGAGAATCAACAAGACAAAGCGGAACTTATGGAACTGATGCATGAACACAGTTTTATGGGGCCTCCTCAACTGGTCACTCAACGATCCCATAGCATCAAAGTTTCTTTTATCGGAAGTAACTCTTCCGCACAAGTAATGGGGTTTGACACGATTGAATCGTACAACAATTACTTTCTTGGCTCTGACCATAATAAATGGCAATCTCATGTTCGGTCGTATCATCACATTCTGTATACGGGTTTATACGATAATATTATTTTAGACTTTTATACCGATGCCAATGGCTTCTTAAAATATGATTGGCGTGTTTTGGCGAATGGCAATCCTGCTGACATAAAACTAAGCATCAATGGCGCCGATTCGATTCATATTCAAAATGATAGCTTATACATCCATACAACTTGCGGTATACTGACAGAAACACCACCAGTCATAGACCCGCCTTCACATTCTGCTGTCGCAGGGCAAGCTGAAAGTAATGCCCCCTCGTGCAGCTTTAGCCTTGACGATAATGTGTTGTCCTATCATGTGTATGATTATCCTGATGACATGAACCCACCGACAGGTGGCTTTACCATAGACCCGGCTTTAATATTTTCAACGTATTCAGGTTCTCGTGGCGACAACTTTGGGTTTACTGCAACATACGACTCCAAAAGCAATTTATATGCTGGAGGGATTACCGATGGGAATCAAGGAAACTATCCTGTCACCTCTGGGGCCATTCAAAAAGATTATGGCGGTGGTGGAGCAGGTGTGCCAGCAGCAGGCTTGCCTTGTGACATTACAATTAGTAAATATGATTCAGCGGGTACAAACTTATTGTGGGCAACCTATGTAGGTGGTTTCCAAAACGAATATCCGCATAGCTTAGTGGTGAATCAAGACGATGACCTATACATCCTTGGAACATCATTCTCAGAAGATTTTCCGACAACGATTACCGGTTACGACACTACCTATAACGGTGTTGGCGACATCATCGTTACAAAAATATCCGAAGATGGAGCTACCCTACTTGGTTCAACCTATGTGGGAGGGACGGATGCTGATGGCTTAAATTCAAATAGTTCGTTACGTCATAATTATGCCGACGATTTTCGAGGAGATATTATTCCTGATGAAACACAAGACATCTTTATCGCAACGTGTACAAAATCCGAGGATTTCCCTCTTGTTGATGCCGTGGATACTTCAATTAAGTTTCAAGAAGGATGTTTGCTTCAACTTAATTCGGATTTATCGCAGCTAAAATGGTCGACCTTTTTAGGAGGTGGAGCACAAGATGCACTATTTAGTGTAAAGGTTGATTTAGACAGTGTTGTATATGTTGGTGGAGGAACTTCTAGTAATGACTTAAAAACAACATCAAACGCTATTCATAAAGACTATTTAGGAAAAGTGGATGGATATGTTGCCGCATTAGATCGGAAAAACCACGTGCTTAAAGAAATGACCTATTGGGGAACCCCACAATACGATCAAGTATATTTTATAGACCTTAACGATCAAGGAGATGTGTTTGTCACTGGACAAACCAATGGAAACATAGCGCCTTCGTCATCAACTATATATGGCGCAGCCAATAAGGGTCAGTTCATCGCTAAATTAGATACAGGATTGAGCACTATAAAATGGCAGACATCCTTTGGCAATCGTTCCAATGAGATTGATATCTCCCCAAGTGCCTTTTTAGTTGATAACTGTGAACACATTTACGTAAGTGGCTGGGGAAGTGATGTTGATCCAAACTTAAACCCAGGATCTACGGTTGATTTAGAAACATCAGGCAACGCTGTTCAAAAAAATACGGACGGAAATGATTTCTATCTATTGGTGCTGGATAAGGATGCTGAAGGCTTGTTATATGCCACATATTTTGGAGGTGATACTACCGACGACCATGTAGACGGCGGAACAAGCCGGTTTGACAAAAAAGGTGTTGTGTACCAATCTGTATGTTCAAGTTGCCCTGACCCTGGCAACCCCGGTCATCAAGATTTTCCTGTGACGCCAAACGCCGCATTTACAAAAAACCTCAGCCCTAGGTGCAGTAATGCAAGTTTCAAAATTGACTTACAAATTAAAACCGATGTTGACGCCTATTTTGTCCCCTCTCCTATAATAGGTTGCCAACCATTGCGTGTTGACTTTGACAATAGAAGTGACATCGCTCAAAAATTCTATTGGGATTTTGGTGACGGAGCAATAGACTCAACAACCCTAGACCCAACGCATACCTATAATACGCCTGGGGTATATGAAATTGTTTTAACTGTCATTGATTCAAATACGTGTAACATCTCAGATGTTTTCAGAAGAAAAATTGAAGTACTTGGTCAGTCTGAAGCTGATTTTACCTTTACGTTGGATCCATGCACTTTTGAAGCCGCATTTGAAATGACATCGGAAGATGCACTTACCTTTATTTGGAAGTTGGATGATGGCACAACGGAATTAGAGAAGAAATTTAAACGAACTTATGAACCTGGCAGTGTCAATAATGTAACGTTAGTGGTCAATGAAGGCACACTTTGTTCAGACTCTATCACTAAACAAATCTCAACGGCCAATGCTGCTCAACGCGACATATTCGTGCCTAACGTATTTACACCAAATGGCGACCCCACAAATAACACATACTGCATAGATGGTTATTTGGATGGTTGTGATGAGTTTAAACTATGGATTTATAATCGTTGGGGCGAGTTGGTATTTAAAACAGAGGATATGAAACAGTGTTGGGATGGAACCGTTGACAATTCCTCGTCAGTTCATCCTGCAGGTACATATTTCTATATTCTTGAGGTGGTTGAAGGTAAATTTGGTCAAGACCAAACTGAACCACTCAGGAAGGATAAAAGATCTGGTACTGTAACCTTGATTAGAGATTAGTCTGTTACATCTGTTTGACGATTTTCTTCACTTCAACTCTTTCTCCGTTCTTTAATATTGCCACAAAGTAAACGCCTCCTGAAAGTTTGGTGACATCTATGTGCTGCGTTCCATCTTTCAACTTCAATTGTTCATAAACCAGCTTTCCGTCAATATCGTATATCTTAAAATCATAAATATTTGGCGTCCAAGGATCAATTGTAATGTTAAGAACTCCATTAAATGGGTTAGGTCCAATTATTACATCCTTTATCATAGTATTTGAATTGAAACAAATGACATTAGATAGTTCAAATGCCCCATCATAGTCAATTTGCTTTAACCTGTAACACAACGTTTTGGTTGTATGTACAACCTGGTCAATGTCGACAAATACATAATTACTGCGTGTTGTTGAATTACCAGCACCCATAACCTCACCTATATTGACAAAATCAAGTCCACCGTAACTCCTCTGCACGATAAATTTATGATTGTTTACTTCAGAAGCAGTTGACCACTCAAGTTGCACCCTGTCTGTTTCTCGTTTCCCATCAAAGTGAAGGAATGTTACAGGTAGAGGGCCACCTCCACTTCCAGCTCCACCTCCACCTCCAACACCAGAAAACCCGTTTGAAAATGTTCCAATGATGCATAAATCATCCCCATTGAATAACGTATCAGTGGCAGTTACACTTGGCAAACTCCCTTGCGCTACCGAACTGCTAGCTATAGCATTTGTGGTTTTAAACAACTGCAGGTCTTTACCAAACTCCCCTGTTCCACTTTTCCAGCCCAAATACTCTGCGTTGGTATAATACATTGCTATTTTCACCGATGCGGATGTATTATTGGTAGTTGGTGTAATCTTAATGGTTTTGGCAAAAATTTTGTTCTCAGCTTGTGTATTGGTATCAAAGTCTTGAGTGCCCGTTCCGGTGCCATCTATTTCTACCGTTGTTGCTCCAAAATCGTGAGAACTCAAATTCCAAATTGATGCCATCAACTTCCCATTTGGTGAGTAATAATGCGCAGAATCGTTGCCAGGCAAATCAAGTATTTTTGTAAACGCAGTTGATTCAATGCCGCCACCAATAATCTTATCATTCGAAGGCCCACTTATTGCAAAGTCATCCACTAAAAATCCATCACGATTATATCCACCACTCCATCCAGCATCAAGCGAAATTAAA
>ENA-UZXC01001485-UZXC01001485.1-metagenome-genome-assembly--contig:-Day-2-25m-contig-1485_pt1 | contig 17591 bp, 15 predicted proteins | sample MGYA00260340_ERZ794900 | MGnify/ENA metagenome assembly ERZ794900 | reverse complement strand
GACTACGCATGGCGTGAGTGGGGTGTGAAGGGCAAGACAGCTAATGAATGCACTGCTGACGAACATTTAGACGTTCTAGCATTAGCTACTAAGTACGTAGACTCTGCTGTCTCTAAGACGATTAACGTAAGCCCCTCTATGCCGTGGGAAGAGTTCAAAGAGATTTATACTAAGGCTTGGGCGGCAGGCTGTAAGGGATGCACCACCTTTAATTCAGGAGGTAAGCGTTACGGTGTTCTGAATGAGCGTACTGAAGAACCCCAAGAAGAAGAGAAAGAAGAGGCACAGGCCTGCTACATCGACTTTGAAACAGGACAGAAAGAATGTTCCTAGAAATTACATTACAGGAGTGGTTGATCCTATCCGGGATCACCCTCTTGACCATCGGACAACTCATGCGCTGGCATGATGAAGATTAAATTATGGCTGAAATTAAAGTAGATTACATTGACCACATGGGTAATGACCTGACTGTAGTAAATGCAGCAAGGGTATCCTTTGATAAGGAGAGTGAGTGGGATATATGGGATGTATCAGGCGACCCTGAGCCATGCCCAGAACATCTTTCCGCAGCAGATAAACGGCTGATCACATATTTAGCAACTCATGGTCACTGGACACCGTTCAGTCACCCACAGATCACCTTACGGGAAAGCGTACCGATCTTCATAGCCCGTCAACGCTTTAAGCATATGGTTGGTTTTACTTATAATGAGGTGAGCCGTAGGTATGTTGATGATACTCCTGAGTTCTATCAACCTAAAGTGTGGCGAGGTAAACCAGAGGGTAGCATTAAGCAGGGCAGTACGGGTGCTGTAGACCTACCCTACGCCCTGCGTACACAGGCATCACACCACTGGAATGATGAAGCATTACATCTGTACAACTCACTGTTGGAACACGGTGTGGCTCCAGAGCAAGCACGTATGGTCTTACCTCAGAGCATGATGACTAGCTACTACGTCACTGGTTCTCTCTCTGCATTCGCCCGTATGTTTAAGCAGCGTACAGATGCCCATGCACAAGTCGAAATTCAGGAGCTTTCTCGACACGTTTCCGAAATAATCGAGCCGATGTTCCCAGTTTCTTGGGCAGCTCTTACGGAGTAACTTATGGCAACAACTAATCCCATCATGGGAACACCCATAGTTAGCAAAGCTAACAACTCAAACTACGAAGATAACTATGATGCTATCTTTAAAAAGAAACCGAAACCCCCAGAACCCACCCGACACTTAGAGCCATGTACCTGTGGTCACTCGGATCTAACCTTAGAATCTACAGGTGGCAGTCACTACATTATGGAATACGTGGTCTGTCACAACTGTAAGCGAGAGGGTGCAGGTGAGTTTGGTATTGATGATGCAATCAATGCTTGGAATAAATTAATGAATAGGAAAATTTAGTATGGCAGCAGCAAAGAAAGAAACAGTAAAGAAAGAAACTCCAGCTATGAATAAGGGTGACCTCACCTGCATTATGGCTGCGCTTTTAACGGCCCAAGGTAATTCCTCCATTTTAAATGCACTGGAAAAAGCTGAATGGGTTATAAATAAAGTTCGTTCTGAAGCCTAAAGTTCCACTATTAGAACACAAGAGGTGTTCCACATGAAAGTATTACATAAGGGTAATGGTGTTAATCTAAACATTATCAATCATTTGGAAGAAACATTCCCAAATAGATTGCCCCCACATCGTATTACACAAGATGAATTAGAATACCTCCGAGGACAGCAGAGCATAATTAATCATTGCAAGCGTCTATTGGAGGAAGCCCAAGAGGAGAATTAATATGTGTTTTGGAGGAGGAAGCTCACAATCTTCAACACCAGCACAGGCAGCTCCAGTAACTTCAACTGCACCAGAGTTTGCAGCAGAAGCGTATGACGAAGAAACATCGTCGGAGTCCCAAGATAAGAAAAGACGAGGCAAGCGTAATCTGCGTATCACCCGTAATCAGAGTTCAGCCAATGTTTATGGTGATGGAGCTGGTTTAAATGTTCCTATGAATAAATAAGGAGTATTTATATGGCTTGGTATGATAAATATTTTAGTGGCAACGCTGATAAAAAAACAGATACGCCCCCATCAAGGCGTGGAGGTGCTGGTGGTAATTCAACTAAAAAGAATACACCTAAACCAGCGCCTAAACCTAAACCTAAACCTAAGCCTAAACCAGCACCTAAACCTAAACCAGCACCTAAACCTAAGCCAACAAAAATTGAGGAAAAGGATGTAGGATATAGTGCAGGACAGGTAGATCCTAAGCTTGCAGCCGCAGTAAATAAACAGGTTGAAACACCTAAGCCAGCGCCTAAGCTACCAGACAATAGTCTAGGTGGCCCTACTGAAAAGCCTACTGGCTCAAAGGTTTATAATTTAGCTGGTGATCTGGTAGAGGATACTCTAACAAAAACTGCACCTAAGCTCACTATACCTGATAAAAAGGTTGAAACCCTTACTCGTCAGGAAAAGTTATTAGAACCCAAGGTGACATCTAAGCTTGCTATACCTACTGATAAGATTGGTTATGATGTAGGACAAGTAGACCCTAAGTTAGCACAAGCTGTTAATACATCTGCACCTAAGCTCACTATACCTGATAAAAAGGTTGAAACTCTTACTCGACAGGAGGAGAAGTTAGACCCTACACCAGTTGCCAAGACGGTAACTAAGCCACGCCTACAGGGTGGGGGTGTTAAGGATGGTCCAATGTTTGTGCGTAAAGAGGGTGGTAGCAGTACATCAAAACCTGAAACAAGGGGGCCGAATAGTGGTCGTTCATTCTGGGACAGGTTAGGTACAGCAAGTGATGCGGTTGGTTATGATGTAGGACAAGTAGACCCTAAGCTTGCTGAGGCAGTTAATATAAAAGCAGATGCACCCGCAGAAGTACCTAAATACAACCAAGACTATTGGGCTGATCAGGTAGCTAAAGGTGTTTCACAAGCTAATATTATAGCTGAACAGAACTCTTTAGGTATTAAGAAAGCCTACTCTGGAGATCAGGTTGTTACCAAAGCTAACTCTGATACAGCCAATTTTAAGCTTAAGAAGATTACAGGCAGTGATGCCACACTTCAAAACGGTGGTGTTACTAAGGCTACCGAAACATCAGGTCTGGCTGGTGAGAACTTTACTACAACTTATGACTATACTAATGGTCCTAAGATTGTACAGAAAGGAACTGATCCAGTAGTAGCCGGTGTACGCTTAGGTGATAAAACATCTACTACCTATGTAGACGGTGTTGAAGTAGCCACAAAGACAGGTCATGATCCATTAGGTTATGATGCTGTTGTAACAAAGCCTACAATCGCTGGACATATTACTGATACAACTAAAGTTCAGGAACCATACACAGCCCCCTTTATAGATACGCCATCTTCAGTAACAGCAGGCGCTGGTTCCAGAGGTTCTACTACAAGTGCTGCTCCCACATATGGAGAAGAAATTACTCCAGATAAAGAGAAAGCCATATCACGTAGAGCTAAAAGAAAAGGTAAAAACGCCCTTAAAATTAGGCGTGACAAAGCCCTTAACTTTACAGGATCTGGAACAGGCTTAAACATTCCAAGGTAAATTAAATGAATGAAGGAAATGGAAGCGTAGCTGCACGTTACGCACAGTTAGAAACTGCACGAACCCCGTTCCTCAACCGAGCAAGAGAGGCTTCTTTAGTCACCATACCATCCTTAGTACCGCCAGAGGGACACTCCAGCAGTACAGAGTATGACACACCCTACCAATCTGTAGGATCCCGTGGTGTAAATAACCTCTCTTCAAAGCTTCTGCTAACACTACTGCCTCCAAATAGTCCTTTCTATCGTTTAGTTATTGATGACTATGACCTTGCCCAAGTAGCTGGTCCCGAAGCTAGAGGTGCAGTTGAAGAAGCTTTAGGTCGTATTGAACGTGCTGGCCTCTCAGAGATTGAGGGTGCTGCTATTCGTGTGCCAGTTTTTGAAGCACTAAAACAATTAATCGTTGCAGGTAATGCAATGGTTTATATGCCCAAGAAAGAGGGTATGAAAGTCTTTCGCCTAGATCGCTACGTTGTGAAACGTGATGCTATGGGCAATGTTCTGGAAATCATTACTAAGGAAAGCGTATCTCCACTCATGTTAGATGAGCAGACACGTGCCTTGCTTACTGATCCAGAAGATCGAAACACAAAAGATTATGACTTGTACACCTGTGTTAAACGTGCAGGTAAGAAGTGGGAAGTCTACCAAGAAGTTCAGGGAATTGAAATTCCAGGATCTAAAGGAACTTTTCCCCTTGATCGTAACCCGTTCATTCCCCTTAGATTCTCCCGTGTAGACGGTGAGGACTATGGACGAGGTTTCGTTGAGGAATACTTAGGTGATCTTAAATCGCTTGAAGCACTCTCCCAAGCAATCGTTGAGGGAAGTGCTGCATCTGCCAAGGTATTATTCCTTGTGCGTCCCAACGGTACAACAAAGGCTAAGAACCTAGCACAGTCACCTAACGGTGCTATTGTTGCTGGTGATGCTAATGATGTATCCACCCTGCAAGTTCAAAAAGCAGGGGACTTCCGAGTAGCTTTGGAAACTTCACGTACTATTACAGAACGTCTGAGCTTTGCTTTCCTACTCAACTCTAGCGTCCAGCGACAAGCTGAACGAGTAACGGCTGAAGAAGTACGTTACATGGCACAGGAACTTGAGACTGCTTTAGGTGGTGTATACTCCATCCTATCTCAAGAGTTCCAAATGCCGTTGGTTAAGTTAATTCTTAACCGTCTTGAAGCACAGGGTAAGATGCCCAAGATGCCTAAAGACACAGTTAAACCTACTATTGTTACGGGTATGGAAGCCCTTGGTCGTGGTCAAGATCTCAACAAACTGTCTCAATTCTTAAGCTACCTACAGCCGCTAGGCCCAGAGGTAATTGCTCAAGAGCTGAACATTGATGATTACATTGATCGACTAGGTGCATCACTAGGCATTGATACTAATGGCTTGATAAAATCCCCTGAACAAAAGCAGGCAGAACAACAAGCGGCAATGCAACAGCAACAGCAAATGATGCAACAACAGATGATGGCAGATATGGCATCCAAGGCCACACCTGAAGTTACTAAAGCTGTAACTGCGGCTGCTCAACCACAAGAGTAAACTTATATGGCAGAAACTTTAAACACTTACGCAGAACCCCAACCATCAGAAGATCAGCAACAACACGAAGCAGCAATGCTGGAGAAAGCTGACAAGTTGGAAGAGGGTGCAAATGGTGACCGTCCTGAATGGTTACCAGAAAAATTTAAATCCCCCGAAGATATGGCGAAAGCTTACCAAAATCTTGAACAAAAGATGGGTGGTAAGCAGCCAGAACCTGAAGTGGTACAGGAAACTGAAGTAGAAAATACAGACCCCCAAGACACAGAGGCAATTGAGGTTGCTCAAGTATTGGATAAGGCTGGAATTGATTTCAATAACCTACAATCCGAGTATGATACTCATGGTGGATTAACCGAGGCTTCTTATAATCAACTTGAAGAAGCAGGTTATCCAAAGTCTTTGGTAGATACTTGGATCTCAGGTCAGCAATCGCTGGCTAATGACCTACATTCACGTGTATTCGATAGTGTAGGCGGTGAGGAAAACTATAGCTCCATGATTGCATGGGCTGGAGATAACTTACCAGAATCAGACATTGGTGCTTTTAATCAAGCCATCGACTCTGGTGACATAAACATGGTTAATTTTGCAGTCAACGGACTAGCAGCTAGGTATCGTTCTGAAGTTGGAACCGAGCCACGCCTATTACAAGGTGAGGTTACAGGAAACTCAGGCGGGTCATTCCAAAGTGCTGCGGAACTGACAGCAGCAATGCGTGACCCTAGATACCAGAATGACCCCGCTTATCGAAAGGTCGTATCTGACAAGCTCAGTCGATCTTCCGTGTTTTAAGTTTATGTCTCTTTCGGCCCCCTAACGGGGGTCTTTTTTATACGAAGCAAAATACTATTACAGAATGATTACCTTTGGCCTCTGCGGAGACAACCTAAGCGAAAAGGATGTGATGTTTAAGCTGAGTAAAACAATCCAAACTCAAATTAAATATTACTAAAAGGTAAAATTAAAATGGCATTTCCAACAAATCAAACGGTTTCCCGTTTAGGCCAAGTCAATGCGGCTGGCGACAATCGTGAGTTATTTCTCAAACTATATGCTGGTGAAGTATTAACAGCTTTCGAAGAAAAGAACGTCTTTATGGGCCTGCACCGCACCCGTACCATTTCTAATGGTAAGTCTGCACAGTTCCCTCTTACTGGCGTTGCAACTGCAAAGTACCACACTCCTGGCGAATTGATCCAATCTGATGTGATCAAGCACGGTGAGCGTACTGTTACAGTTGATGATCTGCTGATCTCCAGCCAATTCATTAGCTCTGTCGATGATGCTATGAATCACTATGATGTTCGTTCTATCTACAGTAAAGAAGCTGGTAACGTACTAGCCAACACTGCTGATAAGAATATCTCCCGTATCATTGCTAAAGGCGCTATGATCAATAACGCTACTGAAGCTGCTACAGCTTTCGGTGCTTCTTTTGATGATGAAGTATACACAGCAAACGTGACCATTGGTTCTACTGCTGCTGATGCTACTGTAGGTGCTGAAATTGTACGTGCTATCTACTCTGCTCTTGAAGAATTTGACAACAAAGACGTAACTGGCGACAAGGTGTGTGTACTACCTCCTGCTCAATACTACGCTTTGCTAAACGCTTCTGACGTTACTTCTGCCACTTGGTTGAACAAAGACGTTGGTGGTGCTGGTTCTGTTGCTGGTGGTGTAGTTCCACAAGTAGGTGGTGTTAAGATTATGATGTCTAACCACATCCCTACTACTAACGAAAGCTCTTCTAGTGCTACTCCGTCCCCTCTAACCTCTTCACGCTCTGGCGCTTATAAAGCTGACTATAGCAGTGTACGTGGTTTGATCTTCTCTCAAGATGCTGCTGCTACTGTTAAGCTGCTGGATCTGGGCGTTGAGTCTGAGTACCAGATTGATCGTCAAGGAACCATCATGGTTGCTAAGTACGCTATGGGCCACAACATCTTGCGTCCTGCTTGTGCAATCGCTTTGATGAAAGCCTAATATTAAAATTTAAAGGTCACTTTCGGGTGGCCTTTTTTTTGTTTTGAGGAATTTATATGACCCCGACAACCAAGTTAGAAGCTGTCAACATTATGCTCTCGACCATTGGGGAAAGCCCAGTAAACAGTCTATCATCTGGCTTGGTCGATGCGGAACTGGCAGAAACAATTCTCGATGCTACAAGTAAGGCAGTACAATCTGAGGGATGGAACTTTAACCGTGAACAATCCTTTTCTGTATCCCCTACATTGAATGGTGAGATTGTTGTTCCCTTAAACACTTTAAGAGCTGATGCAACTTACTTAGCTAACAGTAAGGATCTAGTCCAACGTGGCACTAGAATGTACGATAAAGAAAACCATACCTTTAACGTAGGCGAAGCGACAAAGCTGGACCTAGTGGTTGAATTAGTTTTCACAGATCTTCCTGAAGTAGCTAGACGTTTTATTGCAATCAGGTCAGCCCGAATTTTCCAAGACCGTCTAGTAGGTTCTGACACACTACATGGTTTTAACCAACAAGATGAAGCATCTGCTTACTTTCAACTGAAAGAGTTTGAAGCAGATACAGAAGATTTTAACATCATGGATAACTATAGCGTAGCAAGAGTTATGGACCGTGCAGGAACTAAGAGGATGCTGTAATGTCTTTAATAAATGCATCTATCCCTAATCTTATTAACGGTGTATCCCAACAACCCCCATCACTCCGCTTAAAAACTCAAGCGGCACTACAAGAGAATGGTTTATCCTCTGTTGTAAAAGGTTTATCTAAGCGTCCCTGTACAGAACTTGTAGCCAACCTTGGCAATTTAGCTGGTGCAGAAGATGCTTTCATTCATACAATGCGTAGGGATGAAAATGAATATTATACTCTAATCGTTACAGCTACAGACATATTGGTCTATGATAAAGATGGTGTGAGTAAGACAATTACCAATAATGCAGGCTCTTACCTATCTGGTTTAACTAACCCTAAAGAACAAATAGCAGCTACAACTATTGCTGACTACACCTTTATAGTTAACAAAACTACTAATACAGCCGAAGCTACCGCAACAGCAGCTAGCCGCCCCAATGAAGCTTTAGTCTATGTAAAGCAGGGTGACTACTCAACAAACTATACAATAAAGATTACTAAAGGTGGCACAGTACACACCCGTACTATTGAAACAATGGGTTCTACACAGCCTGATGACGCTGCGGCTCGTACTGCGGAACGCTCTATTCAGACAGACCGCCTTACAGAAAACCTAATCTTTTCTAATGCTGTAGATGCTACCTACTATGGTGGAACATCTGGAGCGTTAACTATTCCTAATATGACATACACTCAGTATGGGAACGTAATACACTTAGAGACTACAGATGGTTCAGATTTCCAAATTGATGTTGAGGATTCCCGTGGTAACACCCACATCTTTGCATTCAAAGAAACAGTAGCTGACTTTAAGAAATTACCTCCTGCTGGCCCAGAGGGTTTTGTAATGGGTGTCTTAGGCTCTAATGATAAAGGCCAAGATGATTATTATGTCCAATTACAAGTTATAGAAACTGGTGGTCAGGTTTGGAAAGAAACTATAAAACCTGGAATTAAGACGGACATTGATCCATCTTCAATGCCGCACAAGCTTGTAAGTAATGCGAATGGTACTTTCACCTTTGAGCCTGCTACTTTTAAAGCACGTGAAGTAGGTGATGATGAAACAAACCCCTACCCAAGTTTCATTGGGCTACCTTTAAATGATGTATTCTTCCACAGGAACCGTTTAGGTTTACTTGCGGACGAGAATGTTATCCTATCAGAAGCAGGGCAGTTCACTGACTTTAACTTCTTTAAACGAACTACCCTAACACTACTGGATACAGATCCTATTGATGCTGCGGTATCTAACAACAAGGTATCTATCCTTAAACATGCCGTACCCTTTAATGAAAGCTTGCTATTATTCTCTGACCTTACTCAGTTTAGATTAACAGCCGAAGATCTACTTACACCTGAAACTGTAGCTATTGATGTTACAACTCAGTTTGAAGCCTCTTTAGCTGCTAAACCAGTAGGTGCTGGTCGTTATGTTTTCTTTGCTACTAACCGCAACAAGTGGTCAGGTATCCGAGAATACTTTGTAGATACAGGTTCAGAAGTAGATGATGCTGCTGATATTACAGCCCACATTCCTGAGTATATTAAAGGTAAGATTACCAAAATGGAGGCTTCTTCTAATGAAGATATACTCCTAGCTATATCTGAAGATGATCCTAAAGCTATCTATGTATATAGCTACTACTGGCAAGGCCAAGATAAGCTTCAATCAAGTTGGTCACGTTGGACGTTTGAGGGTTCTGTATTAAACATGAGCTTCAACAAGTCTAACATTGATCTACTAATGAGCTATGGAAATGTAGCAAGTCCAGATTGGACACGGATTGCTAGTGCTATGTTGGAAATAAACGTAGGCTCAAAAACTGCTGCTGATGGTCCTTTATATGCTTGGCTTGAGAATATGATTGGCCTCTATAAAAGATCAGATGTAAACACGGATACCTCTGAAGATATATCTGATGTTATTGCTATCAACCGTTACGCTATTAATATAGCAAATGACCCAGCAGTAGATGCTTGGATCTTTGAAAATATAGTAACACCCCTACAAACTGTTAGTTTTACTGACGGTATTATTCCTGCTGGGACTACTAGCACTATAGCACTTGAACGCATAAACCTATCTTCAGACACTGCTATAGAACATACCCTAAAATCGCACGGTATCTTCTTAGATCGTCGGCAATTATGGGGAGGTTCTAACACCACAATTGACACTTCAATTACGCCAGTAGGGTCTGTTCCAATGTATATAGCTGATAATGGTTCAGTTTTAACTGAGACAGTAGCCCTACAGTATGTAGTAGGTGGTGGTAAAGTGTTCTATGGCTCACCTTATAACTTTAAATATACGTTCTCCGAGCAAGTAACTAAGAACGAGAATGAAGCTATCCTTTCAGGACGCTTACAGCTCCGTAAGATGACCTTAGTTTATAATGATACAGGTTACTTTGAAGTCCACGTTACTCCTGATGGGCGTGAAAAACGGATTAATAAGTTTACTGGGCGTGTAGTAGGCTCCTTAGCCAACCTTTTAAATAAAGCAGCTATTGAAACTGGGAAATTTTCATTCCCTGTTTTAGCAAATGCTTCTTCAGTAGAAATAGAAATCCAAAGTAAAAGCTACTTACCCGTAGTATTCCAAAGTGCTGAGTACGAGGGTTTCTTCACAATGAGGTCAAGACGAGCATGACACCACACTTTAGACTCGCCAAGCTAGATGATGTTTATGATCTAGCCCCTCGGTTGAGACTAGCAGATGTGGAAGAGATACATGATGCAGCAGGGTTAACAGCCCTGTCTGCGTTAGAGTTCTCCTTTAAGAATGCAATAGAAGTGAACTCTATGATTGCCGATGATGGTGAAATCATAGGGATGTTTGGAGTTAATCCTACTGCTGATCCTCTATTGGCTTCAGCATGGATGCTTTGCTCAGACCGATTACCAGAATTTAAGAAAGAATTTCTCCCACAAAGTTTAGAGTGGGTAAAAGAAACTAATGATAAATACCCAATACTTTTCAACTACGTGGCTAAGAGTAATCTTAAAGCTATTCGCTGGTTGAAATACTTAGGTTTCACCTTTGTCCAACTGATTGAACATTATGGATATGGTCAGAAACCTTTTTACGAATTTGTGAGGATTAACGATGTGTGCAGATCCAGCAACATTAATGGCAATAGCTAAAATTGGAGGTCAGGTAGTAAGTTTTGCAGCCCAGCAAGAACAAGCTGACCGTACCAATGACCGAAATGCTGCGGCACGACTCCAGATTACCCAAGCACGTGATGATAAGATCAGGCAACAGGCTCTTAAAGAAAGCCAAGAGAAAGCTAAACTAGCCCAAGAAAAGACTGACAGGGGTATAGAAGCTTTAGAGCTTAGTTCCCGTGCTGCTCTTTCTGCTGGTGAAGCAGGAGTGGGTGGTCGCTTGGTAAATGCTATCATGACCAAGTATGAACGTGACCGTTTAACAACTAATACAACATTAACTTCAGATATTGAATCACTGGCGTTGCAAGGAACCTTTGACCGTAGAGGCATTGAGTCCGAAGCACAGAGCCAGATTAACCAATACCAGCCCGTACAAGGTCCAAGTGCGCTAGGCTTAATGGCTAACGTAGCTATGAGTAAAGCAGAGTACGATCAAGACATAGCGGCTACCACATAGGAATTTATAATGGCGACTAAGCGTGTACAAGTCGAACGGTTGCGACCACGGACTCAAGAAGAAGTCTTTAATCGCCCCGTAGACACCTATATCCGTCCAGCCCCTGTACAAGAGGGGGAACTACAAAAGCTTTCAAAGTTTATTGATGAGCTAACTCCACGTTTTCTGCGACACCAACAGGTTGAACGAGAGCAACAGAAAGAAGAAGAAAAGAAACAGGCACGTGAGCTTGCTGAAACAACAACAGCAACTTACGACGATCTAGTTACTAAGGGCGAGATTGGCCCTGAAGCAAGTCCAGTATTCCGGTTTGCTTTTAATGAAACACGTGGGCAGGTAGCTGGCTACACCTTTATTCAAGAAGCTTCTGAAGCCTACCAACGCTCTAACCTACCCAGTGCTACAGATGCCTCAAGCTATGATGATTGGTACAACCAGTATTACGAGGACTATGTAGCGAACAACCAAGATGTACTTGGAAAACCTGGAGCTTACGAAAAGTTTTCTAACATTGCAGGACAGGCTCGTAACAACTTACTTCAGTCGCACTTATCAAGTGTTAATAAGAACTTTGTTGCGGCATCAGACACCGCTTATAACAACTTTGTATTTGCACAAGCCCAACAATTTGATCCACAGAACCCTGAATCTGTAGCCGCATTTACGGCTGCGCTTGCAACTAAGCAGGGAGAAATGGCTACCCATGGTGGCCCAACGTTTAAGTATAGTAGATTAAATACTAAAACTGTGGACGCTTTAGTGGATTACTATAGGTCTAACGGCTTTCATTATAAAGGTTTGGAAGCTGCTATGACAGCCGTACAGGGCGGTACAGGCTCTTTGGCTGGTACGGCTTATGCCGCTACTGAGCTGGCTAAAGCCCGTGTAGAGTTTGCCACTGGTCGCCTTAAGATGGATAAGGAAGCTGAAGATTGGCATGACATTTCTGTTAAGCGAACCACAGAGGCAGTAGAGGGTATCTTCTTTGGGGAGTTCTCTAAAGGAAACTTTGATATTTATGAAACGCTTGCCAAGATAGAGCAGGAACATGGTCCTGAAATGATCATGGAGTTTGAAAAATATTACCCTGATTTCCGATTTAAAATGGAGGAAATGGCTGAAAAGTGGAAAGTCCAGAATAATACAGAACCTATGGGTATACCCCAGCAGGCCAGACTACGCAGATCCTTAGAGCAGTTACCAGCAGATGAACGAGTGAGTTATGTTTTAAAACAAGCTTCACTTGGAAACATTACAGAACCTGCTGTGTTTGATAAAATGCTATCCTTTGCGACAGCATCTTCAAATGCTAATAGGTCTACCGTAAACTTAGACGCTACCAAAGATCCTGTTTATAAAGATTTCTTTGAGATGGAATTCAAAACCAGAATAGATACAGTAACTGGCCAAATGACCAAAAAGCTCTACCACTTTCAAACAAGTTATTATGAACTCTTTGATCAAGTGGATGAGAATGGTGATAGGACTTGGGATACTAATACAAACGCAAGTAAGCTGCGCTTATTAAATACTCTTATGACAGAGATAAATAACGCTACTGCTGATCCTGATAGTGCCTTTAGTGGACTTACTAATAACCCATCAAATTTCCTAACACCTGTAACCGATCCTGATGGTAACCACATGATTGTAGGTGGAAATGTAGTGATGGAAATTTCAAATTTAAATAATTAATGGAGAATTATCGTGGCTGAATATTCTATCGGTGGGCAACGAGTTGTCATTGATACTTCAGACAGTCCCTCCGCAGCCGAATTACAGAAGCGACTAGAAGAAGCTCTAGCGCAAACTCAACTCACTGCTGAGGTTCCTCAAGAAACCCAAGCGCCTACACAACAAGCTCCCACACAACAAGCTCCCGTCGAGACTGAAGCTAGTGAGGAAGATGGTGCTAGTTTCGTAGACCATATAACAGAAATCCCAGAGGGTCTTGCATCTGGAGCAACAAAAGCAATCGCCAATACTAGTAATGTAATCAATGATCTTACTGGTGGACGCTTTAATGAACTTGGTGATTGGCTCAACGACAACGTAGCAAACCTTGGTTACTTACATATAAGTGACACTGGGGAAATCTCTTGGACTCAGGACAAGGTAGATTCCATAGAAGAGCTAGATGAGAATGCCGTAGAAATCTTTGATACTGAGACAATGACAGGTGACATTACAGAGGGTATTACCCAGTTTGTCACAGGTTTCTTAATGACCCGTGGTGCAGGTAAAGCTGCTGGTATGGGTACAGGTGTACGAGCCAATGTTGTCTATGGTATTAGTGGCGAACAACTGGCGTTTGACCCACATGAAGAACGCCTCTCAAACCTAGTAGAGCAATACCCAACTTTAGCTAACCCAGTAACTGAATATTTAGCTGCTGATCCAGAAGATACCGAAGCAGAAGCCCGATTTAAAATGGCTATAGAAGCTTTAGGTATGGAGGGTGTAGGTGTAGCTCTCTTTAGTGCTATACGTGGTGCTAATCGTTACCGTCAGGGACTTAAAGCTGACCCTAATGATGAGAAAGCCCTACAAGATTGGGTAGATAGTCAAGCAAATAACTTTGATGTTTCTATCAATGAGCTTGATTTGAAAATGGATAAGGCTGTAGCTGCTGAAGCACAGCTTAGAGAAATCTACAAACGTGCTGATGCTAATGCTGACGTACTAAGTCCTGAAACTATTAAAGGTATCAAGGAAGCAGCTCGTAAAGATGCTGTAAGTGAAACTGATGCACCTATTAGTACCCGTGGTGAAGAGCTTTATGGCTATGGTGTAACTAAAACTAATGATCAATTAGTGCGTGAGGCTGATGATGTATTAGCAGAAGCATTTGTTGATAGCCCATCTGTATTACAAGGCATAGATAATCTTAAAGCCACTATAGATGTAAAAGATTTTGATGTATATATAACGGCTGCTGGGCGTGTCTTACAAATGACCACCCGTAACATGGTTAGAGTTAACCGTGAGCTTAAAATTAAAGAAGCAGGGCTTGCTGATCAATTTCGTCAGTTAGATGCTAAAGTAGATTTAGATCCTGCTGAACGTATGGCAGCAAAGTCTGATCTTCAGGCTGAGTTCTTAATACACCAGAACCATTACCGGCAAATGCGTAATGACTATATTGATTCAGTCATGGCATTCCGAGGTGCTGGTACTACTGCTGGTCGATCTGTCCAAGTTAATAAGTTATTCCAAAACTTTGATACTCCTCCACATCAAGTAGAGAAGCACTTTGATAATCTACTGCGTAACCTACCTAATGATAAGGTGCGGAATAGCTTTGTTGCACGTGCTGTATTTGCATTGGAACAGAAAGGTGGCAACATTCTTAAAGGTCTTAATGAGATCTTTATTGCTAACATTCTTACAGGCTTTAAGACGCACGTAGTTAACACCGCAAGTAACTCAGCTACTGCTTTGTACTTACCTGCTGAACGTATCATGGCTGCTGGCTACCGTGGAATAAAAGGCGACTTTAAAGGCGCACAAGAGTCTTTCCAAGCTGGTATAGCACAATACACAGGTATGCGACACGCTATCGTGGAGAGTTCTAAACTTGCGGTAGAAGCTTTCCGTATTGGGGATACCCTACTTGATAACAACACTACATATGAAAGCCAAGGTCGCCACATTATAGGGCGAGACTTACCTTTTGATAAGCACACCTTAGCTGAATTAGGCAAGTTCATTAAATTGCATGAAAGTGAAATAACTTTAATGGATCTTCTTGGTACTGGTATGCGTGGATTATCCACCCGTATGCTGGCTACTGAAGATGAATTCTTTAAAAACTTAAACTTTCGTTCAAAGGTATGGGCTGACTCATACTTGGATGGTTTGAAAGAAGCAAAAGGCTTAGAGCTTACAGGTGCTGAAGCTAAGGCACATGCTAAAAGTTTTGCACAGCAATCGGTAGACCGTGCTTCTACTGAGCAGATGATGCTTGGTAAGCATAGTATGTCAACAGACTTAGGTATAGAACCTTACCGAGCCGATGGTTTACAATATGCACGTGAGGGAACATTTACGCAGGACTTAGGTCCAAAGGGTAAGGCGTTCCAAAACGCAGTTGAACAAATACCATTAGCCCGACAGCTTTTTCCCTTTGTCCGTACTCCTTTAAACTTGATCAGTGCTTCTATTCAGCGCAGTCCTTTAGCTCCCCTTAGTGGACGCTGGAGAGCTGATTTAATGGCTGGTGGGGAACGTGAGGCTCTAGCTATGACACGGCTTGCAGTAGGCTCTGGTGTAGTAGCTACATGGATGTCTGACTTTGCTGAAACTGGGATGGTCTTTGAGAAAGCAGAAGAACCTCAGCTTCTAGGCTCAGGTCCAATGAACCTAGCTTTGCGTCAAAATCAACAAGAGCTTTCTAATGTTGTATACGGTTCTATCCGAATGCCTGACGGTACAATGTATCAAATTAGCCGCCTAGATCCTTTCTCAACTATCTTTGAGGGGATGGGGGTTATTCAAGATCTACACCGTAACGGCATGGTGGATGAAGCAGATAGCCTTTCCCTTACCTATGGTATGGCATTGGCACGTATGTTTGGTAACGATACTTATGCTACCTCGGTACGTCAGATGATGCACGCAATGCAATCTGAGAAAGGCTTGGATAAGTTTCTTAAGCAGCGTGTTAACCAGCTCATGCCTCTATCTGGTATGGTTAAAGGTATTAATAGCTCACAAGATCCGTTCATGCGTGAGTTACGTTCTTATACAGACTCACTAAGAGCTGGAATTCCAGGAAATTCTGAAAGTTTAGCACCTCGCTACAACTTACTGGGTGAACCTGTAGAAGCTACTAACTATGCTACTCTAGGTGTTCTACCAGAAGAAGTAGAAGTTATGCTTTCTCCTATTATGACAGGTAAAGTTACAGATGATCCTGTAGCTATGGAAGTGGTTAACTTAGGTATCTCAACAGGTAAGCAGAGATCTTTAATTCATGGTGGTAATATTGATTTAAACAATCCTCGCTTTGCTACTGATGCAGCAGGACAACCTCTTTATAAAGATAGACCTCCTTACTTTACAGCTTTTGATCGCTTTAATGAAATCTTAGCAACGCACCCTTTGTTTGAGGGACAGACCCTTAGAGAATATATGGGGTCAACTATAGCTAGCCATGATTATCAGGCAAATTTGTCTAATGATATTCGTATAACAACACCTTATGGCAGCAAGAACTCAGCAATGTTTATTGGTGGTCGCAAAGATATTCTAACTGCAATTATTAGTTTAGGTAAAGAGGTAGCTCTTGAGATTCTGGAAGCTGAAAATAAGCAACTAGCACAAGCTATCCTTATTAATGAAACTCAGAAAGCACAAGCTTTGACCCCTGCTGGTCAGCAGCAAATTAATTTAAACTCTCCCTTAACAGGTAATCAATAATGGCATACGCATATTTACAAATTACATCTGATGGTAGTCAAAGTATTCCGTTCGACTTTGATTATTTAGATGTCTCTGAGTTAAGAGTGACGAGAAATGGAGGAGAACCTTTATGGCAGCTATCGTCGCCTAATGTAGTCCTTTTGACTCAAGCTCCTAATGCTGGAGATATAATTAATATTGAACGCATAACTAACTTAACCACACGATCTGTAGATTTTCAGTCTGGTGCTATTCTTACCGAAGAAGATTTAGATCTATCTGCACAGCAGGTATTTAATGCTGCACAGGAAGCTATAGATTCAACAGATAAAAACCTTTCTAAAGATTATACAGGTCACTATGATGCAGATAACAAGCGTCTTATGTGGGTTGCAGATCCTGTAGATCCCCAAGATGCGGCAACAAAGGCTTGGTCTATTAATGAGGTAAACTCTAATGTAGCCGTAGCTATTGCTTCAAAAGAAGCCGCTGCTATTTCGGAGACTAACGCTGGGACCAGTGAAACTAATGCTGGTAACAGTGAAAGTGCTGCTGGAATTAGTGAAACCAATGCCTCTACATCTGCCACATTAGCTGAAGATTGGGCTGTAAAGACTAATGGTACTGTAGATGGTACTGAATACTCAGCTAAATATTGGGCTACTCACACTGATGTAACTACAGTTGCAGGCATTGCTGCTGATGTAACTATTGTTGCAGGAAAAGATACAGAGATAGGACGCTTAGGTACGGCTGATGCTGTAGCTGATATGAATGCCCTAGCA
>ENA-UZXC01000472-UZXC01000472.1-metagenome-genome-assembly--contig:-Day-2-25m-contig-472_pt1 | contig 17694 bp, 23 predicted proteins | sample MGYA00260340_ERZ794900 | MGnify/ENA metagenome assembly ERZ794900 | reverse complement strand
CATTGCCCGCCCCTGGCCGCGCTGAGTTGGAGTTTCGGGCCTATACTGTAAGCATGGCCGTTGTGTGGTGGTTAACGTCACAGGAGCCATCCTGGGGCTTTTATGAACGTCAATTTAATTCTTCAGCTTACTACTGGATGTATCCTTATAGTGCAGTCGTTGAAGTGACTTTAAAAGAAGAGTTTGAAAGAATTCGCTCAATGGATCTCAGGCCCCATGAACGACAGATTTTTGATATTTTGTCCAATAGCTGATTAGGGCTTTATATTTTTTTATTTCCAAAAAATTTGAATGCCAACAAGCGTAAGTGCTAATAAAGAACTCATAATGTTTTTTGGTGTAAAAGCTGATTCCCCCAACAACAACCAAGTTAAAATAGGAAAGCTAATATACGAAAGGCCAAACCCTAATAATCTTGAAGACCAAGCTGTACCTAAGCCAGCATAGCATAATTTAGAACCCCACCAGAATGAAAGTGATACCGGAAAAGAATAAATTGCTACTGTTAATAAAGGCTTATCTTTCCACCACTCCCAAGCAAACTGAGAGTTGTTCAGAAACCAAGCAAAAACTTGCCCTAGTAAGAGTAAGAGAGAACCTAAAAGAATTAATGTTGTTTTTGACATAGGATTATTGTTGTTTATTGTTCTATTTACTTTATCACATTGTGGAGTTAATGTCAATGAAACTTATAAAAGAAACCCTTAGAAAGATAATTCAAGAAGAATTACAGTCTGTTTTGAAGGAGCAGACCTCACAGACCTCATTTGATCCTGGTATGTCGATGGCAAGACAAACTCCAGCTAGTCTTGAAGATCTGGCCGTTGGTAGAGTTGATGTTGTTGGTAAGCCAATGAAGATTAAAGGTAAGCGTCGTAATCCCCTTTTAATGAAAGTTCAGCGAGAGTTAATAAGACTTGGCGCTTTTGACTTCAATTCAATGGAACCTATAAAGGCTGATGGAATGGCTGGCCCAATAACGGCAACAGCACTTTCAGCAGTTTTGCCCGGTTTTCAATGTATTGGAAGAACCAGTGGTTCTCGCCGCCGAGGTTGTGAACATTCTGCTAAATTTTTAAAAAATCCTGCGTTACTTAGAACTGCCCTAGCTGCCCTTTCAAAGAAAAAGCCTTTTTCAAAAGATCAAATGGTTGCTGTGATAGGTAAAGCACTTAGAAATAAAAAGGATGTAGTTGATGTTACCGCAAATCAAGTAATGGCACAAATTACAAATCCGATTGAAACAAAGCCAACTGCATCCCCAACCCCCAAAAAACCTGCTGGAAAAGAGCCTACTGAGGAAGAACTTGAGGATCTTCTTTTAAGAAACCCAGAGTTGAGCAATGCTGCAATCGAAAAGACATTGAAAGAAGTATTTAAACGTTTTCGTTAAAGGTTTTTATAAAACTGTTTAACTAATTTAAATTTCTTATTTAGCCTATTGAATCTCATAGCTTTTTTTGTATTATTTTGTAAACTACTTGTTTTAAGATAAGCGGCAGTCATGTTGAAATCATTTTCAAAATTGGTTTGAGCATAAGGAACAATAAAACCTCGACGTTGATAAGAAATAATTTCGTCTAGCCAATTAGTTTTATTAACTCTTCCAACCCCCGTATAGGGCCCATCATTGATATTCCAAAACTTCTTAAGAATTTTCAGGCGCTTACTCCTATTTTTTGATGATTTCAAGATAATACTTGAAAATTCATGGTGAAGCAGATACTCATGCTTGCGATGCTTGGGCGCTCTTAGATAAATTATTTGCTTCTTTATGTCATAAGTCCCACCAACCCACGTCATTCCATCAAGATTAATGACATGGCAAACACGAATTTGTTTTAAAAAATTTTCTATTGTTGATTTTTTATAAGAATTGATAAATTTTTGAATATCATTTTTCACTAAATCAAAATGATAAGGGGTTGTTTTTTGACATTTAATAAATGCAGATGGCGAACCGCCATTAATTACCTGAAATGCAAATGAATTTGTAGAAAATAAAGATAAAAGTAAAAGTAGTAATAGCTTTTTCATAGTTGGCCTCCGAAGCTTTGTTTAGTTTAACAGACTATTTTTTCGTTGTCAAGTTTTTATCTTAAACTACTTAGTTTATGATCTATTCATGGAAAAAATGGCAGTTGTTAGAGACATCTAGCCTAAAATTTAAAGGTAAAGGTTTGAATTTTATTCAATTTACAACGCCTGAAGAGCAAACCAAGGGTCTAATGTACCGAAAAGAACCTCTTGGGGATAAAACCGCAGCTATTTTTGTATATGACAGCGCTGAAATGCGTTCGTTTTGGATGAAGAACACTTATATCCCTCTTGATATTGTTTTTCTAGACGAAGCTGGAAAGGTTATAGATGTCCATTACAATAACTCTCCCCTTTCAGAAGATCCTATTGAGTCTTCTGGTCCTGCTCAGTATGCAATTGAGGTTGATGCTGGGTTGGCTGATCTTCTAGGCTTTCGTCTAGGGGATAAATTTTTTCAATAGCATCCCAACACTTAGGGCATATAAGATGTTTCCTTTCAGAATTAGCAATGACTTTCCAAGTCATAGCCATTGCCTTACTCTTCTTATCAAAAGGTTCATTACAATTAGAACATTCATCAGGTAGAAAGATACCTTTCATTTTACCAGCTAGTTCTTTATTAGCATTCTTTTTTTCTTTTACATAAGATTTTCTTTGTAATTTTCTTTGTAGATTATTACTCATGCTTTAATGGTATCACAAATCAAAATTTTATTTAACTAGTTATTATTAGAGGGTTAAAAAAATGAACAAATTGTTACCGTTTTTCATAGTCTTAATAGTTTCAACGCCAACTTTAGCGAAACCAAAGACTAAATTTTATGATTTTAGTAGTCAACTTATTGATGGAAGTATAAAAAAGCCATCGGCTATCTATATGGAGTCAAGAACTAGAGCTAAATTTGCTAAATTACTTAAATTAAAGAAGTCTTTTATTTCAAAATTGCTTTTAACAAGCAAAGAAGCTATCTTAAAGTGATTAATTAAGATAAATTGGTAAATAATTTTCTAATTTGACTTCAAGTTCGGCAGCTAAAATTAATAAATTATGAATTTCTTTTAAAATAGTCTTATCTGTTATTCTTTCAGTTGTGCTGTCTACTGAATCTAGCAAGTCTTCAATGAAAACCAATGTTTCGTCTAAAACTAGCACAAACTCAGCCATGTTAATGATAACTTCATCACCATAATTACCCAAATTCCGCATTAGGTCAATAGCTCTTTCATAAAAAGACTTTGTAATGGTGTGAATTTTTATAAAATTATAAATTTCCATAGCTTATTATAGCATTATTTGGAAACTTTTTCAAATTTTTCTAAAAAGTGCTTTTCAAAATCTTTATATGTCTTTAATTCATAAGCTTTTTCAAATTTATTTTTGAAAATTTGTTTTTTTGTTAATTGTGTATTTTTATTGACTTTTTGAATTGGTTTAGGTAAACTAATTGGAGCGGCTAAAAAAATAAAGCCTAAAAATATTAATGTTTTATACAAACCTTGTCCTCCGAAGTAGTTATTATATGAAATATGTTTTTTTAATAACCACTTTGTTGTTTTTAAATAGTTGTTCGGGATCAATTTATAACAATAATTCACCTTTTTTTAAAGGAACTTTCTTAAAAGTAGAAAAAATTGTTAAAATTAAAGCTTGTAATCCAAAAAACCCAAAACAATGCATTACTAAGAAGTATGGCTCTTCAGCATCATCATTTTTAGTCGGACATAAGGGTAATTTTTCTTATCTTTTGACTTCGGCACATGTTTGTGAGACTGATTTTGGAAAATTAATTTTTTTACCTAATTTTGAGTCTATAATTAATTTTTATGGCGTCGATTTAAACGAAAACGAGCATCCTTTTTATATTGTTTCGATGGATCACCTTAATGACCTTTGTTTAGTAGCAACACCACGAATAAAAATGAAATCATATAAAATAGCTAAAAGATTACCTAGGTTGGGAGACAAAGTTTACAACATTTCATCTCCCACGGGCATTTTTGGTAAAGATATGGTACCACTTTTCTCTGGCTACTATAGTGGAAAGGTTCATAATAGATTAATTTTTAGTTTACCCGCAACAGGCGGATCTTCAGGTTCTCCAATTCTTAATAAAAGAGGCGAGGTTATTGGAGTTGTAAGCGCTGTAACAAAAAACTTTAAAAATTTAATAATTGCGTCTAAACTAAAAGCAATCAAGGAGATAATTAAAGATGGAATATAAAGAGATGAAACAAAAGCTTCAAAATTTGGAAACTGAAAATAAAAGACTTGAAGACGAAAATGCTTCTTTGTGGTTTTTATTGGATGAGTTCGAAAAATCTAACATTTCCAATCCAGAGTACAGAGAACTGTTTACTAAGGTTTATGACAAGCTTAGGTTTCAAAGTTTAATGACCATAACATCGGATGGAGAGGCTTAGTGTTAATCGTGGAAATAAAATCTAATGAATCCAGACAATTTTCTTCAATTGTAATATATTTTGACAATAAAAAGGTCTTACTTTTGAAAAGAAAAGATAATGTGCCCTATGGGGGCTTGTGGGGCTTTGCTGGCGGTGGAGCAGAAGAGGGTGAAACGCCCAAAGAAGCGGCAATTAGAGAAACTGCCGAAGAAACAGGGCTTAAGGCACTTCCAGAAGACCTAAAATTTATAAAAAAAGTTAAATCTCCAGATAAAAGAGATGTTTATGTCTTTGCTTGTAACAAATTTGATGGAAAAGTTAATAGTCAAAAAGTTTTTGAAGAACATGAAGGTTACGAATGGGTAACCATGGATAAACTATCAAACTACGACAAACCAGACAATTCTGAGGGGTTAATAGAAAAAGCTCTTTCGATGTTTTAGGGCTATTTACTTTATGAGCAGAATTTTAGAAAAAAAAATAAAAACAACCGAATTTAAAGTAAAAAAAATTATTCGTGAGGAACTGCTAAAGGAATTCACTACAACTGGTATTGATGTTCCTCGTATTGTCTCTTTAAGAAGGCCAGCAAAGAGAAGATCTAAAGCAAAAGATCCAATGAAAAGACTAGAAAAAGACCTTCACACTACTCAAGACTCCGTTGATAGACTAGAAGAGTTTGTCCGTGAGATTTACAACATGCTAATCAAGATAGTAAGGAAGAATAAATAATGTGGGATAAAAAAGGCGAAAATTTAACTTACAAGTTTTTTAAGCTACTTGCTGAACAGAATAGACCCAAATTAGCTGTTATAATTGGTGATAGTCAAACTTATCATAGTGGTGGTGCCCTAGGAAAAATTCTAAAAGGCAGTCGTTACGAAGTTATTAAAAATTATAAAGCTGGTGAGAACACAAATAAAACAATCCAGAGGCTATCTAAGATCAACCTAAACAAACCAGTCAGCTTGGTAGTCATTTTTACAGGTGGCAACAATCCAAACGTAGATTTTTCTAAAACTGCAACAGCAAACTTGATTAAACTAATAAGAAGAAAATTTGGCCAAGATGTAGAGATTATAATTGGTACAGCGCCTCCAGCAAGGACAGGCGACCCAGCCAGAGTAAAAAAAGTCTTTGGTAGGACTGCTCATCCCGAAGCTTACAAGGCTAAAAGAAGAGCCATGGCTGATGCCATTGTATCTACTGCAAATAGTTTAGATGTAAAAGCTGTGAATCCACACACAGCCGGGTTTTTAGACGATGATATTAATACTGGTGATGGAATTCATTTAACTGGTTCTGATGCTCAAAACTTTGCTGAAGCCATAGCCTCTAAAATAAGTGGTAAAGTAAATATACAAACTCCTATTTCTGCGGTGATTAAAGACTTTTCAGGTAAAAGACTTGCGACAGATAAATTAAAAGGACTAGACTTGGTTGAATTAGCTCGCTATGCTCAATCTAGAGCTACTAAGTGTCAAGGGATGGACTATCTTACTATCAATTCTAAAGGTGATAAAGTTAAACAAATTCAAAATAAATTGACTAACTTAGGTTTTAACCCACCAAACAAAGATGAAGAGGCTTACGGAACATTTGATTTAAGAACCCTCTACAATGTTTTAGCCTTCCAAAAAATATCAGATATCAGAACTGATGGTTGTGTAGGCCCAGAAACAATAAATGCTTTGGGAATAAAAACAAAAAAAGAAAAATTGATGCCAAAAGAAATTAGTGGAGTTTCCAAAAGACACGGCAAGGTTCCAAAGGGGATGCTGCCTAAGATTGTAATTGCAATTAAAGACGCGGCCAATAAACATAATGTCCCTGAAGATGTTTTAATGGGTGCGGTTCAAATAGAATCGGGATTTAATCCTTACGCCCGCTCTTATACAGGAGCTAGAGGTCTTTTTCAATTTATTGGAAGTACTGGTAGAAGATATGGCTTAAAAACTGATGAAGACTTTTATGATTATCAAAAAAACGCTGACGCAGGAGCAAGATTATTTAAAAAGAATTTAGAAGCAGCAGAACGTGTAGCTGGCCGACTAACAAACGAAACTGAGTTTTTATCTTATGTTGCTCACAATCAAGGTGCTGGTGGTATGAGACAAATATACAAATCTGCAAAAAGTGGTGGTAGAGTAAAGCCAAGCAAAACAGTTCAAAGAAATATGAGGCTGCAAGGTTCTTCTGTAAAAAGAGCCATGGATAAAAATCCAAATAATCCAGCACAAGGATTTTTAAATTTCTTTAAAAATAAATGGGGCAAAATGAAAGAAAAGGGAACAAGAATTTCTGCTACCACCCAGGACTCGGCCAATAGAGGGCCTACAGAATGATCTCTATCACCATCGGCAAAACTCTAAACCCTTTACTCTGGGATGATATGATCTTAAAACCAGAGATCCGTGAAAAGCTTCTAGATATTGCTAAACATTTTGCTGAATATTTGGATATCCCAAATGAATCAATCAAAGATGTAACCTTTACTGGCAGCATGGCCAACTTCCATTATGGTGAGAAATCAGACATAGACCTCCATGTTATTATAGATTACAAAGATGTCGATGATAATATTGAACTAGTCAAGAAGATGTTGAGAGCTAAGAAAGCCCTCTACAACGACCGTCACGACCTTAGAATTAAAGATAGGGAGGTAGAGTTGTATCCGCAAGATGCAAGCGAACCACACCACTCTACGGCAGTTTACAGCATTAAAGATGGCGAGTGGATTACCAAACCAACATTCACCCACACCAAAGTTGATAATAAAATTATTCGTCAAAAGGCTGAAAACTTAATCGATAAAGCTAAACTCATAATTAATACTGATGACCTCTATGATAAAGTTGAAAGACTTGAGAAATTCAAAGATAAAATAATGAAAATGAGAAAAGCTGGCTTAGATAAGGGCGGCGAGTTTTCAATTGAAAATTTAGTTTTTAAAGAATTAAGAAACAACGGCTTTTTAGAGTCTTTATTAAATGAGCTTAATGATTCTATTGACAAATCACTCTCATTGGATGAAATGGAAAAATATCAAAAACAATCCATTAAAATTAATAAAATAAATGTTCCAATTTTGTTAGGATTAAAGGGTGGTGGTAAAGCTTTTAGACCAAAAAAGAACAAAAAGATGAAGCCCTATATTCATCAACCAAAGCCTAACTATCTTTCAGCCCCTCCTGGTGCTCCAGGCGGCTTGGAAGAAGGCAACACTATTTATAAAAATAAAAGGAATAGATAAATGGCTATTATTATAGAGATCAAATCAAAAAACTGCTGTAGACAAAGAGTACTAACTGAACAAGAAGAGGGACTCCTTTCTGGATTGGGCGATTTTTTTACTGGGATGATTAGTGGTAAGGGGAACTCTTTTAGTAAAAATATTGCTACTGAGATACAAACAGCAGTTGTTAAAGAGATTTTAAATCAAATTTTTAACACTGATGAAAACCCTGAAATAAAAGATACAATACTTTATCAATCATTTTCAAGAGCTGTCGGAAGTATAGACCTAAAAGATATGGTAAAGTTATTTACTGATGAAAAATCATCAGTTTGCAATACTCTGGCAGAGAGCTTAGTTCAAGGTGTTGCCAGCGTAGTTGCAAAGGACATCTCAGAAGAACTTGAATATTTTTTCAATCAAAGGGCCGATAAACTTGAAGGAATTTTAGCTAAATTAGCACCTGCACTTCAAGGAATGTCTGGTCTAGCCAAGAACGTGGGAACCCTTTTACAAAACCAAGCTTTGGAGCAGATGAAAACCGAGGGCTCCCTTAATGAAATTTCTGAAGCTATTTGTAGTATTGATTTTCTTAGCTTAATTAAAGATATTCCAGGCATTGAAACAGCTATTGGTTTATTCTCAGAATAACAAACTATTTATTTTATGATTAAAATCAATGATGGTTCCAAAGATAAAATTTACAGTTCTAATATCGAGCTTATCGATAATTTCACAGATTATTCATCTAAAAATTTAGATTTTGATAAGCCAGTCGAAATTGATTTTTTAGACAATGAAGACAACGCAAAAAATCCACTTGGTACTACTGCTCATTATAATCCTGATGAAATGAAAATCACCATCTATGTTACTGGTCGCCATCTAAAAGATATATTAAGGTCGATTTCACATGAATTAATTCACCATGTTCAAAATTGTCGTGGGGATTTCAATGGAATGGAAGATACAGGCTTGGGCTATGCACAAAAAGATAAGCATATGAGAGGCATGGAGCAAGAAGCCTATACATCGGGCAATATTATGAACTTCAGAGACTTTGAAGATACTTACAAAAAGGAAAACAAGCAAATGAAGACAACACTTAAAGAACTTAAGAAAATTATCAACGAGGAACTTAATAATTTAAAAGAGCAAACTGCACTTCCTGTGCCAACAGGCGGCCTCTTCGGCGGGGTAAATTTAAAAACAAAGGAAATTAATAGTATATCAAAATGTATTTCTCCAAGAAAAGTTGGACAATATATTTCTTCACAACTTAAGAGCGTCAACATCAATAATGCTGAACTTAAATTAATGCATTTAGGTATAAAAGCTTGTGCCAGTAAACAAAAATTACATTTTGTTCCAGCGGGCACTTTCGGAAGGTATAAAACAAATAATTTAAGCGACTTGAAAAGAAAAATAGATTTTGGTATAACTGCTATTACTGGTGTCCAAAGAATATTAAAAAATAAAATTAATAAAACTATTGAAACTTATATTGTGCCTACAAGCACCACGTCGCCAAAACCGTCCGGTATTGATTACACTGGAGTTCAGAAAGCTGGAGATGCAATAACAGGTATGTTTGGGCAAGGACCGATGGGTCGAACAACACCACGGCGCACTAAGCGTAAATGCCCTAAGCTGCCTTTAAGGAGAGGTTGTACAGGCGAATTAGTAAAAAAGATTCAAAAACTTTTAATTTTAGTCGGTTATGGTCGCCAATTGGGTAAAACTGGTGCAGACGGTGATGGTGCAGACGGTGATTATGGTGGGCGTACAGTCAGAGCAGTAAAAGAATTTCAAAAAGCTCAAATTAAGGCAGGCAAGCTTCCAGCCAAAAACAAACGAGGTCGCAGTAATGTTGATGGAGTTGCTGGCAAACTGACAGTCCAAGCCCTCAAAAATCTTGATAAAGGTGTGAAAGCTAAACCAGCTAGTGCGTCACCAAAAGCTAAACCAGCTAGTGCGCCACCAAAAGTTAAGCCAGCTAGTGCGTCACCAATTCCAAAAAGATTCACCGCCCAACAGATTGGAGCAATTCTAAAAAACATGAATAAAGTAGTTTCACCAGAAGACACAAAGTCTAAAGACATGATAAAAAAACTTATGATGGCACACGACAAGGGAGTAGAGTTAGATCTTAAAAAAATCAAACTAGTCGCTGATACAATGCAAATTGCCTAATAATGCAAAGCCGATTTCTAATTAAACCTAACTGCTTAAATGAACAAAAACACCAGTAGCACAAGAATAAAAAATGAACAATTTAAAAAAAAATAGACTAAATAAGTTAAACAAGCTTCTCATGGAACAGGAAAGATCAAGTTCCATGAAAAGGGCTGCTGCTCGTAGAAGCCGTGGTGATGCTAAACAGCCTCCAAAAAGTGTTAAAAAGTCCGGCATTTTAAGTACAATGCTTGGATATTTGGAATTTAAGGGCGGTGAAGCTATTTTAAAAAAGGCTCTAAAAAAAGCTGGCATAAAAGTTGGTAAAAAACAAATTGAGAAAAAACTTTTAATAAAAGCTTTACAAAAATTAGGGCCTGAAGGCATGGCCATTCTGTCTACTGAACTAGCAGCAGGAGCAGCAGGAGCAACAGGGACAGCAGGAGCAGCAGGAGCGGCAGGCACAGTTGGAGTTGGTTCAGCCGTTGGTGCGGGTCTTGTCCTAGCCGCCGCTGGTCACGGCGCGGCGATGGGCTATGGTCTAAATTACTTACTCTCTTCTCCTCAAATTGATAAAGAAATCAAAACTCGACTTGAAAAAGCTAGAAAGGATATTGATTATGCTAAAGCTGAATTAGACGTTTATTGTAAAGGGCAAGGATCTTTGTGTAAGGACGATGTAAAATGCTCTGGCAAGCCCGGTGGTTATGTGTATTCTAAGTTTGATGGCTATGAAACATATTTAGGGCTTGGCGCAGGACGAGAGCTTTTTGGAGTCCCCGGTTTTAGAAAGTTTAAACAGGTCAAAAATAGTTTTCATGCTAATGACGGCGCAATGATGATTGGCCTTGCCTTTGAACTTATCCTACACGATATAGAAAAGGGGCTAGTTGTTCTACCCAACCAAGAAAACAAATTAAAAGACGACCAGCCAACAGCAAAGGCACCTGTGGCGGAATTTAAAAATGGTTCCGTTTCTAAAGAGTATGAGCAGTGCATTAAAAAATGGATCACACGAAGTAGAGTTATGTTAAGTCAGGTGAAAAAGTTTAATTTAGAAAAAGCCTATAAAGAATTAAGATGGATGTATGGTATAGATGCGTTTCCATCTGATCTCCCAGATAAAAAGCCCGGTGCTTCACCAACTCCTGATAGTAGGAAAGGTCCAAGAAAATGTGACAATTATCCAATTACAAAAGGTTGCGTCGGAGATCCAGTTGGAAACTTAATTTATATCGCAGTTGGTGGAACTAAATCAGGCCCAGACATGGCTGCTGACTCAACAAATGAATTCAATCAAACTGAAGTTGAAAAACTAATTGATGCTGGCGTTCTTAATGATAAAGCAATTAAATTAGTCTCTCAAATTCTTAAAGCAGAAGGGGCGACAGATGTCTTAAACACTTGGAAAACTAATAATTACACTATTAAAAGTGGCGATAAGGTCGATAGATGGTTTGATGTAACCGCTTCAAGAAAAGGTATGACAGAAAATTTAGATTTCTATCGTAAGCTTAAAAAATCTAAATCTAACAAATTAGCAAAGATTTTAATGGAAGGAATTAAATGATCGATATAAAAACTTTAAAATTATTAATTAAGGAAGTTATTCAAGAGCAAGTCCAATTTTTAAATGAAGGCGGCAATGTTTTTAAAGCTGCCGAAGGCGGTTCTGAAACAATTCGAATTAAACGTGAAGACGTTGATCCCACCCTTAAATGGCTAGAAGATATTTTAGGTATTGATCTTGTCGATTTTAAGTTAGGCACAACTGGCAAAAAAGAAACTTCTGGCGATTTAGATATTGCGATTGATAAAAATAAAGTCACAAAAGATGACTTGGTTAATAAATTAAAAATATGGTTAGATAAAAACCATCCAGAACTTAATTTAGCAAACTCAAGCGCAAAAGAAGCAAAACAAAAGTTACGCCAATGGGTTGCAAAAACGGGATCATCAGTTCATTTTAAAACTCCGATTCGCGGTGATGAAGCAAATGGTTTTGTCCAAACAGATTTAATGTTTGGTAATCCAGATTTTATGCTTTGGGCAATCCAGGGGGAACCAGAAGGTGAATATAAAGGTCGAGACAGACAGCTACTCATCAATGCCATCGCAACCCAACGAGGATTGGCGTGGAGCCCTTTCTTCGGATTAAAGGATAGAGAGACAGGGGAAAGAACAAACAACCCACAGGAGGTCGTAGACAAGGTTTTAGGACCTGGGCACAAGCCTGAAGATTTTGATAGTATTCACACAGTATTTAAAATTATTTCTGATAAAGAAAAATATCCCGATGATGTTTATAATGCAATCCGTGAAAAAGCAGATTTTGAGTTTCCACACCGTGATGAAACTTTAAATGAAGCAAAAAAAATCGAGCCTCGTATTCAACATGCCGAGGACCTTATCTTCTTTGAAGGTAGCGAAGGCGCATTGCGCGCATTAAAAGCACTTGAAAAAATGAATGACCCTGAAAGTCGTCCCGAAACTTCATTAAAGTGGGATGGTTCACCAGCAGTAATTTTTGGTCGTGATGCAGATGGTAAATTTATTTTTACTGATAAGAGTGGATTTGGTGTTAAATCTTATAAAGGCAAGGTTGAATCAGAAGAAGAGATGGAAGGTATGTACCGTTCCAGAGCACAGCGGGCCGCTAAAAAGATGGGAATGACTCCAGATGAAGTATTCCAAAAAAGATATTCTAATATAACGCCAAAAATGCAAAAAGCATTTAGACTTGCAGAAAAATCAGTTGACTCCGACTATCGAGGTTATTTCTTCGGAGAAGTTCTTTATTTTGATAGACCTGAAATTCAAGATGACAAGTTTACTTTTAAACCAAATATGGTTAAATACAAAGTTGATGTTGATTCAGAAATAGGTAAAAAAATTGCAGATTCTGATGTTGGTATTGTTTTACATTTAAAGAAGGATGTCGAAACTCTTGAGAATCAACCATTAGATTTCGAAGGTATGACGCCAGACCCAGATATTCTTTTTTTCGGAAAGACATTTATTGAGAAACCAATTGGAGTTGATGATGTTGAAGTTTCAGAGGTAATAAATTCTGTACAACAAAACTCAACAGCAATTGATGAATTCTTTAATGCAGAAAAGCTCCGCAAACTTGCACTTTCAAACCTACCATCTTTATTCTACACATATCTTAACAGCAAGGTAGACACTGGATTAGAGGGTTTAGGTGGGGACTTCATCAAATGGATGGATAGTAAACCAAAAATTTCAAATCAAAAAAAGAAAAATGTAGCAAATTATATTTCAGAAAATAAAAAGACTTATGATACTATTTGGGACATTGTTTCAAGAACAATGAAAGTCAAGGATGACATTATTACAAATATTGATACTGAAGGTGGGTTGCCATTTAGTCAGTCTCTCGGAGATGAAGAGGTAGGGGAAGGATATGTTCTTTCTGACGAAGGAAATCTAATCAAATTGGTCGATCGCTCTAAATTTACGAAAGCAAATCGTGCGGTAGTTAGAGAGCAGGTTGAATTTGACCCTGACTATGAAGATAATCTAGAAGATCAAATTGCTGACATTGAAGACTCAGGAACACATATCTTTATTCCCGGCGGCTTTAAGCCTCCTCATAAGGGACATCTTGAATTGTTGCGTAAAGCTAGTGAAAAATATCCTAATTCTAGGATTCGTATTGTTAGTGGTCCAAAATCTAGAAAAGCGTCCAATGAAAAAGACGAAGGTGTGTTTGAAATAACTGCCGAGCAAGCAAAGAAAGTTTGGCAAAAATATATCGATGCATTAAACATCGATAATGAAATTGTGTTAGATTATTTTGAACCCTTTGAGACAACTAGTGGAAAAATTTCTACAAGTCCATTGGTTAGAATTGGACACGTTACAGAAACTGAAATTGTCAACCCACCTGACCCTGCCAAAGCAGATAAGTCCGCTAAAATAGTTTTAGTATCACCACTCCAAAAATACGCTGACATTATTGCTGGAGCAGTAAAATACTTAAATAAAAAATATAAAGCTGATTTAGTAGCAGACCCAATTATTGTTGATTTAATTGAAAAAGAACCCGGTGTTAAGTATTCAGCAACAGACATGCGTAATTCAATTAAAGACGGGAATTTTGAGACATTTACAACATTTATGCCAAAAGAGCTTTCTGAAAAAGATGCAAAAGAGGTCTTTGCCATCCTTGGTGGTAGTTTAGAAGAATCTTCTATGGGTACAGGTGCCGTCAGCGGTGGAGGCAGTGGACTTGCCCCCCCTTTTATTTTGGGTGATAAGAAGCCCAAACAAACTATTTATAGAGAACAATTACGTTATGTAATCAGACATTTAATTACCAAAGAGAGAGATCAAATGTTAAATGAAAAAAAACAATTAAGAGAAATTATTAGACAGATTATAAAGGAGAATGATACTCCAACAAAATCTACTGGATTAAATAAATTAATTCAAGCGTTAAAAATTGTTCTTCCAACAGTAGAAAGTGGATATAAATCATTAACCACTGATAAGGAACAAAGAGATTCGTTTAAGCAGCATTATCTTAAAGCATTAATCGACACTCTTTCACCTCAAGACGCAATTCGTAATGCTTCTGGTGGGGAAGTTGTTGGAATGCTTGGAGGTTCCGCCCTTGAAGAACAAGAAGAAATTGAAGTTAATGTTAAAGATGATGAGGATTCATCTGACTTAAGTGCGGACATTGAAGACCTTGAATCAGATGATGATAATCAAATCAAAAAAGATGCGGGTGTAACACTAAAAGATATTGAAGGTAAAAAAACAAATATTCCATTACCACAGATTCCAGGGTTGGATGAAACTGGTAGAGATGAATCAGTTGACGTATACAAAAAGACTATTGACGCTGTTACAAGAAATTATAGAACACTACATAATGAAAACGATAGAAAAGAATTTAAAGAATATCTGGTAACTAATTTATTATTATACTTTGACAAGTTTGAAAATGATATTTCACCAGAGTTGAATCCTGTTACTACACCTGAATATGAAAAGCAAAAAGCGGATAAAGCACAATTTACCTCTCAGGGTGAAGAAACAGTTTCAGAGAATATTAAAAAAGCAATTATAAAGACTTTAAAGAATAATTTATTTTAATGAGAAAGAATTTAAAAAAAAACTATTCTATAAAAAAAAAGCTTAGATTGGAAAAAAAGATAGATGAAGATTTTGAGATAAGATTAAATCATCTTACCCTTGAAGATATTATAGCACTTAAACTTGAACTGTCAAGCAGAAACTATAAAGGTAAGTTTTATGGACTTCAGTTATACAAGTATATTCAAGACATCGCAAGAGATGCAGTTGTTAAATTTGCTATCGCAGCAACAAACTCAAAAATTAAAGCATCTTATTTATTGGGAATATCTTATAAGCAATTAAAATACTTACAAAATGGATATAACTATGAGGCTTACTTTGATACTACCCACTTAACAGATAAGCCTTTTGATGATACTATCTAAGTATGAAGATTTCAGAACTGGAAATTGGAGAGTTCTATAATATAAACCCAGTTACTAAAAAACAGGTACTAACTAATAATAGTAATTTAAAACTAGCTTCGTCTTCTCTAATATATAAAGATACTATAAAATATAAAAAATATTTGTATGTTTATACAGGTGTAAAAAAACAACGAGTTGAGAAAAAAAGACTTGACAGTAGAAAGATAGTCAGTTATAATTATAAACGTCATACAATGTTTTGTGTAGAAACAGGTGAAAATTTTATAGTCACTAGCTATGATATTCAAACACATTTTATTAAGCCAAAGAAATAGGAGGTTACTATGGAGGCAAACACATTATTCGGACGACCTTGGAGAATAGAAGGTCGATTCGATACATTTGAAGCAGCGGATATGGAAAGAAAGAAGCTGTCTTTAGAGAAAAATTTACAAGTTAAAGTTAAAAAGCAGTTAAAAGGTTTTGTTGTTAAAGTTAGGTTGGATTTAGAAGAGCAACCTAAGCGATTAAGTCGTAAAAAACAACGAAAGGGGGCTGCAAATGATCGCTGATGTTGTTGTTGGTCTTCAATATGGTGATGAGGGAAAGGGAAAGATAACTCATCACCTTTGTGAGACAGGGGGATATACACATGTCTTAAGATTCAATGGCGGGTGTAACGCTGGGCATACTATTTTTCATGAAGGTAAAAAGTTTGTTACTCATCATATTCCAGCCGGTGTTTTTTTTGGAATTAAAAGTATAATTGGCAATGGTTGTGTACTTGACCCTGTACAATTTTTCCGAGAGTTAGAAGAATTAGAGTCAGGTGGAATTAATACTAAAGGACTTATTTATATTGCAAAAAACTGTCATGTGATTACAGATCAACATAAAGAAGAAGACGGAAAAGATACCGCAATCGGAACTACTAAGCGAGGTAATGGCCCTGCTTATCGTGATAAATATTCTAGAGATGGTTACTTGGCTCAAGATATTCCAAGTCTAAAACCATATTTAATTGATCTGCACGACGAGTTCTGGAATCACGGTGAAACTAAAATTCTTTGTGAAGGCGCACAAGGCTTTGGCTTAGATATTGATTGGGGCGACTATCCGTTTGTTACTTCAAGCCACTGTCTTACTTCATCAGTACTTTTAAACGCTATCCCTCATTATGCAATTCGTGATGTATGGGGAGTCGCGAAGGCATATGAAACTTATGTTGGAGCAAAAGACTTTCAACCTCTTTACAATAAAGTTTTTAATAGAATTCAAACAGTAGGACAAGAGTTCGGCGCTACAACGGGTAGAGTCCGTCAGTGTAATTGGATTGATCTTCCTTTCTTAAAACGTTCAGTTCAGCTTAATGCTATCAATAAAATAGTTATTAATAAAATGGACGTTTTACGAGAAGTAGATCATTGGAGTCTAAAAAATAATGATGGTAAAAACAATTACTATGAATATTTTTCTATAGAGGAAGATTTTGTTGATCGTATTGAAGAATATCTATGTGATTCTGTAAAAGATATAGAGTTTTATTTTTCAGATAGTCCACATAAAATTTAAACACATATAATAATTAAACTAATTACAAAAGGAAACAAAATGACAAGATACTATTGGTGTGATGATAAAACTAAAGAAAAGATTGAAGAAAGTTCTCATGATGACGGAGCGGTAACTCCAATTATTTTAATGGGTGGACCCGAAGGGCCTGCCCCGGCTGATTCGTGCGTTGATATTTCAGATAACACAATTATGTTTTATGGAGAGGTTAGCGAAAGAAATGCAAAGCTACTTAATAAAGCAATTAGAATGCTTGATAAAGATTTACAAGTTTTTAAAGTTAAGTACGATTCTGAGCCACCTCCAATTAAGCTACATATTAATTCCTATGGGGGTTCTGTTTTTGCAGGATTGTCTACGGTAGATGTAATTTTAAATTGTAAGACGCCAGTCCATTCTTATATTGATGGTTCGGCAGCGTCAGCAGCAACTTTAATTTCGGTAGTTGCAGATAAAAGGTTTATGTATCAGAATTCCCATATGCTTATTCATCAACTTTCCTCCTCTATGTGGGGCAAGTTTGAAGATTTCAAAGATGAAATGGAAAATTTAGATATGCTTATGACTAAAATTAAGAAGATTTATAAAGATAAAACTTCAATGAGCACAAGACAAATTACAGAAATACTTAAAAGAGACAAGTGGTTCGATGCTGAAAAGTGCGTTGAGCTTGGACTAGTCGATGAGGTTGTAGAAAATGGCTAAAAAAACTTATATTTTAGATACAAATGTATATCTTTCTGATCCAACAGCATTTAAAAACTTTGGAAGAAACGACGTTGTAATTCCTTT
>ENA-UZXC01009373-UZXC01009373.1-metagenome-genome-assembly--contig:-Day-2-25m-contig-9373_pt1 | contig 17778 bp, 17 predicted proteins | sample MGYA00260340_ERZ794900 | MGnify/ENA metagenome assembly ERZ794900 | reverse complement strand
AAGTTCCTCCTGGTGGAGAACAAGTTCCTGGTGGTGGTGAAGAACCTGCACCTCCTCCTGGTGGAGAACAAGTTCCTGGTGGTGGTGAAGAACCTCCTCCTGCACCTGCGCCAGAACCTGCACCTGCGCCAGAACCTCCTCCTGCGCCTGCACCTGCGCCAGAACCTGGACCTGCACCTGCGCCAGAACCTGCACCTGCGCCAGAACCTGGACCTGCGCCTTAATAATTATTCGTAGGAAATAGCTTCTAAAATATTCTGTCTTGATGCACGGATAGCTGGAAGAATTGCTGCTATTACCCCGGCAACTATTGATATTCCAATCCACATAAGTGTTTGTGAAATTGAAACTGCGAACACCGTAAATCCATCATCAGCTAATGTTTGAATCAGACTCCATGCAAAAAATATTCCAAGTGCCGTTCCTAATGCTGCTCCGAATATAGAAATTATTGATGACTCAATAAATATCATTCTTCTTATTTGTTTTCTATAGGTTCCGATTGCTCTCATCAATCCAATTTCTCTAGTTCTTTCGTAAACAGAAAGAGAAAGTGTATTAGTTATACCAAATAGGGCTACAAATATTGAAATTGACAAAAAGCCATAAATTACATTTAACAAAAGCTGAATCTGATTGTTTGCCTCTTCAACAAGACCATCTTCGTCTCTTATTTCGACGCCAGGATATTCAGCGACAAGTGCATTTATTTTATCTTCTAAGGCATCTGATTTTTCATTTACGTTGAAATATAGCTCGGTGTCTAGTGACTCTTCGGCGAAGAAGGAACTATTTTCTAATAAAACAAAAAACTCTGCTGGTGGTTGTGTTGTCCAGTCAAAGATGTAAGCAACAGTAAAAGTAAGTTGTCCCTCCTCTGGAATAGTTAAGAGAACTTCGTCACCTATCTGGAGTTCTTCTCTTTCTGCTGTTTGTTTTAAAATCCCAAGTGCATTTTGCTTGAGAAAATCCTTACGACTACCCGAAATATCATCAGTTTTAACTAGATCGAAGACAGTTTCATCGACAGCTCCAAGTATTAAAGGTCGGTCGTTATAACCCACAACTGTAGCTCTTGTCCTAGATAGCTTTGTTACCTCATCGAATTCAATTAACTCGTCAGCAAGTCCTGTTGGAATTCCAGGTGATGCAAAAACATTTGCGGCTCCGACTTGGTAGTCAGCAAGAATAACTTCTCCTATAAGCGATTCTGCTTGAGCTTTAAATGAAGTAGTTATTACATTTGCTAGAGATATCAAAGTAAGGCCAATCATTAAAGCTGAAGCTGTAGAAGCTGTTCTTCTTGGTGTTCTCTTGGAGTTCTCAGTAGCTAGTTTTCCTAATATTCCAAAAATTAGCCTATAGATTCTATCAAAAAGAAAAACGAAAGGTTTCGTAATTGAAGGAGTAATAATAGATATACCTACAAATACAATTCCTGCACCAAATCCAACTTGTTGTAAACCAGAAAGGGTTGGAAGGTCTAAAAAGTCATACAGAACTCCAAATAACATTGTGAAGCCTAATCCGGAAACAGCTATTCCTACAATTAAGCGAGTAAATAGCGATTTTCGTCTTGGAGTTGAAACACTGTCTCTGATAGCTTCCATTGGACTTACTTGTGAGGCTTTTCTTGCAGGAAGTAAAGATGATAAAATCGTTACTGTTACGCCAATAATTAATCCTGTAATTGCAGCTTCTGTTGTTAATACCAATGGACCATCTGGAAGACCAAATTCAAAATATTGTAAACCCTCTTTTACAGCTACCGCTAGACCTATACCCAAACCAATGCCTAGTCCTGAGCCAATGACTGACATAAACAATGATTCAGAAATAACAAGTCTGTATATCTGTCTTTTTGAGGTACCTAAAGCTCTAAGCAGAGATAACTCTTTTGTTCTTTGTAGCAATAAAATTCTAAAAGTGTTTTGAATAATAAAAGCACCGACGAAAATTGCAATACCAGCAAAGACATTCAAGATTGTATTAAAGAAGTCAAGGCCTTGTTTAATGGAGTCTGCCTGCTCTGCTGCTGCTTCTTGTGCATTAATAACGTTCAAGTTTTCACTATCTAGATCTGTAATATTATTTTTTATATCATTAACGTCAAAATTATTTTCAACAACAACGTTGATTAAATCAACTTTTCCGACTGAGTCAAGAAGCTGTTGTGCGGTTCTGAATTCAAATAAAGCGAAAGTAGCACCCCCAGCCGCAAAAGCTGAGTCTGCAATACCCACAATCGTAAATGTTGCAGGCGTAGCTCCTGCTAATACTGTGACTTTATCTCCTATGTTAAATTCAAAGTTTTCTGCGGTCACCGTATCCATAACAACTTCTTTTTTATTTACTGGAGCTTTACCTTCTAGAAGGGTCCACTGCTTTGCATACTCACTACTGTCCCAGGCGGTACCAAATGTTGGTGCAAATCCATTTGATAATAAGACTGTTTCCCCGTCTACAACTTTTATGAACTGTGCAAAACCAACGACTTCGCCCCACGCTGCCCTAACTCCTGGTAGTTCCTGGATTTCTTGAATTCTTTCATCAGGGATTTTCTTTACTTCGAAAGATATTGGTCCCTGTCCTCCATCTCCACTGAATCCTTGAGCAAAATCTTCTTGAATGGGTTGAACTACTAAATCAATACCCTCATAAATTCCAGAAAATAAATTATCAAAAGCTGATTTGTTACTTTCAGAGAAGATATTTGATGCAATGATTACAGCAACACCAAGAATAATTGAAGAAGTAGTTAAAAATATTCTAACTGGATAAGTTTTAAGATTCTTCCACGCAATTAGAAAAAGAGGGCGTTTTGTAAATCCAAACATTATACGTTCGTTAAAGCTGTAACCTCTGCAACAATTTCTTCTTGTGTTGGTTTTTCTAAATCACTAGCTATTCTTCCATCTTTTAACATTACAACCCTTCCAGCAAAAGATGCTGCATATGGATCATGGGTCACCATAACTATTGTTTGATTTAATTCATCAACAACAGATTTCATAAAGGTTAATAGCTCTCTACTTGATTTTGAATCTAAATTACCTGATGGCTCGTCTGCAAATATAACTTCGGGCTTTGTTGCCATCGCACGAGCAGCTGCAACTCTTTGTTGTTGGCCTCCTGAGAGCTCATTTGGTCTGTGTGTAAGTCTATCTGCAATATCTACTGTTTCAACGACCTCTTTTACCCACTCCATATCTGGTTGCCGTCCTGCTATTGAAGCTGGTAATGTAATGTTTTCTTCAGCTGTGAGAGTTGGAATAAGATTAAATGCTTGAAAAATAAAGCCAAAGCTGTCTCTTCTGATTTTGGTTAATTCTTTATCATTTAAAGTTGCTATATCGTTACCTTTTAAGAATATTTTTCCAGAGGAAGGCCTGTCTAATCCAGCAAGGCAGTGTAAAAGTGTAGATTTTCCAGATCCAGAGGGTCCCATAATTGCGGTAAATTCATTTTCCCTAAATTCAATATTGATGTCATCAAGAGCAGTAACACTAGTTTCCTTCTCTCCATATACTTTGGTTAAATTGTTTGCTTCTATAATTTTTTTCATCGGGTTAATACTAGGTTATGGATTGTTATACATGTATTCATGAAACTTGTGATATTTAACTTTTTATGTCCTTTAGCTTTACTTTTGTAATTTATGTTGTTTAAATAACACTATGTACAAAGTAAACAATTTGAACTGGTGGAATCTACATACGTAGGTGCCTAGTTTATTGTTGTTTGTTTAAGCCGGGCACCGCCCGGTTTTTTTATTGGATTGTCACTGAAAATAAACTCCCGGGCATAACCCTAAAATAAAGGAGAATAAAAATGAAAGAACAAAATAAGTTTTTGCTTAACGAGGAAGAAATGCCGAAACAATGGTACAACATTGTACCTGATTTACCCAATCCGCTACCTCCGCAACTAAATCCTCAAACAATGGAACCAATAGGTCCAGAAGATTTAGCACCATTGTTTCCAATGGGTCTCATATTACAAGAAGTGTCCAGTGAAAACTATATAGATATACCAGATCCTGTTCTAGAGCTATATAAGCTATATAGACCTTCTCCGATGTATAGGGCTCTGCGATTAGAAAAAGCTCTAGGTACAAAATCTAGAATTTATTATAAATATGAAGGTGGATCACCATCGGGTTCTCACAAACCAAATACAGCAATTCCTCAAGCGTTTTATAACTCAGAAGAGGGAATTAAAAAAATGGTTACAGAGACTGGTGCGGGACAGTGGGGTTCAGCTTTATCTTTTGCTTGCCAGGCTTTTGGGATCGAACTTGAAGTTTTTCAAGTAGCTGCATCCTTTGCCTCCAAACCTCATAGAAAAACCATGATGGAGATTTATGGGGCTAAGGTTTACCCAAGCCCATCTCAGAGAACGGATGTTGGAAAACAGTTGTTATCAAAAGACCCTGATACTCCAGGAAGTTTGGGTATAGCTATCTCGGAAGCGATTGAAGTTGCACGAAAAGAAGAGGGTACGAGATATGCACTGGGTAGTGTTTTAAATCATGTTCTTATGCATCAGTCAATAATCGGCCTTGAAGCACTGAAGCAAATGGAGATGGCAGAAGATTATCCAGATGTAATAGTTGGATGTACCGGTGGAGGTTCAAACTTTTCGGGGTTATTTTCACCATTTTTACGAAATAATATGCAAACAGATCAACAAACTGTAATCCGTGCTGTTGAACCACTGGCTTGTCCTTCTTTAACAAAAGGTGTTTACACTTACGATTTTGGTGATGCTGTAGGAATGGCACCAGTGGTAAAAATGCATACACTTGGATCTAGTTTTATACCAGACCCAATTCATGCTGGGGGTTTGCGTTATCACGGTATGGCACCTCTTGTAAGTGCTATGTATGAGGAAAAACTTATTGAAGCCGAAGCAATCGGCCAAAAAGAGTGTTTTGATGCCGGACAACTGTTTGCAAAAACTGAAGGAATTGTACCAGCACCTGAAGCGACTCACGCTATAGCTTCAGCTATTAGAGCGGTAAAAGATGCTGATCAAAACTCACAAGAAATTTCAGTTTTAACAGCTGTGTGTGGTCATGGACATTTTGACATGAAGGCTTATGAAAACTTTTTAAGTGGTGAAATGGTTGATTATGATTTCCCTGATGAAAAAGTGAAGATAGCTTTAGATTTAGTCAAAAAATAGAATCTTTGTTTATGTTCTAGTTCGTTTTATAAAGATGATCTATATGAAAGAATTACTTTGGGAATGTATTGAGCTAATTGTTCTAAATGACAATATTTAGGCAACTTTTCTCCATAATATAATTCGTTTATGGTGAAACAATAAGCCTAGCAAATTCATAACCACTGTCATGGTCTTCAATTTCAAATTCTCCAGCGATATTCAGTTCGATTTCAAGAATATTTTCTTGATTTGGGTATACCATAAAGTGTATATCGTATCCATGAACATGTATCTCAGTCTCTACCGGTGAATCAAAAAAGAGTTCTGCTTTATTGCCAAGGTTATAATTTAAAACTTCGAGTTTATCTGGAACACCATCTGGAACGATGAGGTCATAATCAAAAGGAAGCAAGCTAATCGGTTTGGGTGTTTCTTCATGCTCTTTACTGTGGCCAACAACCAATGTAAAAATATCCTCTATTGGGTTGTTGTTGTAAGTAAGAACACTGTGATCGTTTGAACTAAGTTCAACACGTATTGTATATGTACCATCTTGGAAGTTACCTAAATAGTAGGCTTCACTGTAAATCCGAGTAATCTTTTCTTCATTAATGTACAAGTGAGCATGGCCTTCTCCATCCACATGCATTTCTGATGCTGATTTTGGGTTGAAGGTATGATTTTGTATATCAAGAAAAAGGTTATATCCAGATTTTGGATCTTCTAAAACGTCCACAGAAATTGTAGGTATAGGAAGACTTGGGTCTACCTCTTTTTGAGAATGAGAGTGAGCACTGTGATCTTCATCATTATGATCATGATCACTGTCAGTTTCCTCTGAAGGAAGTGTAGAGGTCGTTTCGATAGTAGGTTGCGTTTCAAGAGTCGTATCTATTTCAGTTGAGGGTGAAGAATCAACTGAACATGCAGTTATAAAAATAAAAACAATTAATATTTTTTTCATATTTTTTATTTTAATAAAATTACGGATTTATTAATTTAGGTCTGGACATTAACTTTTTTGAGAGGAATGATAATACAAATATCCCAGAAGCAACTAATGACATAGTTGGACCAGAGGGAAGGTTGAAATAATAAGACAAGTACAAACCGGTTACTGAAGAAACGCCTCCAAAAAGAGCACTAATTTTTATTGATTTTACAAAAGTTTCTGTAACAAGCTTTGCTGCTGCTGCTGGAATTAATAACATACTCAGAACTAGGACAATACCAACCGTTTGGAGAGAACCTACGATTGATAAAGCTAGTATGATCAAAAATAAATAATTTAAAAAAGTAACATTTAAATCTCTGACTTGTGCCCCTATTGGGTCAAATGAATAAAACAAGATCTGCTTAAAGAAAATAAATAAAATACTGAGAACAATGGTGAACAATATAAATAATACAAAAACATCAAGTGTGCTTACTGCAAGTATTTGACCAAATAATAAGTCTTCAAGGTTAATTGATACGTCCAATACGGAAATTAAAACAAAACCAAGAGCAAAAAAAGAAGAGAAGATAATTCCAATTGAAGTGTCTTCGCCGATGTTTGTATTTTTAATTATAAAACCAAGAAGTAAAGCAATCACAATAGCTGCTGGAGCTCCAAGTGAAGATATACTAAATCCAAAAAAAACACCCACTGCAATAATTGGTAGTGTGGCGTGAGCCATAGCATCTGCCATAAATCCCATATTTTTATTTATGGTAAATGAACCCAGAACCGAAAGCATAATTCCAGAAAAAATTGATGTGATCAATGCACGCACCATAAAATCATATTTTAAAGGCTCTATCAATAATTCAATTCCCACTGTGTTCACCATGGTTTCCCGGCCTGTGCTCTCTGAGTATTTGATTATGAGATCCATACATCTCCTCTATAACATCCTCAGTGAGAACTTCTGAAGGATCCCCGAAAGCACAACAATGCCTGTTTAGACACAGCACTTCGTCGAACTTATCTTCGATGTTGTTAATGTCATGGGTTGCAATCAATATAGTTTTACCGTCTTGTTTAATATCATTTATTATCTTCATTACATCCTCTTCAGCACCAACATCAACGGCACTAAAAGCTTCATCCAATAACAAAATATCTGCACCTTGTGTTAATGTTCTTGCTAAAAGAACCCTTTGTATCTGTCCTCCTGATAAATTATTTATATTTTCATCTAATCTATCAAGAAGACCTACTTTGCTTAAAGAGTCTTCAACTATATGCTTATTGGTTCCCTGTGAAAATGGGTTAAAAGTATTTTTCTTTATTAAACCCATTTCAACAACTTGCCTAACTGAAAGTGGGAAATTCCAATTTATTTGATTGTTTTGTGGTACATACCCAATAAAAGTTTTTGCATCATTCGGCTTCAATCCCTTAATTGTAAGTGAGCCATGTGACAAGGGGGTTATTCCAGCCATGGCGTTAAACAGTGTTGATTTTCCGCCACCATTTGGCCCAACTACAGCAACTAGTTTTCCTTCCGTTATCGAAAAAGTGACATCGTCAAGAGCTAGTGCATCCCCGTATTGAACACAACAACCATCAGAAATTATAAGACTTTTATTTGTAATGTTTTTTAACTTTCATCCCTGTGACCATCCTAAGGAAGGTCAACCAAGTTTTCTACAATTAACTCAACATTTTCAATTAACCAATCTCCATATGATTGATTTTCTCTTAAAGTCTCAACCCATAAACCTGTAACGGTTTTTATATTAGCTTCTGATGCTATTGTGTCTGCGTATACGGATGGAGCTTCAGATTCAATAAAAATAACTTTTATCTCATTATCTTCAATGACATCAAGAACATCTACTAACTGTGCAGGTGATATTTCATCAGCTGTTGTCAGGCTTGGAATAATAGTAGTAAGTACTTCGACTCCGTACTTAGCTTCTAAATAGCCAAGGGACTCATGAGTAGTAATAAGTTTTCTATTGTCAGAAGGTATAGTTTCTATTAATTCTTTTACCTTGATATCTAATTCATTTAGTTCTTGGACATAGGCATCTCCAGATGTTTTGTATTCTGTTTCATTACCTGGGTCAACCTCAATTAATTTATCTTGAATTAATTCAGCTGCCATTGCGACTCTTGATGGATCAAACCAAAAATGTGGATCTTCTGAGCCATGATCATGTCCCTCATGGTCATCATGTCCTTCTTCATCATGGTCATCATGTCCTTCTTCACTGAACTCAATAGGGTTAATATTTTCTCCTACTTCAACTAAAACTGAATCATTATTTGATGTATTGTTTATTAATTTTATTAGTGCGGTAGGTTCATATTTAAGACCAATATAGAAAACTATGTCTGCATCCGCAATTTTAGAAGCATCTTGCGGTGATGGGTCATAGGTATGCGGATCTACTTCGGCCGGCATTAATATTGTTAGATTAATATTTTCACCGCCTATTTCACTAATAAAATCTCCAAGCATTGGAGTTGTAGCTAAAACATTAATTTTATCTGAGGCTGCTTCATCTGTTGTACCGCTACCGCAAGCAATTAATATTACGGATAGTAAGATTGCACCAATTTTATAAATAGGACTAGTTTTCATTAATTTTCCTTAATATGTATTATTTTAATAATTTCAATAAATGAGATTAAGTCTCATTTATTAGTTTGTCAAGTATTAATGAGAATAATTCTCATTTATTTTTTAATAAATATTAACTATACTTAAACCATGGGAAAAAATTCGGCAAAAATACTGTCTGATCACAATGTTTCAATAACTAATCCTAGAATTTTAGTTCTAGAGGTCCTCTTAGATCAAAAAGGGCCTCTTATGATTGATGAACTTCAATCTATTCTTGGAAATAAAGTAGCAAAATCTACACTCTATAGAGTCTTGAGTGATTTGAAAAAAATTAACATTTTACATGAATTTACTTCGCCAGAAAATCAAACTGTTGTCGAACTTGTATTAGAAGATCGTGCCCACCACCACCATTTGTTTTGCAGTGACTGTGGAGAAGTTATTGATGTTGAGCTTAGTAATGAATTTGAAGCTTTTTTAGCTAAGGAAATTAAATTGCTTGAAGAAAAATTCAAATTTAATATTTCAGATCACAGAGTTGAAATGTTTGGCCAATGTACAAATCAATGCAAGAATTGCAGTAGTTAGGATCTAAAAAATAATAGCTAAAAGTGATGCGTTGATTAAAAAAGATTCTATAACTTGGAGAGTATGCATTTCAAACAAATTACTGATCATTGGAATCATGAAGTTGTCACCATTAGCCGCTTGTGAAACAATATAAATTGTTTCTTCCATCGGCTTATCAACTACATTGCAAATTACACACATATTTTTCTCTAACAATATTCTAACAATGAATAGACTTAAGTAAATGCAATTAAATCTGACAAATTTTCATCATGGAATTGGTAGTGTCGGTGATTTACCAATCCCTTTTCAAACTGTTTTAAACGTATCAGCCTGGGTTATAGTTCTCACATTTGTTTTTCTAAAAGTCTCATGGAAACAGTCTGTTCTTATTAGAAAAGAGACTGTCTTAGATCAAAAACAACCTTTGTTAGGAAAGATATTTGGTTTTATCATTTTGACTTTACTGATTTTTCCAGGGTTGGTGGGCAATGAGGGGGCTAAGACTTCTATTACTCCTCTCATCCTGTGGGTGTTTCTGTGGATTGGCATTCCTGTATTAGGTCTAATTTTTGGAGATATTTATGCAAAATTTAACCCCCTAGCAATATTTCCATCTAATGAAAAAAGACCTTCGACAGTATGGTTTGCCTCTGTATTGTTTTTAGGACTTACATGGTTTGAGTTGGTCTGGAGAAAGCCTGGAAACCCAACTCACATAGGCATCGTTTTTATTGTGCTGTTACTTGTGACTACCGTAGCCAGAATTTTCTTTGGAAAAGCTTCGATTGAAGTTGACCCTCTTCACTTACTACATCACCTTTATGCAAAATTACGATTTACTGTTTCAAGACCAATTTATAAAAATATGCTTGAAAATATAGCTAATCTTTCAAGCTTTAAAGGAATGGAATATTTCATATTATTGATGATTGGTACCGTGACCTATGACGGATTAAGGGGAACTACGTTTTGGTATAACTTATTTGGATCTTCGACCCTAGAGATTAGTTTTTCTACACTAGCATTTCTCTCAATAAACATAATTATCATTAGTAGCTACAGGTTTGCTTGTTGGTTTGCGTTAAAAGTGAGTGGTGAAAAAAAAGAGTTAAATGAAATCTCACTCTTGTTTGCGCACACAATGCTTCCCATAGCTTTTGCCTATCATGTAACTCATTATTTAAGTTTATTATTGTATGAATCTCAGACAATACTTTATAGGCTCAATGACCCTTATGGCATTGGTTGGAATTTATTCGGTGTTGAAGAGATTTCAGTTAACTATTTCTTAACTCCTGTTGCATTGTGGGGTATACAAGTATTCGTTACACTAGCTGGGCACATGTTGAGTGTTGTTCTTGCTCATGATTTAGCTATAAAACTTTTCGGTCACCAACAAAGCGATAAGACTCAGTATATTTTCTTATTAATTACTGTTGGGTTAACTCTTCAAGCTTTGTTTGTACTTAGTGTTCCTTAAGTCTTTTTCTTACCTTCTAAACTTTTTACACGTTCAGCAATTGGTGGGTGAGAATAATAGTAAGCACTATATAAATGATCTGGTGTTAAGTTTGAAGCATTATCTTTACTCAACTTAAGAAGTCCTGAAATCATACTCTCGACTTCCGTGTATTGAATTGAAAAATCGTCTGCTGCAAATTCTCTTTGCCTGGAAATATACGATGTAAATGGTTTAGTAAAAAAAGTATATGAGCCGATGACTAAGTAAAATAATAAAAACTTAGAATATAAAGTTATTTCATCTAAACCATGACCATAGAAGAATTGATCTGCCTTAAAAACCTGGCCTAAAATATAAAAACCAAGAAATCCAAAAAATATTGAACTTACAAGAGTTCTTCTTATGTGCCCAAGTTTATAATGGCCAAGTTCGTGACCAAGAATTGATTCCATTTCTTTCGGAGTAATTGTCTCTAACAACGTGTCATAAAAGACTATTCGTTTATTATTTCCAAATCCAGTAAAAAAAGCATTCCCATGAGAGCTTCTTAAACTTCCATCCATTACAAAAAGTCCTTTTGCTTTGAAATTTATTTTGTTGAGAAGCTTTTCTATAGGTTCTTTGAATTTTTCGTCGGTTATTGGCTCTAACTTATTAAAAAGTGGAAGAATGAGAACAGGATATAAATAAAATATAATTGCTTGGAATATAAATACTGCTACGAATGCATAAATCCACCAATTGTCTCCAAGTTGTTCAATTATCGAAATTACAACAGCGTAGAGTGTGGATGCAAAAATCAATGAGATAATAAGATTTTTTAACAAGTCCTGTATAAAGGTTTTTACTGTTGTTTTATTAAAGCCATATTTTTCTTCAAGATAAAAGGTGGAGTATATGGAAAGCGGGATCCCAATTATTTCATCAATTAAAACAATAAACAAGCCAAGTAAAATGATTCCAACAACATTTGATTGTGTAACCTCTTGAACTATTTTTGTTAAAGAATTAAGCAATCCGCCTGTTGTGAATAATAAAAGTACTCCAACCGAAATAAGAGCTGTAAACATTGAGAATCTAATTCTTTCCGTATTGTAATTTATTGATTTTTTGTATTCCTCTTCTGTAACAACACCTACAAAACGTTCCGGAATAGCCTCTTTGTTCTTTTCCATTGATTGGATGTTTCTCTGTTTTAAATAAGTTTCAAGTAGTAACTTGAAAGCTATGAACAGCGGAAAAAGTACACTGAAGTTCAAATTATTAATTAATTCAACTGGATTCATAATGGTTAATCATACCTTTTTTTGGATTGTAAGGAAGAATAGTAAACTATTTACCAAATCTTCTTTCACGCTGTACGTATTCTCTTAAGCAACGTAAAAAGTCAATTTTTCTAAACTCTGGCCAGAAAACATCCTGAAAAATAAATTCTGAATAAGCACTTTGCCACAATAAAAAACCTGAAAGTCGTGCTTCTCCACTAGTTCTAATAACTAAGTCAATATCTGGAACTCCTGGTGAGTACAGGTGTTCTCTCAAATCCTCATCTGTCATGTTTTCAATTAGATCATCAATATCTCCCTCTTTATTATTTTTAAGAAGACTCTTTATTGCATCAACGATTTCTTGTCGGCCACCATAACCAAGAGCAATTGTTAAGGTTTTCTCACCACCTCCTCTTACTTCTTGAAGCTTCTGAATAGTTTGCTGAAGATACTCAGGAAGCTGATCAAAACTACCAATAAATTGTATTTTAAAGTTATCTACAATATCATCAATAATTAATTCTTCAAAAAGTTCGTTAACCACTTTGTAATACGGCTCTAATTCTTCTTGAGGTCTTGAAAGGTTTTCCTTTGACAACAGCCAGCTTGTTATATGTTTAATTCCTAGTTCATCACACCAAGAAACACATTCCTTGAATCGGACCATGCCAATTCTGTAAGAGACTTCATAACTTAATAATTTTTCTCTACGCGCATATCTTCTGTGTCCATCGTGAATGAGTCCAATATGCTGGGGTAATTTTTTTGTTAAAAGGTCTTTTTGGAGACGTGATTCATAAATACCATAAACAAACTTTGGAGAGACCATAATTAGCTACAAATATTTTCTATTTCTTCTATGTTTCTAGGTAATGCCTCAGTTAAATTAACTGATTCACTATCGGTACAGAGAATATTATCTTCTATTCTGACTCCGATACCCAATAAACTTTTCGGAATTTCATGTTCGATGGTTTTTGCTTCTTGCATTTCTTTTTGCTCTAATTTTGTAGCTGCTTCCATGCCCATTTCTTTCCTTCTTACTTTTAACTTTTCAGGGTCACGATCTATAAGTGGAAACTTGATGATTGGTTTTGAGGGTCTGACATAAATACCTGGTTCAATAGTTGTAACCATACCAGGAGCAAATTTTCTAGGTTCATTATCCAGTTCATTACTACCAGCATCGTGAACATCTAAACCTAACCAGTGGCCTGTTCCATGCATGAAAAATTCAAAATAATGCATCATTGAGATTGTGTCTTCGACGCCTTGGGGTACTAGACCTAAGTCAACTAATGATTCTGAAATGGAAGCAATAGTTGTTTTGTGAACTTCTTGCATTGTACTTTTAGTGGTTACCATTTCAATACCTGTGTTTTGAGCTTTTAATACTTCCAAATAAACTGCTTTTTGTTCCGGTGTATATTTACCATTAATGGGAAATGTTCTTGTAATGTCTGAGGAGTACATCCCGTATTCTGCAGCAGCATCTATCAATAAAAGTTTCCCATCCTGAAGTTCCTCTCTGTTTGTTGCGTAGTGAAGAATGCATGAGTTGTCTCCTCCAGCCACTATTGAGTTATACCCTAATCTTTCAGCTCCCAGGTGATAGAAAGTCTTTTCCATTTCAGCAGCTACTTGGTATTCATAGTCTCCAGGTTTTGTAAATTTCATTGCAGCAAGATGGCCTTCAATACTTATATCACATGCTTTTTGTAATAACTCTAATTCTCCACTTTGCTTTATTAATCTTAATTCTGAGAGTATTGGCTGGATCGAGTGAATGTTGGCTTTACTAAAATTACCTCCCCTTTGGTCGTAAGGGACTGCAAGGTTTAATATCTTCTGATCAATTTCTTGAAATACACTTGATGAATAATCACAATAAATTTCTGTATGGCCTTTTAATAAGTTTATTAACTCATCGCTGTATTGTGAATTTGAATACGCCTTGGTTGCTCCATAGAGCTCTATCGCACCTTGTTGGCCAATTCTTTTACCATCCCAAGTTTCCATTTCTTCGTTTTTATCCAATACAAACATGTGAAGTTCTGGTACTGAATCATTGACTAATATAACGGCATGTGCATCTGGCTCCGGCCATTCTGTGAGGTAATGAAAATCTGAAAACTGACGAAATTGATAGTTTGCGTCATTATTTCGATAAACAGTTTTATTGCCGTGTATTAGAACTGCACCATTTTTTACTACTTTTGCAACTCTTTCTCTAGCTTGTTTTGATAAATTCATAACTCCAATAAGGATAATGTATTAGTAGGCTGTTTTACCAATACTATTTATAAAGAAAAAGGAGCGACTAGCGCTCCTTTTTAAAAACCAGTTTAACTGGAACTCTACTTCAGATTTTCAGCTGAAGCTTTGCCGTTTTTTTCTACAATCTCAAATTCAACCTCTTGATCTTCTTCAAGATTATTCATTCCAGCATTGCGTACTGCGGTGATGTGAACAAACACATCTTTATCACCATCTTCAGGTGCTATGAAACCATAGCCCTTGGTTTGGTTGAACCATTTTACTTTGCCCTTCGGCATATATTCTCCTTATTAGTCTGTGTCTTTCGACTAGATTACTTTAGTAGTAGAGATTATTTAAATATAATTTTTATTTTCTGTTTTATCATACAAAATAAGCTGTTTTTATTAACTTTTTACACTTTACAAAAATTTTTTAGATATTTTCCTAATATTTTTCCCCAATATGTCTCATTATGCATGCCTTCTTCTTCGGTTGAATATTCATATTGCAAGCTCTCTTTAATACAATATTTTTCAATTAAGTTAACCCCCGAGACATAGAATTTATCGTTCGTTGAAAAGTCTAGTTCCCATTCTTTTGGGAATATATTTTTTACATGATCACCAAAAACATGTCCTTCTTTTTTACCTGTATAGAGATAAAGGAAAGTGTTTTTATTTAATTTTTTAATATCTTTTAAAACACCAGGGAAACCAAACCAAAAAGCTGGTGATAAGCATATTACATTATTGAAGTCAGAGTTAACTATTGAAAACTTGATAGCCATTAATGCCCCCATAGATGCTCCCAATACATGCTTTTTAGATCCCGAGATGTCTAAATTAAAATTCTTAAGTACTGATGGAATGACATCTGAGTTAATCATTTTAAGGTGATTTAAAGAAACTTCAGAATTTTCACGGGGATAAGGATTGTACTGTATTTGTCTTTGACTATTAGAACTAAGAGCTATAACTAGTATATTTTTTTTCTGATCATTTTCTGCTTCGCGTAACAGTTTCTCAAGATTAAAAATAATACCGTAATAACTAGCTTCTTTATCAAAAAGATTCTGACCGTCAAAGCTAAGGATGACATCTGTAATTAGTTTTTTAGAATCTGGAAGCCGAACCAAAACATGGTTAGTGTCTTTTAAAGTTTGATCCTTAATTGGTTTACTTATATATAAATTTTCATGTATTTTTTTGTTGGAGTATTTTGAATACTTAAGCATTGATATTGGCCTTAGCCAAGAACGTCTTCAATGTTTTTTGAAATACCTATAGCTTTTTTTTCACTGCTTGAAATAATCAAAACAACATTATCTCCAGCTATCGATGCTACTACATCATCTAAATATAAATTATCTATTGCTTCCGCTACAACTTGTGCGGCTGCCGTAGTAGTTTTTACTATAACTTGATTTAAAACTGACTCTACATCTAGAACAAAGTCATTAAGGGCATTTATGGCTATTTTTTTATGAGCATTATTGTCTTGGTCTTTAGGTAGAACGTATACAAGTAGACCATCTTTTTGCCTTTTTTTTATTGCCCCTAGCTCATTCAAGTCTCTTGAAAGAGTTGCTTGAGTAATTAGAAGGCGATTTTTTTTCAAGATACCTTTAAGTTGATTCTGGGATGATATCTTTCCATCATCTATTAAATCAGCAATTATTTTTTGTCTTTGTAGTGTTGATTTCGCCATTGTATAAATATACATGATTATGCATACTTATACAATTACAATTTTTTAAAAATTGTTTCAGCAAGTTGTATTGCCTCTTCTTTGGAGACTTCACCCTCATTGAGCCTTTGTTCATAAAGTGCTTTCATTATTTTTCCAACAACTGGACCCGGCTCTAAGTTAAAGATTTCCATTATGTCATCCCCAGATACTGGGGGCCTCAAGTTTGATAATTCTTCTTTTTCTTTAACTTCAGCTATTCTTGCTTCCATTTCATCAAGGTATCTGTTAATTTCGTCGTATTTTTTTTGATTTTTTGTAGTTATATCTGCTCGGACTAATTCATTCAATTCATTAATCAAATGACCAGAATCAACTATGTACCTTCTAACAGCAGAGTCTGTCCATCCCATTTTAAAAGTATGAGGACGCAGATGATTTTCTACAAGTAGACATATATCCTGTATTTCTTTTTTGCTAAATTTTAATCTTGTCAATATTTGTTTCGACATTCTTGCTCCAACAACTTCATGATGTCTGAAATGAACTTTTCCATTTTCAATCCCTTTTGTTTTAGGCTTACCAATGTCATGAAGTAATGCTGCAAGTCTTGAAATGGTGTTTGGAGAAACCCTTTCGACAACAATCAATGTGTGTTCATATACATCTTTATGATGATGTTGTGGGTCAACTTCTATTTTTAGCTGATCAAGTTCTGGCATAATTTTACTACTCAATCCGCTTTCAATAAATGCCCTTATTGCGAGAGTGGGATTATTACCAATTAGTAATTTTGTTAATTCGTCTCTTACTCTTTCATTACTAACTATTTCTATTCTCTCAATATTTTTATTAATAGCATCAAAGGTTTCTGTATCTGGAGCAAATCCGTGTGAACTAATAAATCTACATGCTCGTAACATTCTCAGTGGATCATCAGAAAATGAAATATCTGCAGAAATTGGAGTAGTTATTATTCCTTGAGAAAGATCTTTAAGTCCCCCGTATGGGTCTATTAATTCGTTTTTTAAAATATCATAAGCTATTGAATTTATTGTAAAATCTCTTCTTTTTAGGTCATTTTCAAGATTGCTTGAACTTGTAATTTCTGGCTTTCGTGAAGATTCTTCATATTGGTCTTCACGAAAAGTTGTTACATGTAGAGAGAAGTCATTGTAAAGAGCTTCAATTGTTCCAAAAGCTTTTCCAATTTCTGTAGTTTGGAACCTATTCTCTTTAAAAAGATTTAATGATTCATCAGTCGTTGCATTAGTTGTGAAATCAAAATCTGTTGTTGGAATGTCTAAGATTCCATCCCTAACAGCACCACCTACTAAATAAAACTCGAAACCAGCTTCTTTATAAAAGGTTGCTACATCCACTAAAAATGGGTTGTCCTTCAAAACTTTTAATAATGTTGTTGGTACCATATTGTTAGCTTAGAAGAAGAATGGAAACTATACAGTATGAATTCAAAAGTTGATTTTGCGGCTGGTGGAATTGTTTTTCACAATAACTTAATTGTCATTGTGAGAAATAAAAGAGGTGAAGAAAATTCTGACGAAAGCTTCTGGGGGTTTCCAAAAGGACATCTTGAAGCTGGTGAAAAACCATCAGAAGCAGCTCTGCGTGAGGTTTATGAGGAAACTGGTTTTAAAGTTGAGTTAATCAATGACACTCCAATTGCTGAATCGAGATATGAAATTAAACAAGAAAAGGAAACAATCAACAAGACCGTTTGGTTTTACGAAATGAGAGTTCTGAAAGCTTTTGATAGAGAGCCTGATCATGAAATATCTGAATT
>ENA-UZXC01001397-UZXC01001397.1-metagenome-genome-assembly--contig:-Day-2-25m-contig-1397_pt1 | contig 17840 bp, 17 predicted proteins | sample MGYA00260340_ERZ794900 | MGnify/ENA metagenome assembly ERZ794900 | reverse complement strand
ACAACTCTCTTTACTTTTATTTTGTTTTTAAGTTAAAAAAATATTTAACCAGGATATAAACATAGATAACATTTCTTTATTTACTGTATATTAGACTGATAGTACTTTTAATTAACAGCTGTTAAATAATACTTATAAAACAATTTTTTAATAAGTTATAAATTAAAAGCAGTTAAAAAAAGACTTAAATTAACCAATAACTTGTTCAAAATTAATAACTATTTTTCTTGTTAAATTTAATTAAAAAAGTACTAGATAAATTTTAATTACTTTCCAAATTTATTTTTATTAAATCTATCAACAGTAGTTCACAGCTTATAAAAAACATATATACAATAAACCGCCTTAACTCTTATATTATTAAATTATACGATATTTGTTTTTAAATAATAAATCTAAAATAAACTTTTATGAAAATAGCTATAGGAAATGATCATGCAGGACCTAAATATAAAGAAGCAATAGTAAATTATCTTAACTCAAAAGGTATAACAGTTTCTAATTATGGTACGGATACAGAAAATAGTGTTGATTATCCGGATTTTATTCATCCAGTAGCAAAAGATGTAGCTAACCAAAAAGTTGATTTAGGAATTATTATATGCGGTTCAGGTAACGGTGCTGCGATGACTGCAAATAAATACCAAAAAGTAAGAGCTGCACTTTGCTGGACAAAAGAAATTACTGAATTAGCAAGATTACATAACAATGCAAATGTATTAAGTATACCAGCCCGTTACACAAGTGTTCCACAAGCAATTGCTATGGTAAAAACATTCATAAATACCGATTTTGAAGGTGGAAGACATCAAAAAAGAGTTGATAAAATTAGTTGTCTTTAATTATAAATTTTGAATGAGAGTATTTATTAAAACATTTTCAGAATTAACAACTGAAGAGTTGTATCAAATTTTACGATTGCGGTCCGAAGTTTTTGTAGTAGAACAAAATTGTGTTTATCAAGATATTGATAAAAAAGATGAAAAAGCTATTCATATTTTTGGAGTTTATAAAAATATAATAATAGCTTATACTCGTTGTTTTCAACCCGGCGCATACTTTAAAGAAGCTTCGATAGGAAGAGTGGTTGTAAAAAAAAATCAAAGAAAATTAAAAAGAGGAAATCAAATTATGCTTGATTCTATTAAAGCAATTGAAACTCTTTATCACACCAAACTTATAAGAATATCTGCTCAATGTTATTTAAAAAAATTTTATAATAATCTTGATTTTTATAGTGTTGGAGATGAATATCTAGAAGACGGAATTCCACATATAAACATGATTAGAAAGTAACCGCTTAATTCTACAATAAGATTACTTTTTTGGAATAGACTTAATTTCTTTTTTATTAAAAGGAACTTTTAACTGAAATATAAAATTTTCATCATTTGTATGGTTTGAAGAATCTAAACCATACTTTATATGCTTTGGATCTCCATAGGTAAAAGTACCAAATAAATGATCCCATATAGAGAGAACATTCCCAAAATTACTATCGGTCCAAGGTTGTTGATAATGGTGATGAAATTTATGCATATTTGGAGAAACAATTAAATAACTCAACCCTTTATCTAACCAAAGAGGTAAAGAAATATCTGCATGATTAAAATAAGTAAAAGGAATTGTTATCATTCTATAAAAAAAATAAAATGAAACAGGCATTCCCATTATTACAACTACTATTAATGCAAAACTTTCTCGTATTAAAAAATCAAAAGGGTGATGTCTGGTTCCTGTTGTAACGTCTACATTTTTATCTGTGTGATGAACTAGATGCAGTCGCCACATCCACCTCACCTTATGTAGTAAAAAATGAACAAAATATTGTGAGGTAAAATCTAAAACAACAATTGATATCACAACTTTTACCCAAAGATCTGCATGTATTGTGTTAAGAAATCCAAAATCAGACTTTTTTAACCACACATCAATCAAGGCTAAAAGAATTCCAAAAAGTGCGTTAATTATAATCACCAACCCCAACAACAGTAAATTTGTTTTAGCATGGTTCCATTTATTGAATTTACTTTTGTAAAATGAATAATACCCCTCTATAATCCAAAAAAAACTTATAAAAAAAACAATCCACACACCTTTAAACCAAAAGGATAGGTGCTCAAAAAAAAACAAAAAACGCTCCATATATTATTTTAATATATTATTATATAAAGAATCATCTCTTAACACTGTAATAGCTTTTAAAATCTCAGGATTATGAACAACTTGGTACGAATACATACCGTCACGATAAAAATAACGTTTTAAAATTTCATCGCTTAGCAAGTTTACAATTTCCTCTTTTTTATCGAACAGCATTTTTTCTTTAGCCTTGTTGATTTCGGTTTTGAGTTTTTTATAACTTAAGGCCACCTCCCCCTTTAAATTTTCTTCCGAAGCTTTTTGAATAGCCTTAGAAAACAACTTTTCAGATTCTGTTTCATATTCAAAATCGTTTGTTTTAAGAAATACTAAAAAATCTTGAAAATCAGAATCTTGAAAATTAAATTTTTCAAAACTTTCAAGTTCTTTTGAGTAATAGTAGTGGGTTGCATAGTTAAAAATAGCATGATTTTTTAACAGAGCAGTTGTAATTGCACTAAATTTTCCTGATTCAAGCGCTATATCTGGCATGATGCCACCACCATCATATACAGTTCTTCCACCTCTTGTCTTAAAAGCGGTATATTTTTTTGGATCAACCCGAACGGGATCCCCGTTTTCGTCCCGATTCCAATAGTCTAACGCTTGGATACATCTTCCACTAGGAGTATAATATCTGGAGATGGTAACTTTTAATTGGGTCCCATAAGTTAATTTTTTAGGACGCTGCACCAAACCTTTACCAAAACTACGAGCCCCAATAATTACCGCCCTATCTAAATCTTGTAAACTACCCGAAACAATTTCGCTTGCAGATGCGCTACGTCCGTTAACAAGAACCACCAAAGGTATTTCTTGATCAAATGCAGGCTTTTGGGTTGTATAGGTTTTGTTATATTTTTTAATCGCAGATTTTGTGGTGACAATAGGCTCACCTTTAGGCACAAATAAATTAACAACATTAACCGCTTCTGTTAGTAAACCACCAGGATTTCCTCTTAAATCCAATATAATTTTTGAAGCCCCTTGTTTTTTTAAATCAACTAAAGCTGCTTTTGTTTGTTTCGTGGTCTTTTTGTTAAATTTAGACAAAACAATATAGCCAATATCACTACCAATCAATTGGTAAAAAGCAACCGCGTTCACATCTATAGCCCCCCTTATTAAAGAGGTTTTTATTTTTTTTCCTTGGCGTAAATAAGTGATGTTTACTTTTGAATCTGCAATTCCCTTCAGCAATTCACTAGCATCCCCTTCGTGTTGCTCGATATTAACACCGTTAACAGTAATAATTTCATCTCCCGCTTTTAGCCCAGCAATATCTGCGGGAAATCCCTGAAAAGGTTCAACGATCGTCAATTTTTTATTTTTACTTCTCACGGTTGCTCCAATACCGGTATAAATACCAGAGCTATTTATTCGAGCGTCTTCCACTTCTTGTTCGTTCCAGTAAACCGTATAAGGGTCTAAATCGTCTAGCATCCCCTTTATAGCTTTGTTCATTAAATCAGATGGAGTGGTTTCGTCCACATAATTCATGTTTAATTCTTTAAATAAAGTAGTGAAAATTTCAATTTGCTTGGCGATTTCAAAAAAATCTCCTTTAAAACTTACCGTTGCAAGTAAAATACACAGAGCAAGAACAGGAACAAGAATTTTCTTTTTCATGGGTTTATTTTTTTTATCACATCGACAAGTGACGTATCAATGGTGTTGTAGAGTGCTGTTTCTTTTCCAATATATAAAAAGAACAATAAATACCTTGAATCTTCATTGTTTTTTAACAAATGTTTTTGATGACGATACGCTTCTTTAATTTGTCTCTTAATACGATTTCGATCCACTGCTTTTTTAAACCGATGTTTTGGTACCGAAAATGCAGCCTTTGTGTTTTTACTGTTCTGCGTTGGTAGAAAAAATAACTTTATAGGGTACTTGGTAATAGTTTTACCTTCCGTAAAAAGAAGTTTAATCTCTTTTTTACTTTTAAGTTTTTCAGATTTAGGAAAACGAAAATTCATGTTGGTAAATGTATGAAATAAGGCAGAGTATCAGTAATAAATTAGAAGCCAATATCTAAATTTAAGCGAATTATGTTTCCTAATTCTCTTTAGGTATTAAGAGTTATAAGTTGATTTACTATAAAGTATTTTATTATTGACTTACAATCGTGCTCAATCCTGAGTTTAAAATATCTAATGAAAGTTAGATATTTAATAAACAAGAATCAGTCTAATCGAAAAATAGATGAGGAAAGTAAAAAAAAATACTAGACAAAGCTCCACAAAAAAGACCTGTCTTTAAAACACACGAATTAAACAAAAAAGCAATAAGGATTACCTCACAATTCCTATTGTTTAGTATAAAGATCTATTTTAAACTGTAAGTATTGTTTTCTAAATTAATGTCCGCCATTAAGCCAGAGGAATCAATCACAACACGTTTAACTTTTTTATTTCTTTTTACAATAAAGGAATAGTTGGGATTGGCCCAAGCCCAATCCGATAAAACAATCCAACTCTCATAAGAATATGGGTTTGGTTTATCTGCTCGCATCATTTGTAAAGGAATATAAAAATTATCCACTTCCCCGTCTTCATACGTTACCTTAACATCTATTGGCATAGGCATTAAACCGTTTCTTTTAATGGTTATGGTGGTTTTTCCCTTGTCTGTAACTACATTTTTAATGCCGTAATCAATAGTGTTGGTTGTTTGTGTCCAATCCATTAAATACCAATCTAGTTCGGCGCCGGACACTTTTTCCGCTACCCTTATAAAATCGTTGGGAGTAGGATGTTTAAAAGCCCACTCACTGAAATAACGCAACAATGTTTTTTTTAAATTTTCTTTTCCAATAACATATTCTAATTGAGAAAGAAAAACAGCCCCTTTACTATATGCTGCAATTCCATAACCTCTGTTTGTGTGATATCGATCTGCCTGCGTGGACTGAGGTTGTTCTTTGCCGCTAGTGGCAATATATGTATATGCGCGGTAAGAGCTTGAATTTGGATTATCTTTTCCTTCCTTCATTATTTCATTCATGGCTAGATTAGATACGTAGGAGGTAAACCCCTCGTCCATCCATTCGTGCTTACTTTCATTGGTTGCTAATAAAAACTGAAACCATGTATGCGCCAATTCGTGCGCGGTGACTCCAATTAAACTCCCTAACTTTCGGTTACCGGTGATTAACGTACACATTGCATACTCCATTCCCCCATCTCCCCCTTGAATAACAGAATATTGTTTATAGGGATATTCTCCGATGTGCTGATTAAAAAACAACATTAAAGCAGCTGTTTTTTCTTGTAAGCCTTTCCAGTTTTCAATAATATCAGGATTGTTCTTATAGTAAAAGTTTAGTGTAACACCATTAGGTCCTGGATAGGTATCATGTATAAAATCTTTGTCTGCTGCCCAGGCGAAGTCATGAACATTTGGAGCTTTAAAATGCCAGGTTCTGGTGTTTCCTTTGCTTTTTTTACCTAACCCATCCTTGTCTCCATTTTGAAGATATCCTGTACCACCAACGATATAATTTTCATCAAGTTTTATTTTCACATCGTAATCCCCCCAAACACTATGAAATTCGCGAGCTATGTATGGGGTTGCATGCCAACCTTCAAAATCGTATTCAGCGATTTTTGGAAACCATTGCGTCATAGAATACGCAATACCTTCTGTGTTATTTCGTCCCGATCTTCTTATTTGAACGGGTATTTGAGCGTTCCAATCCATTTTAAACACGGTTGAGCTTTTGGGTAAAATAGGGGTGTTTAAATTGACTTCTAATACGGTTCCAGCAATTTTGAAAGAAAGTGGCACCCCATTTTGTGTTAATTGTTCGGGTTTAATAAATCCTATCTCTGAAGGCAATAATTTTGAAATTCGATTTCCAACCCTCTTATCAGAATCTTCTATATTTCTGGAGCGAACATCCATTTCGCTACCAGGCTGAAAGGCATTAAAATATAAATGATAAAACACCCGATACAAAGTATCGGGTGAGTTGTTGGTGTATGTTAGCTCTTGAGCGCCTCTGTATCGGTGCGTTTCAACGTCTAAATCTACGACTATCTTATAGTCTACTTTTTGTTGCCAATACGGCGTGTTGTTTTGTGAAAACCCCAGCCCTACAGCTAGTAAAAAAAAAAGATTTAAAACGAACTTCATAAAACTATAGTTTACTAGCTAAAATAAGTGCGTTGTATAAATTTACTGTTTTTCCAGATTTTGAAATAGCAGAAAAAGCCTGTGTATTTGACTCGTCTCCACCCACAATAACCTTCGTTGTTACTCCTAAACCGCTATCCATTAACACTTGTTTTACTTGTTTAGCAGATAATTTTGGATAATAAGAGCGGACCATGGCTGCCACTCCCGCAACGTTAGGAGAAGCCATTGATGTTCCTTGTAAATATTCATAAGTGTTTAGCGGAGTTGTTGACCAGATTTTAACACCAGGAGAAAACAAGTCAACATTAGTAGCTCCGTAATTTGAAAATGTAGCAACCATTTCTTTACCATATTTGTAATTCAAAGCCCCAATGGTAATAAAATTGTCACTAATCTCTTCTCCTTTTACAATTTCGTCGTTAGGGTAGCTCACAACAACATCTAAATCGTTTGCGTCATTACCTGCTGCATTAACGATTAATACATCTTTCTTAGCGGCATATTTAATAGCATCCCATACCCATTCAGGGTTTTGTGAGTAGGCTTTACCAAAACTAGTGTTAATCACTTTTGCACCGTTGTCAGCCGCATATCGAATTGCCAAAGCCACATCTTTATCGTACTCGTCCCCGTCAGGAACAGCTCTTAATGTCATAATTTCAACATTTTGAGCAACCCCATCCATTCCTACATTATTCCCTCTCTGTGCCGCAATAATTCCAGCCACATGAGTTCCGTGTCTTGCGTCTTCCTTTTTCGGATCTGGGCCATCTACGTCATTGTTGCCATAATCAGTATCATTTATATCGTAAGGGTCATCATTAAGAACTCCTCTAAAGTCTGTGTCCATAGCAAAGTGATTTTTTAATCGTCCTTGAAAGTATTGAACCCCTCCATTAAGTCGATCTTTGAACTCCGGAATGGTACCTCCATAAGAAAGCATTTGAGAAAGGATCGCAATATTTTTTTGATCGTCCTCGGTTGGATCTACTATAGCAGCTAGATCCTCAGCGCTATAATCTTCTTTACCTATTTTTTTAACGATAGCATCATGAGAAACGGTTACTTGGCTTAACATCTGGTTATACCTGTTGTAGTTTCCATTTATTTCGTCATATTCTTTACTGTACTCAGCTTTTGCTTTCTCATACATAACAAAAAGACTCTTTTGCTCTTCGGTAATATCAGCAATGTTTTTTCCTTCGAAATCAGCTTCGTATCTTTTTATAATACGTACAAACTCAAGATTTTCACCAACAATATCACCAAGGAAGTTCCATCCATATACATCGTCTACGTATCCGTTTTTATCATCATCGATTCCGTTATTTGGCACCTCATCTTTATTGGTCCAAAGCACGTTTTTCAAATCTTCATGCTCAATATCGATACCACTATCAATGACAGCAACAATAACTTTTGTGCCCTTTAAATTAGGAATTAATTCTGCATAAGCTTTATCAACACTCATTCCAGGTATGGTGTCGGTTTTTAAATCGGTATAACTCCAGCTTTTAAGCTGAGCTTCTTCAATTTTAGCGGTTTTTGAAGTTTCTTCGTTTGTGTTTTTTAAAAGCGCCGCATTAATGGGCCGTACAGTACTCCCACAACTTGTTAATAAAATTGTTGTTGTAGCTGCAAATAAGAAAGGTTTTAGTGATTTCATTGTTGTTTAATTAAAAAATTCATTAATCGTAAAACATTCGTTTAGACGAACTCCTCTATCCGTTTGCTTTACAGTAATAATAGGGTTATGAGCATCATGCTCTAAAAATAAATAGTAATTGTTTTCTGCTGCCAAATTTAGAAATTTTTCTTTTTCTGGCAAGGTTAATAAAGGTCTTGTGTCGTATCCCATTATAAAAGGGAGCGGAAGATGACCAGCCGTAGGTAATAAATCTGCCATGAACACCACTTTTTTTCCTTTATAGTTAATGTGTGGAATCATTTGTTTCTCGGTATGTCCATCTGCAAAGAAAATATCAAAATTCATTTTTTTTGATTCTAAAAAATCGCCTTCAGCCTTTTCAATAAAATTGAGTTGACCACTTTCTTGCATTGGTATAATGTTTTCGGTGAGAAAGGAAGCCTTCTCCCGTCTGTTTGGTTTGGTGGCCCAATCCCAATGATTCTTGTTACTCCAGTAAATTGCGTTTTTAAAGGCAGGTTCGTAACCTGTTTTATTTTTGTTCCACTGAACCGCACCACCACAATGATCAAAATGAAGATGAGACAAAAATACATCTGTAATATCATCTTTATGAAATCCTTTTTTTTCCAAAGAAGATTCCAAGTTGTAGGTTCCCCAAGGATAATAATATCCATAAAATTTATCGCTTTGCTTGGTTCCCATACCCGTATCGATTAAAGTTANNGCTCCGCCATCTAATTTAAAATTACCTGCTTCGATAGGGTGTAATTCCATAGGCGAACAAAGGTAATTAAACATATGATTAAGGACAAAAACTTAAGACATTATTAAGATTCAACAATAATTAGTATTTTTCAACAAAATTAGCACTCATGATTGAATTGGGAGGAATTATAATTTTAGGGATTTTAGCTCAGTGGTTTGCATGGAAATTAAAGATACCAGCAATATTGCCATTGTTGTTAATAGGGTTATTAGTAGGTCCAATATCTGCAGAATTTTTATCCTCTGACGGCACCAAATGGATTGAACCTGTTTGGAATGGTGAAGAAGGGTTGTTTGCGGGAAAAAACTTATACTATTTTGTGTCCTTATCAATTAGTATTATTCTTTTTGAGGGAGGTTTGACCCTAAAGTTTAAAGAAATTAAAAACGTAGGCCCGCTTGTTATCACAAAACTAATTACGTTAGGGTCTTTAGTTACTTTTTTTGGCGCTGCTATCGCCGCTCACTTTATATTTTCTTTGAGTTGGGAAATTTCTTTTTTATTCTCTTCATTAATTATAGTTACTGGCCCTACAGTGATTACACCGATATTAAGAAACATCCCCTTAAGAAAAGATATTTCTGCAATTTTAAAATGGGAAGGAATTTTAATAGATCCAATCGGAGCGTTGGTAGCGGTATTGGTCTTTGAGTTTATTAGTGTTGGTGCCGGCCAAGAGTACACAAAAACCGCATTGGTTGAATTTGGTAAAATTGTTTTATTTGGCTCCACTTTTGGATTTACTTTTGCACATGCTTTAAATTTCACCATGAATAAAAAATGGATTCCGCATTATTTGTTAAACGTGGTTTCTTTAGCTAGTGTATTAGGGGTATTTATTTTATCAGACACTTTTGCTCACGAGTCTGGTCTTTTAGCGGTAGTTATGATGGGCATGGTGTTAGGAAATTCTCAATCTAAATATTTAAAGGATTTACTATACTTTAAAGAGACCTTAAGTATTCTTCTTATTTCAATATTGTTTATTTTACTTTCGGCGAATATAAATTTTAAAGACTTAATGCTCATTTACAACTGGGAAACTATAATTTTATTTACCCTTGTTGTTTTTGTGATTCGTCCAGTAGCAGTATTGCTAAGCACTTATAAATCGACCCTATCTCTAAAAGAAAAATTGTTTATTAGCTGGGTGGGTCCTAGAGGAATTGTTGCTGCAGGAATTGCATCGTTGTTTGGTATTACTCTTGTTGTTAAAGGCGTTAAAGACGCTGAATTTATTACTCCTCTCGTATTTATGATTGTAATGGGCACTGTTTTGTTGAACGCAACAACAGCAAGGTTCATCGCTAAGTTATTAGGTGTTTTCCTAAAAAAATCTAATGGAATACTGATAGTTGGAGCCTCCGAAGTATCGCAACTAATCGCAAAATACTTAAAAGACAACAAACGTCACGTAGTTTTAATTGACTCTAATCAAACCAATATAGCCAATGCTCTTAACCTAGGTCTAGATGCTCTTTCTGTTGATATATATTCCGACACATTAAAAGACAACATTGAATTAAATGATATTGGATATTTAATGGCCTTAACAGGTAGTGCTGACATTAACAAAATAGCGATTGAAAAATTTAAGGAAGATTTTGGAGAAAACGGATCGTTTAGGTTGATAACCAGTGAAGAAAAAAGCGATCCTACTAACAACCCAAAGGAGGGGTTGTTTTCTCATACCGATGATTTTGCGCTTTTAACAAATGCCGCTAAAAAACACCCACTTATAAATGAGGTAAAAGTAAAAGATCACCAACATTTTAAACTTCTTATGGGTCAAATTGTCAAGGATAAAAACATGATTCCGTTATTTTTAAAAAATTCGAAAGGAGCTCTTACTATTATTTCGTCTTATAGTTTAGAGAGTCAAAAAGCGGAAAAAAACTTTATCTTGGTGTATCTAGGAAACCCTGTTTTAGAGAAGAAATAATCCACGGTATGATTTTATACAGTAAAAGTACTATTACGTTAAGCGAAGTGGAGCTATAATTCTTCAGGCGCTAGCTCTAAATATAAGCCCTCTAGCTCTTCGGTTATAGATATTTGACAACCAAGCCTACTGTTTTCTTTCACATTAAACGCTTCAGATAACATCGCCTCTTCTTCATCCCCTTTTTCAGGAATAAGGTGTTCAGAATGGATATAGCATTGGCAAGAGGCGCACATGGCCATGCCACCACAAACTCCAATGGTTCCCTCAGGAGCCAATTCGTAAGAACGTACAATTTCCATAATATTCATAGCCATATCTGTTGGGGCTACTACTTTATGTGTTTGCCCTTCCCGATCTTTTATGGTGATGTTTACATCTGACATAATCAAGAATCACTGATTAAGCGACTGTATTACAGGTTTATTAGCTTCTTTTCTGGTGCCATCAAAACCATCAACCCCACTCACTGTAGTATATCTAAAAATATTTTTTTTACCAGGATTTATTATTTTAAATGCAGACTGACACATTAATGTTGCTTCATGAAACCCACACAAAATAAGTTTTAACTTACCAGGATAAGTGTTAATGTCGCCAATTGCAAAAATGCCAGGAATATTTGTTTGATAGTCAAAGGTATCTACTTTTATGGCATTCTTTTCAATTTCTAAACCCCAACTACCGATGGGCCCAAGTCTAGGGGACAAACCAAAGAGCGGGATAAAATGATCCAATGCAATTTCTGTTTGAACCTCATCCTTGGTAACGATAATACTTTCTAACTTTTCTGCTCCGCCAAGCTGTGTGATTTCGGCTGGAGTAATGATATTTATTTTATTTTTGGCTTTTAATTCTCTCGCTTTTTCAAGAGAATCTAAAGCGCCCCTAAATTCATTTCTTCGGTGAACAAGGGTAACTTCTTTCGCAATATCTGCTAGGTAAATACTCCAGTCCAACGCTGAATCCCCTCCTCCTGCAATTACGATACGTTTATTTTTATAAATAGCAGGATCTTTAATAATGTATTCCACTCCTTTACCTTCATAAAAACTTAAGTTGTCCAACGAAGGCTTTCTAGGCTCAAAACTTCCTAAACCTCCTGCAATTGCAATCACCGGCGCTTGGTGCGCTGTTCCTTTACTAGTAACAACCGTAAACATACCATTGTCATCTTTAGAGATTTTTTCTGCACGTTCTCCAAGGGTAAACCCTGGCTTAAATTGCTTGCACTGTTCTAATAAGTTAGTTGTTAAATCTCCAGCAAGAATTTCTGGAAAACCAGGAATATCATAAATGGGTTTTTTTGGATAAATTTCAGAACACTGTCCCCCGGCTTGAGGGAGAGCGTCTATCAGATGACACTTAAGTTTTAACAAACCAGCTTCAAACACCGTAAATAAACCGGTAGGTCCGGCACCAATGATTAAGATATCTGTTTTTATCATTTTTTAAACAATTTTTTATCAAAATAGAAAACGCAAAATTACAAAGCTTTTATCTCTTTTTTTGATTTTGAAGATTTTTTCTATGCGATGTGGTCCATTAATCATCAAAAGTATTGAGTTTTAAGCTTCATAAATTTATTTTATAATAATTTTATGAAAATAGACCCCGTAGAATACCGAGATAAATTTTAGTTTTGTTTTTTTAAAATTTAAGTCTTGGCTATAAAAATTACAGATGAGTGTATTAACTGCGATGCTTGTGTTGCGGAATGCCCAAACAATGCAATTTATGAACCAGATCAAGAGTGGTCTTATTCAGACGAAACAATTTTGAAAGGATTGATTACTCTGCCAAACGGGTCTCAGGCAGATGCCGATCTACAAAACGAACCTGGTTCAGACGAATTTTATTATATAGTAACTGATAAGTGTACAGAGTGTAAAGGATTTCATGAAGAGCCTCAATGTGCTGCCGTGTGTCCTGTTGATTGCTGTGTACCTGACGAAAAAAATATAGAAACGGAAGCCGCTTTACTCAGCAAAAAAGCATGGATGCATGGAGATTAATTTTTTATTTAATCGTTCAGCTTGAGTACCGCCATAAATGCTTCCTGAGGAATTTCCACATTACCCACTTGACGCATTCTTTTTTTACCTTTCTTCTGTTTTTCTAGTAATTTACGTTTTCGTGAAATATCACCACCATAACACTTTGCAGTAACATCTTTTCGGAGCGCTTTTACCGTTTCTCTGGAAATAATTTTTGCTCCTATAGCAGCTTGTATCGGAATATCAAATTGTTGTCTAGGAATTAGTTGGCGTAGTTTTTCGCACATTTTTTTTCCTACTTCATATGCATTATCTTGATGCAACAGAGCAGACAGCGCATCAACAGGATTGCCATTTAACAACACATCTACCTTTACTAATTTAGAAACCCGCATGCCGATAGGGTGGTAATCAAAAGAAGCATACCCTTTAGAAACTGTTTTTAAGCGATCATAAAAATCAAATACAATTTCAGCCAAAGGCATATCAAAAGATAATTCAACCCTTTCAGGAGTTAAATAGGTTTGATTGGTAATTTGCCCTCGCTTTCCTATACATAAAGACATCACCGGCCCAACAAAGTCTGCTTTTGTAATAATAGAAGCTTTGATGTAAGGCTCTTCTACCCTATTTAAGCTCGACGGTTCAGGTAAATCTGATGGATTGTTTACCAACAATATTTCGTCGGGTTCTTTATGGGTATAAGCATAATATGAAACATTAGGAACGGTTGTTATAACCGTCATTCCGAATTCACGTTCTAGCCTTTCTTGAATAATTTCCAGGTGAAGCATGCCTAAGAAACCACAGCGAAAACCAAAACCAAGCGCAGCCGAACTTTCTGGCTGAAAAACCAAAGACGCATCATTTAGCTGAAGCTTTTCCATGGAATTTCTTAATTCTTCATAATCTTCAGTATCTACAGGGTAGATTCCCGCAAACACCATTGGCTTTACGTCTTCAAAGCCATCGATACTATTTTTAGTTGGGTTTTTAAAATCGGTAATCGTGTCACCCACCTTTACCTCTTTAGCTTCTTTAATCCCGGTAATTAAATAACCCACGTCGCCAGCTTTTACGCTACTTTTAATTTCTTGTTTTAGTTTAAGAGCTCCCACCTCGTCTGCATAATAATCGTTATTGGTTGCCATAAATTTGATATGCTGACCTTTTTTTATTTCTCCGTTTAATATTCTGAAATAGGTTTCAACTCCCCTAAAAGGATTGTAAACAGAATCAAATATAAGGGCCTGTAAAGGCTCATTAACATCTCCTTTCGGGGCAGGAATCCTTTCAATGATGGCTTCTAAAATAGTTTCAATTCCAATACCTGTTTTAGCACTTGCCGGAATCACTTCTTCCGCATCACAACCTAGAAGCCCAACAATATCGTCTGTTACTACTTCTGGATTTGCAGAGGGTAAATCAACTTTGTTTAACACAGGAATTATTTCTAAATCATTTTCAAGAGCCAAATATAAATTAGATATGGTTTGAGCCTGAATACTTTGTGCAGCATCAACCACTAACAAGGCTCCTTCGCAAGCAGCAATCGACCTGGAGACTTCGTAAGAAAAGTCGACATGGCCAGGAGTGTCTATTAAATTTAAAACATAGGTCTCCCCTTTATAGAGATACTCCATTTGTATAGCGTGACTTTTTATGGTAATCCCTCGCTCTCGCTCCAAATCCATATTGTCTAATAATTGGTTTTGTTTTTCACGAACAGTTACTGCCCCAGTGCTGTCTAAAAGACGGTCAGCAAGGGTACTTTTGCCATGGTCAATATGGGCAATGATGCAAAAATTACGTATGTTTTTCATAAAAAAATACTACTCTTATTGAGTTTGCAAATATAGAATAAAAGGAACCAATTTATAGTGCTTATTTAAAACCGTTTTTTTAAAACGAATATAAAGTAGGTGTTTATAATTATTTAAAATTTCTTTTACAGCCACTTTTAAAAATCTAAATAATTACGCTTACACGAAGCCATTAATTTACTTATTTTTGCAAACGCATGGTTAAAATTGATACTATAGAATTAGGGGACTTTCCCCTGTTGCTTGCCCCTATGGAGGATGTAAGCGATCCTCCATTTCGTGCCTTGTGTAAAGAACAAGGTGCCGATGTCGTCTATACGGAGTTTATTTCATCAGAAGGTTTGATTCGTGACGCTGCAAAAAGCGTTATGAAATTAGATATTTATGAAAAAGAACGACCCGTTGGAATTCAAATTTTTGGTGCAAATTTAGAATCCATGCTTCGAAGCGTTGAAATCGTCGAAGCATCAAAGCCAGACATTATTGATATTAATTTTGGTTGCCCCGTAAAAAAGGTGGTGTCTAAAGGTGCTGGCGCAGGAATATTAAAAGATATTGATTTAATGGTTTCTTTAACCAAAGCAATGGTTGAACACACTTCTTTGCCGGTGACCGTTAAAACACGACTGGGCTGGGACGAGGAAACTATAAAAATTGTAGAAGTAGCTGAAAGACTCCAAGATGTTGGATGTAAAGCCATCGCTATTCATGGTAGAACCAGAAAACAAATGTACAAGGGTGCTGCAGATTGGGCGCCTATTGCAGCCGTTAAAAACAATCCGAGAATGCACATACCTGTTTTTGGAAATGGAGATGTTAACAGCCCAGAACGCGCCAAAGAAATGAGAGACTTGTATGGTTTAGATGGCGCTATGATTGGCAGGGCAAGCATCGGAAACCCGTGGTTTTTTAGGGAAGTGCAAGAGTATTTAAAAACAGGTGAAAAAATATCAAAACCAACGATGTCGGAGCGCGTAGAAGCGGCTAGAAGACATTTACAAATGGCAATCGCTTGGAAAGGCGAAAAATTAGGGGTTTTTGAAACAAGGAGACATTACACCAACTACTTTAGAGGAATACCTCACTTTAAAGAGTATAGAATGAAAATGGTAACTAGTGACGATTCCATCGATGTTTTTAAAGCCATTGACGAGGTAGCTTTAAAGTTTAAGAATCATCAGTTTGACTAAGCGATTAACTTTTTTGTAACTCGAGTTGCTGCAATCTTTGAGGCCATACCGCCTAAAAAAAGAATAGTTGCCAACACGATCACTACATTCATAAATTCAAGTTTAACGGGATAAGGCATGTTTGGAGCGATGGGCACAAATCCAAACTTTTGTTGAAAAAAGATTACTATTATTCCAAAAAATAGACCAATAAACAAGCCTGTAGACGTCATTATTAATCCATTGTAAAAAAATATTTTTCTAACTTCTTTTAGCGTTAGCCCCAATGAAACTAGTGTTTTAATATTATTTCGTTTGTCAATAATAATCATAATGATCGTTCCGGTAATATTAAATATAGCAATCGCAGCGATTAGACTTACAAATATGTAAACAAATAAATTTTCGATATTTAACATTTTATATAAACCGTCGTTCTGCTGAATTCTATTTTTAACAGTAACACTATTATTTAAAATTGATTTAATTTCTGATCGCACGAAATCTTCGTTGGCATTTGAAGAAAGCTTGATTTCTATAGATGTTACCTCATTTTTTTTCATAGCCAATAAAGACCTAGCATAGTCCATATCAGAGAAAACATATTCACTATCCAACTCTTCATTTACACTGTACATACCTGATGCAACAGCTTTTCTTTTGGTAAAAGCATCCGAGGGATTTAAAATTTGTCCGGTTCCGGGTTTAGGAACATAAATTTCAAGTAAATTACCATAGTCTAAAACTCCCAAAGAAAGTTTCTGCGAAATTCCCAAACCAACGACAACTTCGTCGCGATTAGGAACCAACCAATCGTTTAAAAATAAAATACTGTCAATAGGGATTACATTTTTAAAATTTTGGTCTACCCCTTTAATTTTAGCTACATGATTTTTACCTCGATATTGAATAAAAATTCTTTCCTCTATTGTTTTTGTGTAAGCTTCTACTCCTTTAATTTCTGACAGTCTATTTTCCAAATCCTCTGGAAATAAGATGGTTTTACCTTGGTAAGAGTAAACTTTTAGATCAGCATCAAACATATTGGTAAACTGAAGGCTAAACTCTCTTAGACCAGAAAACCCAGAAAGAACAATAAACAAAGCAATAGATCCAACCGCAGCAGCAGTAACTGCAATTCTAGCAATAATGCTAATCGCATTTTTGCTGCTTTTTGAAAATAAATATCGCTTCGCAATGTAGAAAGGAAAATTCAATTATATTTTTTTTCGTTTGTCCAGTAAATTAGTGTCTATAATGGGGTTTTCTTTTCCCTGAACCGCATCCTCTAGCTTGTTGATGTACTCTAAAGAATCATCATTATAGAAAGCCAAATCAGGCATTTTACGTAATTGATGTTTCGTTTTTTGTGCTATTTGATGCTTGATTTTTGGCTTTAACTCGTTCAGTTCCTTTACAATATCGTCTGATTTTTCTGCTGGAAAAACACTGGTATACACTTTTGACAAGGACAAATCTGTTGTAACGGTCACTTTGGTCACCGAAATAATAATACCTAACTGACCAGATTCGTGTAACATTTTTTGTAATACGACTGCCAGATCGTTTTGTAAAACACCCGCAATCTTCTTTTGTCTATTCGTTTCATTCATCCTGCAAAAATACCACAATTAAAAAAAAGAAACTTTAATTAAGTAAACAGAAGCTATGTATGGCAATTAGAATTCTTATTTTTGTCTAATAATAGATAAGGAATCATGAAAAAAATAGAACATATTGGGATCGCAGTAAGGAGCCTTAAAGATTCAAATAAAGTTTATGAAAGCTTGTTGGGAAGCCCTCCCTATAAAATGGAGGAAGTAAAAAGCGAAGGAGTTCGTACTTCTTTTTTTAAGATTGGCGAAAGTAAAGTAGAGCTTTTAGAGGCGAGTAATCCAGAAAGTACTATTTCAAAATTTATAGATAAAAGAGGAGAAGGCATGCACCACATTGCTTTTTTAGTTGATGATATTGAATCCGAGATTTTAAGATTAAAAAGAGAAGGTTTTGTCGTATTGAATGAAACACCAAAAAAAGGAGCCGATAATAAATGGGTTACTTTCCTGCACCCTAAAACCACAAGTGGGGTTTTGATTGAATTATGCCAAGAGATAAAATAATAAAAAAATAGCTTGCCAAATATATAAAGAGTTATAAATTTGCAAAACAAAGTCGGTCCCATAGCTCAGCTGGTTAGAGCACCTGAC
>ENA-UZXC01004196-UZXC01004196.1-metagenome-genome-assembly--contig:-Day-2-25m-contig-4196_pt1 | contig 17872 bp, 17 predicted proteins | sample MGYA00260340_ERZ794900 | MGnify/ENA metagenome assembly ERZ794900 | reverse complement strand
AAGGTTTACAACTGACCGCTATTCGCGGTTAGTATGCCGCAGGTCTGCCAAAGTGATCCTTCATCAACGGCTAAAAGGCAGCAAGCAGGGGGAATAAACGCTTTGCATTCCGTACTATCAACGATTCTCAAGCGACTGGGTCTTGGGTTAATTACACTGTTGGTCGTTTCAGCAATCATCTTTTCGGCCATGGCAATGTTGCCAGGTGATTTTGGCGAGGCGGTCCTTGGACAAGCAGCGACCGAAGATACTGTCGCAGCGTTTCGAAGAGAGTTGGGGCTCGATAGACATCCCGTTTTGCGGTATTTTGATTGGGTTGGTTCAGTCATGCAAGGCGACTTGGGCACCTCTTTCTCTGGACGAGCTGCGTCTGGTGTAGATCGATCGCGTGAAGTGACCGATTTGATAGGACCAAGGCTGAAAAACACGCTGTTTCTTGCCGGTGTAACCGCCGTGATCGCCGTACCGCTTGCTTTGATACTGGGTTTGACTGCCGCTCTATTTCGTAATTCATTTTACGATCGGGCAGTGAACGCAGCAACTCTTACCACTATTGCGACACCTGAATTCTTTGTTGCATACATTCTGATCCTTTTGCTGGCTTCGCTATGGCCTGTGTTTCCGTCGCTTGCAAATGTCGATGCCGATACAGGACTGGGCGAGCGGCTCTTCAGGGTCGCCCTACCCTCGATGACCCTTACGCTGGTAATTGTGGCGCATATGATGCGCATGACGCGGGCGGCGATCATCAATCTTTTGGCATCGCCCTATATCCAAATGGCGAGGCTGAAAGGTGCCTCACAGTCCGAAGTTATTCTGAAGCATGCCCTCCCCAACGCTTGGGCGCCGATTGCCACTGTTATTGCTTTCAACTTAGCATATCTGGTCGTGGGTGTTGTGGTGGTCGAAGTCGTTTTTGTTTATCCGGGCATTGGCCAGTTGATGGTCGATGCGGTGACAACACGCGACATACCCGTGGTTCAAGCCTGTGCCCTGATCTTTGCGGCCACTTACATTCTACTTAACCTGATAGCCGACGTCATTGGCATTGTCACCAACCCGAGGCTTTTGCAACCCAGATGAGCGAAACACCTGACACATATTCCGCCTCTGGCGAGGTTAGCTCTGTTCGCAAGCGGCGTACACGCTGGGAACGTATCAGAATAGTACTAAATACAGCCCCGCCAACAGCATGGTTCGGCATGATTGTGGTCTCAATTTATTGCATTACTGCGATTTTCGCACCATGGATTGCGCCTTACGGCGAGGCTCAGATCTTTGCTGTGCCCTATGCTCCCTGGGATTCTGTGCATGTCTTCGGCACTGACCAAATCGGCCGCGACATCCTTACCCGCCTTATTTATGGCGCTCGAAATACCATGGGAATCGCACTAATTACGACGTTCTTGGCATTTCTGATCGGCGGCGGATTGGGATTAGCAGCTGCTATCAATCGAGGCTGGCTTGATCAGGCGCTAAGTCGCACGGTTGATGTGCTCATGGCTATACCAGCGCTGATCTTTGCACTGGTTTTGTTGTCCATATTTCGCCCATCCGCAACTAGCCTTATCCTGATCATTGCAGTTTTGGACAGTACCCGGGTCTTCCGATTAACCCGCTCGGTAGCGGTAAACGTCGCGGTAATGGACTATGTCGAAGCCGCACGGCTGCGCGGTGAGGGCCTTGGCTGGGTCATGCGTAAAGAAATTCTACCCAACATCATGCCACCATTGGTCGCCGAATTTGGATTGCGCTTCTGTTTCGTGTTCCTGACCATCGCTGCCCTCAGTTTCCTTGGTGTAGGTATTCAGCCACCAACAGCCGATTGGGGTTCAATGGTGCGCGACAACGCCTCGCTGATCCAGTTTGCAGCATATGACATGAAGGCGGGCCTGACGCCTCTTTTGCCGGCGGCCGCCATTGCTCTTCTCACAGTTGCGGTGAACTTCATCGTTGATTGGTTCCTCCATCAGACAAGCGGGTTGCGCGATGAACACTAAAACCAAATTCGGCCAGAAGGGCGACGTCCTGCTGGAAATGCGCGACATAATGATAGAAGGTTACCACGACGAGCAGTGGCATCAGATCATCAAGGGCGTCAACCTTACACTAAAACGCGGCGAAGTGATGGGTCTGATTGGTGAGTCCGGTGCTGGGAAGTCCACACTAGGGCTGTCGGCGATGGGATATACACAGCCGGGCTGTCGGATCAATGGTGGATCAATAGTGTTCGATGGAATGGACCTGACAACCGCATCCGAAAAGAGTAAACGCAGCGTCTGGGGCACTCGGATCACTTATGTTGCGCAATCTGCCGCTGCATCTTTCAATCCGGCGCATAAGCTGATTGACCAAACAGTCGAAGCTGCTAACCGAATGAAATTGCGCAGCGATGCAAACTCCCGTGCCGATGCAGTGGATCTGTTTGGGCAATTACAACTGCCCAACCCCGATGTGATTGGCGGACGTTATCCGCACCAAGTTTCGGGTGGGCAACTGCAGCGGGTCATGACCGCGATGGCTATGTCACCTCGTCCTGATCTTATTATCTTTGATGAACCGACGACCGCGCTAGATGTGACGACGCAGGTGGATGTTTTGGCTTCGATGCGCAAGATCGTCGAAGACTTTAATACAGCCGCAATCTACATCACTCACGATCTGGCCGTGGTCGCGCAGATGGCTGATACCATCAAAGTGCTGCGTTACGGCGAAGAGGTCGAACAGGCGGAAACCCGCAAGATGCTGACCAAGCCTGAGAAAGCCTACACAAAATCGCTATGGTCGGTACGTGCGCTCGAAAAGCCGGAGGAAAAAGGCGATGACATTATCCTGTCGGTTGACAACCTCGACGCGGCTTACTCCAAGGTCAAGGTATTGCACAACGTCAATATATCTTTTCCCCGTGGCAAAACCACAGCGGTTGTGGGTGAGTCCGGTTCGGGGAAATCAACGGTTGCACGGGTAATCACGGGGTTGCTCCCGCAGGCAGCCGGCCGAGTAATGTTCAACGGCGAAGAACTGCCACCAAAACTAACGGACCGCTCGAAAGATCAGCTCAGACGCATCCAGATGATCTATCAGATGGCTGACACGGCGATGAACCCGCGCCAGACGGTCGAGGAAATCATTGGGCGCCCATTGGATTTTTACCTCGGCCTGAAGGGCAAAGCTCGCGAGGCTCGCGTGCTCGATCTTTTGAGGATGATTGAGCTCGATGAAAGCTTTATGGACCGATATCCGTCCGAGCTTTCAGGTGGGCAAAAACAGCGTATCTGTATTGCCCGCGCCCTCGCAGCCGAGCCAGAACTTATCATTTGCGACGAAGTTACCTCGGCTCTTGACCAGATTGTACAGGAAGGCATTTTAAAGCTGCTTTTGAAGCTGCAAAAAGATTTTGGATACACTTACATGTTTATCACCCATGATATTGCCACTGTCAGGGCAATTTCGGATGAAATCGTGGTTATGCTGATGGGTGAAGTGGTGGAACAGGGGCTAAAAAGTCAAATATTGTCACCACCTTTCCCGGATTATACGGAACTGTTATTGTCCTCGGTGCCCGAAATGGACCCGGACTGGCTGACAGGGCTTCTGGCCGAAAGAAGCGCCGACTGATAAGGTCCCGTCGTGTGGGGTTCCTACTGCTAGGCAATAAGGCTTCTTCGCGAAGCGGTTAGACAAATTCGAACCAAGCTCTAGAAGGCCAGTGAAGCTACCTTTTAAACTTATCAAAGACTACGCCACTCAGCGAGAGCAGCAATTAGGTTAAGCTTGAATTGGCATCTTTGCGAAAGGCTGTGATCCTGATTGAATTGATTTAAAATGGGCGCATGGACAAAAAACATTCTGCAAACTGTGCGTGCTACGAAAACGGCTCGTGGCCCTCCCTCGCCTTTGAAAAGGTAGATGTGAATTCTCAGCATGATTGTTTTTCCAACGGTCAGTCTCTTGCCAGGACACATTCCCGACAACCTTCATTGCGGCAGCGCAAGAACGCAACCTGTCGGTGACTATGACCTTCAGTTGATCATACTGTTTCATAGCTTTCCTTCAGAATTTATTAACAGCAGTGCGATCTCGGCACTTGGTGGCTAAACTTTTCAGCGCCTCGCCTTCGTGGTCTACAGCCCGCCAAAGGTAATGCCGTACACCGTTGATTTTCAGGAAAACCTCATCAAGATGCGATCGCCTATTCGAGTAACACCGCATCCGGTTGATCCACTTTCGGCTGATGTTAAATGCATGAATGGACCAAATCGGCTCCACCAAAACCGGATCATCTCGTGGCTGACATCAATGCCCCGTTCATGCAGCAGGACTTCTACATTTCTTAGGGAGAGCAAAAACCTGACTTATATCATCACAGTAAAGCGAATGATGTCAGCGCTGGATTGGAAATAGTGGAAAGGCGAGCGTTTTCTCATGGCAACACGCTACGAAACCACCCTACCCGTCTCAAGCCAGTTTTGTCTGACACTGTCGTTCGGCTGTCTCCGCGACTGGTTCAAGCAGACCAACGCTTTCAGCGGCGAGCAGACCAAACAGACACATTTTTCTGTTCTGGCGCAGGCGTTCGACGCGCGCGTCAAGGAAACGAGACTTGTATTCCCTGACCAGTCGGGTGACTAGGTCAGCCTTAGTCGGGAAGTGATGATATACACCCGCGCTAGTCAGCCACGTGTGCTGCGCAATGTCTCGGAATAAAAGCCGTTGTGGCCGCCACCGGTGCGGATGCGCGCCTAGGCGACGGTAAGGACCTTCCCTTCTAATGTCATGCCATCACTCTCAACAATTGCCGGTGCGCGGCTTCTGCCGCTTCGAGGGCACCTTCAAGAAACCCACCGTCCGACGGCGCGGTTTCAGTTCCCGCAAAGGTCACCCTAGAGGAAGGAGTGAGTGCGCCATACACAGGATGGGAGTTTATCGGCTTGAGGTCGGCGGACGTGGCGGTTGCCCCGTCAGCGCTCCAATCCTTTACGAAGACATTGCGCGGATAGGCTGCTTCGGGACCAAAGAGGCGGCCCAGTTGCACCACCGCAAGCGCTTCAAACCCGGATTTCCGGGCCGCACCTGGCACCCCAAAGCCGAATATAGCGCCCTCAGTTCCGTCCATGGGAGATGCATCATGAATTTCAGCCAGCGGACCTCGATGGGAGATCGCGTCGCCATTCAGGCCCATGCCGCGCCAGAAAGGGGTGTCGTAGACGGCCACGAGCTTGGTATGCCCGGCCATCCAGGTGGGCACATCCGGAACACCAACCCCCATCTGTGCGGCCAGACGCGGCGGCAACGCCAAGACCACGCGGCCGGCGCACAATGAAAATCCGTCTCCGCTCATGGTGACAATTCCGTCACCTTCGTGAACGCGCTGAACCGTGTGGTCAAGGCGCAGCGTATCGCCAAGCTGTTGGGCGAGCGCGTCGGTTATCCGGGCGAGCCCGCCGGCAACGCGCAGCGCACCGCCCATCGTGGCGAAGTCGAGATCGCGCCGCACATTTCCCTGCGCATCCTCAAAGACCAATCGCCCGTCGCTTTCCTGTGGAAATGTCCGCATCCCAAGATTGGCCGCCAAGTCCAGCACGCGGCGGTTGTGTGGCCAGATCCACGCAGGGCCAAGGTCATAACCGCCCTGTGAGAGAACGCGGCCGCCGGCGCGCGCCCGCGCCTCCAGCAACAGCACGTCGCACCCGTCAGGCTTAAGCGCATGCGTAAGCGCGAGGCCCGACAATCCCGCGCCGACGATGGCGATCTCTACATCTGGCTTCATGCCGCGGGCTCGGTGACGTGATTAAGGTGGCCAGTCTTGATCCAGACGCGCGCGCCATGTGCGCCCGCGGTTGCCTCGAAGCGCGCACCGACCGGTAGACGCAGCCAGTCCCAACGAAACAGCGTATCGCCACCCTCGTTCAGGCTCCCATCAATCACAAAGATCTCGAGCCCATCGGAGGCATCCAGCGTGCGCGCTGTACCGGCATCCCAGCGTTCCATTGCAACAGTTTCACGCATATCTGCGTGCAAGGGCAGCCGTGATACACCGTCTTTCGCGTCAAGCCAGTCCCCTTTGGCGCTGTCAACTTGCACCTGTGTGCGGTCGGCCAGATCGAATTGGTAGAGCTTTACCAGGATCGTCGCGCCATCTTGTGCTGCGGGTGTATGCGACGAGGTTGGCGGGTTCCGCACATAGAAGCCCGCTGGAAAGTCGCCACCCTCGTCCTGAAACGTGCCGTCGATCACCAGGTACTCCTCGCCTCCGTCATGCGTGTGGGCAGAAAAGGCGCTGCCGGGCGCAAAACGGACGATGGTAGTGGCGCGGGCGACTTCTTCACCAATCCGATCGAGCATCTTACGATCTACACCGGGCATAGGGGAAGCGATCCATTCGTTCTCCTTGAAGCGTACAAGGATGCGTTCATTGAAGTCAGCATTCACGCGCATGGTTTGGTCTCCTTTTATTGTCACTGTATCCGTACAGTTTGGCTCGAGGTGTTGTCAGACCAATTCAAACCACTCTCAGTCTGCCACAGAATCCGTGAACCTATCCAGAATAAATCTGACACCACGCGGATAGAGCAGCGTTTGGGTTAACCTAGAAATTATCACGTGAATAAAGGTGGCATTCCTGGTTGAGGTGGTTGAAAACGGAGGCGTGGACGGAAACGAATTTCTGCAAGGTTCGCGCTCGCCGGAAGCGGAGCATGGCTCGCTCTCTTCGTCGAAAAGGCAGGTGAGAATTCTCTGCTCGATTGTTCAGCCAGCGACCTGTCTCCTGGCGACCTGAGTTGCCAATAACTTTCATCGCAGCGCCGTAAGACCGCAGTAGTTCGGTCACGATGACGTGTGGCGGACCAAAGCGTTTCATGGTTTTTCTGAGGAATTTCAATGCCGCTTTGCGATCNNCATCACTTTCAAGTACCTCGCCCTCGTGATCTACGGCGCCCCACAAGTAGTGCGTTTCACCATTGATCTTCACAAAAACCTCGTCAAGGTGCCATTGCCAATTTGAATAAGCGCGAAGGTGCTGAACCCGTTTTCTTCGGATCTCCGCGGCAAACAACGGGCCAAACCGGCTCCACCAGAAACGGACAGTTTCGTGGCCGATGTCGATGCCGCGCTCGTGCAACAGGTCTTCCACATTTCAAAACAAGAGTGGATAACGTACGTACATCATAACCGCCAGGCGGATGATCTGCGGGCTGATTTTGAAGTACTTGAATATGTCGGGTTTGGTCATGATCGGACGCTACGAAAGCAACCTGCCCTTCACAAGCCAGTTTCCTCTGACACTGCCGAGGAGTGCTTTGTCATCCAAGGATGCTACAAATTATCCCTGCCCGCTTCAAGCATGTTTAATCTGACAGAGCCCGGCCAACCAAACAATCTGGCCGCTTCAGTGAGGGATTATTGCACCGGCGTTCTCACGATAAAGGGCCGTATGAAAAGTCTGTATCTTGGGACTTTTACCATCCCTTATTTGCTTTTCCTGCATACGCTGTTGGATTGGTGACATCATGTATGGGCAACGCGGCAGCGCCAAGCTCTGGCAAGTCATCTCTTGATGCACGGACTATATTTGGAAGGGAGTGTTGATAGTCGTCACCGAGTAAACTCACCTGTACCATATGTTCAACAAGCCCATCCAGAATTTGTGGATGAAGCGTTCCACCGATTACAATGGTTTTGGGATCAAATGTTCTCGCAATAACAAGGCACAGCCACTGGATCTGCTTTGCGGCGCGCTCGCGCCAAGAATGAACGATTGGCATTTTAAGATGTTCCAGACCGATATCGTTCAGCTTGCCAATCGGCACACAGGCCTTTTTCAGAGTATCAAACAAATCTTGGCCAGATGGGCGAGAGTTGGATTTTGGAAAAAGGCCGCCCCATTCTCCTGCCCCCTTTACGCGCCCCAGGTGCAGGTTTCCACCAATGACGGCGCCGCCACCAATACCATATGAGAGCCAGATGTAGCAAAAGTCTTCAACATCAGTGCAAACACCATGATAGAGTTCCGCTAAGCAGGCCGTTTTAGCGTCGTTCGCGTGTTTGACCGGCATCCCGAAGTAGGGTTTGAGGAGATCTTGTTCAATGCTGACATTAGGCCAATCTTTAAATTGCTGTATACGTTGAACTCTTAAAGAATCTTCTGTGTATTGGCCGGGATAGCTTACTCCGCAACCTGCAACACGGTTTTGGTCAAGTCTAAGATCGTTGATTTGTTCTTTGACACTTTTTGCTGCTGCTGACATGACTGATTGAAAAGACCGATCAGGCAGCGCAAGTTCATCATTCGCCATTATTTCCCCTGCTGCATTGATAACACACGTCCGAATCCGATCAGGATCCAAGTAGACGCCAGCCGAGTACAAGCCTGTAGGTTCTATCTTGAGAATTTTTGCGGGATAGCCCTTAAGTCCTCGGCGTCTTGGGTCAACCTTCTCGGTAAGAAGTCCATCACCCACCATTGTGGTAGTCAACCTCGTCACTGTCGCTGGATTTACGCCAAGACTGCGAGCGAGATCAGCCCGCGATTGGGAGCCTGATGCGCGAATAGACGCCATTATGCGTCTAGAATTATATCCTAAATTTAAATTGTTTGCCATATTAACTGCTTTTCCATTCTTACTGAGTTATCAGTCCCATCTGAAAATTTGTAGTCTAGTTTTTCCTTGACAACTCATGAGGGCTTAGCATTTATTTGCATAATGCAATATAATAATTGTGGTCTAACGAATTTTTTACAACAGAAAAAAGGTGGTATATTCACCTTAAATGGAGGAAAAGATGAAGAAATTATTGATGGCTACTGTGGTGACATCCTGCATGGCGGCGTTGTCAACTACTGCCAATGCAGATGGGACTGTGACGGTCTACACAGCCGTTCCACAGAACTTTATTGATTCACTTGTACCAATGTTTGAAGCACAAACGGGCACGACAGTCGAAATTATCAAAGCTGGTTCTGGTGATCTTCTTAATAGGTTGACTGCAGAAGCTGATAATCCTGTGGCGGACGTTCTCTGGAGCGTTGATGGCACTGTCATAGATTTTAACCCGGCTCTTTTTGAAGCATATGAAGCTGCTGGCACCGATGCACTTGCCGACGGAATGAAACCAAGCGAACTTTGGAGCCCATTCACAGCAGTTGTTATGGCATTTATAGTAAACGAAAATAAGCTCGACGGTCTGCCAATTCCCAAAAGCTGGTCAGAATTGGCGGATCCTAAATATGATGACGTAGTCTCTTCTGCAAAAGCGAATGCTTCGGGTTCCTCCTATATTCAATTGGCAACAGTGTTGCAGGCATACGATACTGAAGAGGCTGGTTGGAAGGTCTATAAAGGACTTTTGTCTAACTTTGTACTTTCAGACAGCTCCGGTGCTGTTCCACGTTTTGTCAATGATGGTGAGCTCGCTATTGGTGTGACCCTTGAGGATGCAGCATTGCGCTATGTCGAAGGTGGTGGTCCAGTCCAGATTGTCTACCCATCCGAAGGGACAGCCATTGTCCCTGACGCTATGACCTTGATTGCAGGTGCACCAAACGCAGACAACGGCAAAGCCTTTTTAGACTTCATGTTGACCAAAGAGGCGCAGACTGTTGTGGCAGAACAAGGCCGCCGGCCAGTACGCGCTGATGTGGCATCAAACCCTGCACTTCAGGCGATAAGTGAACTTCCATCTGTTGGTTACGACGGTGCTTGGGCAGCTGAGAACCGCAAGGCTCTCGTCTCAGCCTGGGAGGATCTGGTACTCGACATAGAGTAGCAGCGAAAGTAGTGCTTGCCGATTGTCATCTCGATAATTGGCAAGCATCACCAAAAAAACTTCAAATTGTTAGGAAATGATAATGGCACTGGTTGAAATTTCCGAGCTAAGGAAGCTTTACGGTGAAGTCGTAGCCCTCTCAGATATAAACATCTCAATTCCGTCAGGTAAGTTTTTCACGCTCCTTGGGCCATCAGGGTGTGGTAAGACGACCCTGCTGCGAACAATCGCAGGGTTTCATCAACAATCAGCCGGTCGGATTACTATCGACGGCAGTTCCATCGAGCATCTGCCAGCGCATCGAAGAGATGTTGCAATGGTTTTCCAAGACTATGCAGTATTTCCACACTTAAGTGTGCGAGACAACGTAGCTTTTGGACTGAAACAACGTCGCATCCCAGCAAAGGAAATCACCCGTCAAGTAGAAGAAGTTCTTGAGGTTGTTGAACTTGGTAAATTCGTGGATCGAATGCCCCATGAACTATCAGGCGGTCAGCAACAACGTGTTGGGCTCGCACGAGCAATTATAGTGCGGCCAAAAGTTTTGCTCATGGACGAACCTCTTTCCAATCTTGACGCAAGACTGCGTGTTGATCTGCGTGCCGAACTCCGCCGGATCCAGCGTGACCTTGGTATTACTACAATTTACGTGACGCACGACCAAGAAGAAGCCCTCGCGATGTCAGACGTAGTGTGTGTCATGGAGGGTGGTATCATACAGCAAGCAGCTACCCCTTTAGATGTATACTTGCGTCCGTCAAATCGATTTGTTGCATCTTTTGTTGGTGCAAACAATTTCCTCCAAGTAGGAAATTTAAAAGGCGAGTCTGTTCTCAAATGCTGTGGTGCTTCAGTATCACAGCACCTGCCTGCTGGTCCTGTAGTTTGTGCACTGCGTCCAGAAGACATATCAGTCAAGGTCGATGAGGACCCGTCTTATTTATTAAATACAGAAATCTCAATTCCAGTCCAAATCAAAGAAGTCAGCTTTCTAGGCCGCGAAATGGAGATATTTGCTACCACGGATAATGGTGAAGCACTTAAGGCTGTCGGTCGATCTGACTCCCAGGTTATTGCGCTGCCAATAGAAAGTAGGGCTTGGTTCTGTGTTGAGAGAAAAAACCTATCTTTTTTTGAAGACAACGAGCTTGGGGTGCGTGTTTGATGGCCTTCTCAATTCCACGCCATAAGTCAGATTTCTGGACATGGATTACCTTATCAATAATAGCCGTACTTTGCATTCTTCTTATTTTACCAATCCTGCGTGTATTGACATTGGGATTTGTTGATCCGGACACCGGCGGCTTGACGCTTGGCAACTTCATCGAAGTGTTCACCCGAAACTATTATCTAAATGGTTTAAAAAACACGCTTTTTGTTGGACTCGCCGGCACACTCGGAGCTTGCCTAATTGGAATTCCACTCGCCTTTTTCACAACGCGATTCTTAATCAGAGGAAAGACCCTCATCTCTACTCTCGCTATTTTGGTGCTAGTATCCCCTCCGTTCATCAGTGCGTATGCTTGGATTATGATGATGGGATCCAATGGGGTCATCACAAACTTTTTTGACGGTATTGGCATTAACATACCCACCATCTACGGTGCCCATGGGATCATTCTTGTCTTCTCATTAAAGTTTTTTCCGTTCATTTTTCTAATGACACAGACTGCCTTGAACGCGGTCAATAAATCTTTTGAAGACGCTGCAGAAAATCTAGGGTGCAGCCCTTGGCAACGCTTTGTAAAGGTGACTCTCCCACTTGTTTTTCCAGCGGTCAGCACCGGAGCCATCATTTGCTTTGTGCTTTCAATCGCTGACTTTGGAACGCCCGCCATTCTCGGTCGTGGGTTTCGGACACTGTCCACAATTGCCTTATCAGCCTATCGCTCAGAGTTGGGTGGGCCCCCTACCATGGCCGTCACGGTATCAATTTTGATGATGGCAATTTCAATGATTGCCCTCGTTGCACAACGGAGAATTCTTGCTAATCGTCGCTATGCCAGCTCTCTTACAAATCTGCCGGTCGCTGTAAAGTTATCGGGATGGAAGAACGCAGCAGTTCATTTTTTTAGCCACGGCATTGTGTTTTTGGCTATGCTGCCATCAGCAGTTGTTGTGTATACATCGTTTCTGAAGACGAAAGGCCCCGTTTTTGTTGGGGGGTTTGGCTTGGAGAGCTATGATCGGATTTGGCGAGATGCGCCAGATGCTATCTACAACAGCTTTCTCTTCGCAATAATCGCGGTGACATTTATCACAATTACCTCGGGACTAATAAGCTATGTTATTGTCCGAAGAGATACCAAGGCGGCGGCGGCAATCGACTTCCTAATGATGGTGCCTTACCTCGTGCCAGGTGTTGTCATGGCAATCGGTTTTGTGACCGTGTTTAGAAATGGGATGCCAAACTTCTTTGGCCCCGCAGTTCTTCTAGTTATGATCTATTTTATCAGACGGCTTCCTTACGGTGTCCGCTCGACAACATCCAGTTTACGGCAAATCAAACCTTCACTAGAGGAGGCTGCCGTAAATCTTGGCGCAACACCTCTTGGTGCATTTGTAAAGATCACCGTACCGCTTATTTTCCCTGGAATTGTGGTTGGCGCATTGATGAGTTTCATAACCGCTATCAACGAACTCTCATCGACTTTGATCCTCTACGATGCTGGAACAATCACCATGCCCGTTAAAGTCTATGTAGCTGTTCTTGATGGCGAATTCGGACTGGCGGCGGCATTGTCCACAATTTTGCTTTTGAGCACAGGAGCCTGTGTCTATGCAGTCTTCCGCTTTGCCGAAAACCGCAATTCCGCATTTCTTTAGGATAACCTATGAATATTGAAGCATTTTCACGTTGCAAATACCGAAAAGTTGATCGCCAAGGCGACGACGTGCCGTTTATTTTACCAGGTATAGCAATAGGCCTATTCGACGGTGCGACCGACGTGAAAGGAACTTTAATCAACAGCACGCCTGCAGGCCGGATGGCCGCATTAAATGCCGCAGAATGCGTAGCACAACTGCTAGCACCTCCCGAGAACCGCAAGCTGCCAGCTCGAGAACTTGTTAATAAACTCAGCACGCTCTACGCAAAAAGTTTTGAAAAACATTCTGTCTCACCTCTTCCCGCGACGACACTTGCTTTGACTATCGACTGTGGCGACAATTGGAGATTTTTCTGTCTTGGTGACAGTGGCATAAGGATCAATGGTTCAGAGATACTAAGGCACACAAAGCTAATCGATGATGTCTCTACTTTCGCTCGCGTTGCACTTTTCCACGACCTGTCTGAGAGACTGCCAGATCTAGACTCTGCCGAAATGGCTGCTAGGCGTGCTATTTTTCTGGGTTTTGATGATGCGGTAGAAAAAGGAATTATGGGCCGCGAACTAGCAGACAATATAATCACCAAGACCATCGTGGGGCTGAGCCTTCAAAACGAAGGTGCTATTGTTAGGGATTTTCTTACCGCCGGAATCTGTATGCAGTATCGTTTCGCAAATGAAGTTGGCAATTCGCTTTGCTATGATGTGTTAGCTGACGGTACGCCTCAAATTGGTGATTGGGTCGACGCATGGCGACCAAAAGAAGACGTGCAAACCATCGAAGTGTTCAGCGACGGGTACGCCAAATTACCAGACAACCCAACTGTTGCGGCTTGGGAGGCGGCTTTTGAGGAAACGGATAGACAGGATTTCCACAGAATTAGTGAATACGCGACTGTAAAAGGGGGAACCGAGGACGAATTCTTTGATGACAGGACAGTTGTGATTATTCAATGCCCTCGAATTCAACCCACTTGACGGTGTTGTTAGACAGAGACGAACCAGTCTCAGTATGGCCTTAAATTGATCAATACGGATTAAATCATGACACCAGAAAACACAGCACGAGGCGGTGCTGTCAGACGAATTCGAACTAGTCTCAGTTATCCTCAGCAGACGTGAACCTATACGGGACAAAGCTGACGCCATTCAGTGAGAGCAGCGGTACGGTTAAGCTTGAAATTGGTGCGTGAGTAAAGGTGACGTTCCTGATTGAAGTGATTGTGGACCGAAGAATGGACGGATGCGAATTTCTGCAAACATCGCATTTGTCTAAAGCGGAGCATCGCCCGTTCTCGTCGTCGAAACGGCAGATGGGAATTCTCGGCCCGATTGTTACGCCAGAGGCCCGTTTCCTGCCTTTTCGCGTTGCCGATGACTTTCATTGCAGCACCGTATGACCTCAGTTTGTCGGTCACGATGATTTCAGGTCGGCCGTATCGCTTCATTGATTTCCTGAGGAATTTCAACGCAGCTTTGCGGTCCCGACGCTTGGTAACGTAGCTTTCCAGTATCTCGCCTTCGTGGTCTACCGCCCGCCATAGTTAGTGCGTCTCGCCATTTATTTTCACGAAAACTTCGTCCAAATGCCACTGCCANNATGCAATAGGTCCTCCACATTCCTGAGCGAAAGCGGAAAACGCAAGTACATCATCACTGCCAGTTTGATAATCTCGAAGCTGGTTTTGAAGTAGCGGAATGGGGAGCGTTTTATCATGAGCGAAGCTACGAAACCACCCTACCCGGCTCAAGCCAGTTTCTTCTGACAGTACCACCAACTGTGCTTCGGGGCGACGGGTGCGGCTTAAACGACTGGTCTTTTAAACCGTCTATCCTGCGATCCCGAATAACAATATAAGGGTATTGCCGTCGATGAGTACACAATCCGTCAGGCTCGACTCATGTGCTTCCTCCATTGACTGCAGAAAGATGCTGCGAAAAGACAACGACGACGGGAGCGACCAGTTGGATCTTGTTGACACATTGGACAAGCTTTCCGATGCGGCTTTTGCATTGGACGAAGACGCCAGGATCGTCAGTTGGAGTCCTGGCGCCGAAGCGCTTCTTGGGCACAGCGCTAAATCCGCCATTGGAGCGTTTTGCAGTGAAATCCTCCAAGGGGTTTATCCCAGCGGCGAACCAATGTGTGGGCCGATGTGTGAGACCATGGACTGTCTAAGAATGGAAAAAAATCATTCGGTTGATGCCTGTCTGCTGCGCCACAAGGACGGCTATGTCTTCCCGGCCCGGATAATCAGCGTTCTGACGAAGCCTGATCATGATCCCCCCGGCACCAAGCGCGCCACTGCAGTATTGTTCATGCAAAGTACCGAGACCGCAGCGCCTATCTTTCCTTACCGGCAGTTAAAGCTGTTCACGCTTGGGCATTTTTCGCTGGTTTATTCAGGCAAGGGGATGGCGGTCGACAACTGGAAAAGAAAACAGGCGCTGACGGTACTGAAATACCTGGTTGGCAGGGTCAACCACCCGGTCCATCGTGATGAGCTGATCAAAGCGATTTGGCCAGAAACTGAAAGCAATCGGGGCTGGGACCGGCTGAAGGTCACCATAAGCTTCCTGCGCAGCCAGCTGCAGCAAAGTGGCGTTGCAATTGATCCAGTTCTGACGCTGGATCATTCCTACATGCTGCGAGGTGACATTGTCTGGATTGATAGCGTTGAATTCGAGAAGCTGGTGACAGCCGGTAACCGTCACATGCAGGACAAGCGAATGGATGAGGCACTGGCCTGTTTCAAAGACGCCGACCGGCTTTATCGAGGTGATTTTCTGGAAGACGATCCACTTATTGGCTGGTGCATCAGGGAGCGCGAGCGGCTACGTGAATGCTATTTCGATATGCTGGCGGGCATGGCGGAATGCCAGGCGGCAAAAGGAGATCACCGCGCTGCTGCGCAGTCCTGTCAGCGTGCGTTGTACCGCGATCAGTCGCGCGAAAGCTTTTTACGCAGCCTTATTGATAGCCTTGGAAAAATTGACCAGTCAGCCTGGGGAAAATCACAGCACGATATCTGGCGGAGAATTCAAGGAAAGGAGTTTGAGATGGTGCCCAAACCCGAGTATATCAAAATCTACGAAGAGTTAATCCGGGCCAGCAAGGATGACCCCGAAGCGATTGAGTAACATCTTCTGATGACTGAAAGACCTGAAAAAACAGCAAGACCCAGAGGCATCGCCAGACGCTTTTTGCTTGTTTTTTTAAGCGCTTTTTGCCTTCTGCTTGCCACCGCTACCATCCACTATCTGCTCAATGAAAGAGCCGGGCGAATTAAGCGTGAAACGCGCGAAATGCTGAACATCCAGTTGGGGAAAGCGGCAATCGACCGTGACCTACAAGACGTCATTTCAGACCTCACATTTCTGGGCCGGCACAACGAAGCAACCGGCATTTTTCAGAACGACAGTGCGGATGCGCGCGAGGCCCTTGCAGAACAATTTCGAGTGTTCAGCAAGCAAAAGGGCAAGTACCATCAAATCCGTGTGCTGGACGAAATCGGTCAGGAAATCGTCCGGGTCAACTACGGCAACGGTGCCCCGGTTGCCACTGGTGAAACCCGCCTGCAAAACAAGTCCGACCGGTATTATTTCAACAAAACCTGGGGGCTCGACAGCAGGGTTGTCTATGTATCGCCGTTCGATCTCAATGTCGAACATGGCGAAATCGAAAACCCTCAGGTGCCGATGGTGCGGTTTGGAACGCTGATGTTCGACACGGACGGTCGCAAACGCGGGGTCTTGCTGTTGAACTATCTCGGCTCGGCATTGATCAATGATTTCAAAGAGGCCACAGCAAATATAGCGGATCATGCCATGCTGCTGAACAGTGACGGATATTGGCTCAGCAGTTCTGAAAAAAGTCGTGAGTGGGGGTTCATGTACGGGCAGGACAGCACGCTGGCCAAAAACTTTCCTGACGCGTGGCGACGCATTGAGGCAGAGGATTCCGGTCAGTTCTATAATCGTGAAGGGTTATTCACCTTCACCACAATCTATCCGGTGTCCAACCAGCAAAACGGTTCGGGCGGCAATCTGGAGACCTCGGCCGTCAATACTTCCTTTTTCTGGAAGGCATTATCGCATTTGCCGCCTCAGAAGTTTTCGTCCAGTCTTGGCGGATTTCTTACCCAAAACCTGCCGCTGTATGGAGTGATGTTTCTACTGCTGGCGACTGCATCATTTGTCATTGCCCAGACCCGATTTTTTCACCTTCAGGCTATGAGTGAAGTCGAAGTTGAACGGAATTTTCGTGAATTGCTGGAGCGTCGGGTCGAGGATCGAACGCAGGAACTGCGGACAACGCAGGAAGAAAAGGACCAAGTTATCCAACATTTGATCCAAGCCGAGAAAATGACGGCTATCGGGACCATGGCATCGGGGATCGGCCATGAGATCAACAATCCTTTATACGCCATATTGGGTCTGGCCGAAGCCATCAGAGACGATGATGACGACCGCAAACAGGCACAGGAACACGCCGGAAAAATCCTTGCATATACAAAAGATATTGCCGCAATCGTAAAAAACCTGACCGGTTATGCACGCCCCTTTGCCGGGGATGAGCACCAGCCCACTGACGTCAACCAAACCATTCAAAAAGCAGTGTCGATGGTAGAACGCTCGCTTTATGGCGACCAGGTCAAGATCATTACAGAACTTGGCGAACTGCCAAAAATTACGGCTCACTCCAAAGAGATCCATCAGGTATTCTTCAACGTTTTTCGCAATGGTATCCAGTCGATGGGCAGCGCGGGAACGTTGGAAATATCCAGTGGGTTTGACGGCGAAAAAATAGTTGTTCGCATAAAGGATAGTGGTGAAGGAATTGTGCCTGAGAACCTGGGTAAGGTGTTCGATCCGTTTTTCACCACCCGAGACCCCGATGAAGGCGAAGGTATGGGCCTTTATGTGGTTCATCAGATCATCCAGAAATATCAGGGCACTATTTCTTTTGAAAGCACTGTCGGGAAAGGCACAACCTGTGCGATCGAATTCCCCACAAACCCGCCTCACAACAAAGAAGGTTCGCAATGAAACAGAAGATCCTCGTCGTCGACGATGAAGCATCGGTTCGTGAAACCATCAGACTGCAGCTTAAAAGCACAGGTCATGAAATTATCGAAGCCGAGGACGGCCAGCAGGCAATTTCACTGCTGGGAAGCAGCAACAATCGCGGTATCAGTGTGATTATCTGTGATGTGCGAATGCCGAATATCACCGGAATCGAGGCCGTTTCGCATTTCAGAAGGGATCATCCCTCA
>ENA-UZXC01000764-UZXC01000764.1-metagenome-genome-assembly--contig:-Day-2-25m-contig-764_pt1 | contig 18123 bp, 13 predicted proteins | sample MGYA00260340_ERZ794900 | MGnify/ENA metagenome assembly ERZ794900 | reverse complement strand
TGTTGATTATCAATGACTTAGGAAACGACTACGAGCCCTCTATTCTTTGTTCCCTAAATAGGGATTGTTCCCATTGACAGCTCCCTCTCTGGTAACAGGATAAGGGATATGTACACACAAACCACATTAGATCTTGTTACCAAACTACCGTTCTCTGATGTTCCTCGTTTAGGAGGAAAAACCAGACCAATAAAGCAAACAGAGATACAAGCAGAGGGTTGTTTTAAACAAGGAGACCCTCACCCGCTCTACGAAGGTTTAGTTTTTAGATGTAAAAGAAAGGGGCGAGAGCAACGTTGGATTACTAAGGAAGAGTTTGAATCTGAAAAGCTCAAAGCCCGTGATTATGAGAAAAATAACAAGCACGTTCGCCAAGCTTACAATGAGCGTAATGCAGAACGCATCTCTAAAAAAGCAGCACAATACTACAAAGACAATTGGGATGCTAAAAATGAATATAGAAAGAAACATCGCGAGCGCACAAGAGCAAACGTAAACAGAAACTACGCCAAAAATAAGGCTCCTTATATTGCTAGGAGAAACGCTCGGCGTAAGCAGCTTAAAGAAAATATTAAGCTGAATAAAACCCAGAGGGCTGAGTTAAATGAACTTCACAGATTACGTCTTGAGCTGGATTTAGCTGCTGTAGGTGCAGGGATGTTCCCTGAAGGTCATAACAAACAAGGTAGGTGGGCTTTTGAGGTACACCACCTTATGCCACTAACAGAAAATAAAGAGGTATATTTAGGGTTAGATGCTGCTTGGAATGTTGAAATACTATCAGTAGCAGAACACAAAAAGGCGCATTCTCGTGCATCACCAAGTAAGTGCTGAGGCTCCACCTTTGTTCTTGTAGTAAGCATCCTGAAACTTCTGTAACTCCTTGTCTAGCATCTCCACCTTCCGCTCGGTCATCTTAACCTCAGCATCCTGAGCCATTTGTTCCGTCCAATAGGCTACAGCAATACTAAGAGCGTCTAAGCGGTCATCGTGCGTAATCGCCCCTCGATCCCTAGTAAGGCGAGACATCTGGTAGAACAGACTGTACTTCAACTGACTCTCGTGGGGATACTTCTGAATAGTCTGGAAGTCATCCTTAATAACATCAGTATCCACTACAAGCCTATGACCAGCCATGACTGGTTCTAAGGTATCAATGATGCGTTTTTCCTTCTGGGTGCTGTGGCGCACCTCCTCGATACTCACAGGATAGATACGAGTGAGCACAGGCTTAATCAATTCGTTGAACATACCGTCCCCGAAGTTGGTTTCAGTAACAATGTAATTCACCTTGTGTTTCTTAGCGAGTTCTGCAAGTTGCACTAGGGTATCCTCAGAGTAACCACCCGAAAGACCACCAGCAGCGGGGATATAGAGCGTCCCGTTAAGCATCTTACAAACGGCATAACCAGTCTCATCTTTACCACGACCAGCAGGGTCAATTGCAAGGACGCTACCAGTGTACGGAACCATATCTCCGAGTGTTTTAAACGGACGGTAATATCGCTCACCAGCGAACGCTACATTGGGAACACTAGAGTCCCACTCAAGTTGTGGATCACGAGCCCACACGTAGCGTTCTGGGGCTACCTCGTTGTCTATACTTGTTACAATCAGGTCACTGATCTTCAGAGGGAACTTCTCGACGTCAGATAGCTTAGAATCCAACATGAACTGCATCGTATAACCAGCAGAACCATAACTGATCTTTCGTTCTGCTAGGTCTATGTCAGAGAACCGCAGGGGCTCAGTGGTCTTGTTCTCTTGCTCAGGGTCAACACAGAACTTCGCCACGTTGCCATCATAGATTTTCTCGTTGTGGCTCTGGGTGATATAAGTAGCTGGCCAAATCTTACTGACATAGCCACGCTCTTGGAGCTTTGTGTAAATACTGTCGAAAGTCTGAGGTGTTCCTAGAAAGAGAACCTTAGAGGTGTCGTCGGGCTTCAGAATAGCGTCAAATTCTTTTACCTGCTCTGATAGCTTCTCCCTCATGAGCATCGTAGCACTGTTATTGGCTACCTCAATATCGTCCGCAATGATAATATCCGCACGTGACCCTGTAAGCTGCGAGGATATGCCTAGAGACTTCACTGAGGGCGCGTGAGAGGCAGGGGCAGGACCGACGTCAAAAGAGATCTTAGACTGCCTCTGGTTGTCCTTAGGGCGCAAGTGGTGAAGTATCTCCATCTCGTTAATAAGACGGAGCGTGAAGGTACTGAAGTCATCCGAGCGTGTCTTACTAGCAGACACCACAAGGATATTCAGTGAGGGATCTAGGAGCAACTGGTGAACCACATAAGCGGAACAGATCCAAGACTTCCCACAGCCACGAAACGCTTGCACAATGGCACGTCTATCGCCATTTTGCATGTAATCCGCGATGTTGTATTGAAGCGGAGTAGGGTCAGGTAAATTAAGTTGCTTCCAACATAGATACAGGAAGTTCTTAAAGTCCCTTAGCTGTGGGGGTATCTCCATATGTTACTTGTTATTACCTCGGTTAGTCTTCTTTGACTGTATCCGTAGGTTGCTCGTCGAGTTATTCTTAGGGTTACGATCTTTGTGATCGATGTCCTTACCAGCAAGCTTAGCTTTACCGTGTTTCTTGACCATTAGACGCCTTGCAGCTTTCCTAGAGTCGTTCCTGCGACGTTGCTCAGGCTTCTTGTGGTAGTTCTCGTATTCTTTCTTGTAATCTCTTGGCATTATTGGGAAGCTACGCGGTCAACACCTTCGTCATCAAACGGAAGCATACTGACAAGGTTAGCCATTGGGTTGTCGTTGGTTACTGTTGCGCTTATCTGGTTGTCTTTGAGGAGCTGTCGGGCTGCATTAAGGTCGCTTGGAGACGCCTCACCGCTTTGGATGCGATTAATGAACTCATCAATCAGGAGGTCTTGAAGACCATATAGTTTTTCACTGCTATCACTCATAATTTCTTTGTAAATTCCTTATAAATTTTAATTCCTAGATACACCATTGTTAGAATACCGACGCAGATTGCTACGAAGGTATTTACGTGATCTAATGTTAAGGTTCCCACGATGCCACTTGCGGCGATGAACGGGGTTGTATACGGGGTTTCGGGTATCATTTTGGGTTAAGGGATTGAGGGGGTTTATTAGAATTTAATACAAGCTAGGAGGGCTACGTTACGTGGGCGTGCTTCTCCACCGCTGTTCTCAAATCGCATACTATCGCCACTGCCACTTGAGTAATAACTGAGTAAGTTCCAAGAGGAGAACCCAGACTGCGGAACGGTAACACTAAACGAGGAACCATTAGGGTCTCGGACTTGCACTGTTTTAAGATAACTAGCATTGAAGTCTTGAAAGCTACCAAAGCCACGACCGCTATCAACACCGCGAGAGTCATCCCAGCCACGCATAAACTCACCACGAAGGTCAGGAACAAGGAAAGTAGTGCTACCGTCGCCAGCACCATAGGTTTCACCAATAGCTGCAAACAAGTCTGAATAAGTTGTCCGCGAGACTGCCGAACCGTCAGCCTTGAGAAAGCCTGTAGGGGGCGTGTTAGCTGCATGGTAAATTACCGAACCAGCAGGAAAGGGTGAAGCCACCTCAGGAGCTGTAGAACTCCCAGTGCCTCCGTTAGCCACGGGGAGAACCCCAGTAATGTTTGAAGCGTCGATGTCTCCTTCGAGCATTCGTGAATTGTTTTTTGTAATAGACATAATTATTTGGGTTAAGCATTTTCGAGTGCCTCCACTCGTGCTTCTAGGGTTTCAATTTTAGTTAGAGCATCTTGGAGAGCTTTGGTTAGAAGAGGAACAAGTTTAGCTTGGTCAATACCTTGGTAATCAGGGTTACCTTCTTCATCGACTGCATCCTTGGTTCCTGTGACGGCTTCTGGAACTACCTCTTGTGCTTCGTGAGCAATGAAACCATCAACACGAGTACCGTCAGCCTTCCAAGCAAAGTTACAAGGCTTGAGTGCTTTGAGACGGTCGATGCTGTCATCTAGTTCGATAATGTCTTCTTTGAGACGGTAGTCAGAGGAAGTATTGTAGGATGTAGCGGAGTTGGAATGGGAGACAGACCCAACAATACTTCCGCTACTATTTCTAAAATTTAAAGGTTTAAAGCTACTACTTCCGTTTTTTCCGTAAAAATCAATTCCATACCCAAAACTGTCTGCATAATTCCTTATTTGAACTTTTGTAGAGTTAGAATCGGTAGTTCCAACCATTAACACACCAGTATTTGATATACGCATACGCTCCGCATCATTTGTTTTAAAGCGCATGTAATTACCCCCGTGGTCATACAATATCTGCCCTATGTCTCCATTTTGAGGGTCTGAGAATTGAATAATAGAGCGACTATTACCTAAACCAGCTTTTAGGGCTAACGTACTTTCATTGTTATCAGACCTTCCGTTTATAGTTACCTTGCCGTTCTGCTCCCACGTAGGCGCACCCGTAGAAAGCTTGGAAGGAGTAATACCTCCGTCTTTAACTTGCGCCTTGTTATTACTTGTAAGTCCAATCGTTACATCATCCACAGATACGGCACTAGCTGCACTCGCTGCTGTTACTACAACAATCTTAGAACCACTTGGAGGTGCTGACGTAAAAGTGATTTTTGATGGATTCATTGAAATCGAATAGGCATCTACAGGCGACTGCATAACACCGTCGATAGACACACGATAAGCTTCAGTTACGGTTGTCTGAGTATTAAACGCTGTGATATTGAAGGCAGTGCTTGTCCCATTTCCAGTAAATTCTTCACTAGCAAAGTTTGATAGACTTGTGCCTAATTGAAGTGTAGAGGCTCTTATGATTCCAAACTGAACCGTATTAGCATCCTCAGAAACCTCTTGAGCCACAAACAGCCCTTGCTGGTATGCTGTGTCGAGGTCACTCTCAGACAACCGAGAACCGTTCTGAAAGTCCACTAGTTGTATGTTAGAAGTTGCACGATATAGACGTACCTTTTCGTATGCATTGGGCGCAACAGAAAGTGTAACGGTCTTTGCTGAGGTGCTTCGCGAAGATACTGTTAGTGGAACATACTGCTCCCCATCAAAGCCTAGAGCGTGAACGTCATCAACGCTGATGTATTTGAAGGGAACGCTGAAGGTTTTTCCAGTTAGTCCGCTGTTATATTCGATATATGATTGAGGCATAATTAGTTTCTTTGTAGGTTAAATTTATTGGGGTTATAATTGGTTAATAGTTTGGAAAAGTCTCTAGAACATTTCCAGATCGTGCGGGGCGTTCTTCGAGACTTTCAATGTACTCGTGAACCGTCTGTCCGTCTTTATTGCGATATAGATTTATATTAGATTCATCTGAGATGTGATCAACAGCACGATCAATGTGCTTCTGACGAACTTCCTTGAAGCGCTCTATGCCTCTGTTGTAAAGCTCGTCTTGATTATCTGGGTTAGGCTCTACGGTGTAATTATCGTAGTCTAGTTGCCAGTCCTCATCCATCACTAGGTCGTGTAGCTCGTGGAGCATCTCGTCCCCATCGTTGACCACCTCAGCGAACAAGTTGAACAACGAGCGGTCTTTACGAGTGAATTCCTTGAGATTTACTTGTGTACCATTGATGGTTTTAAACTCGGTCAGCTTTGGAATTAGATTGTAGCTAAGACCATCGTTACGGAGAACTTGACGAACCTCTTCTTCAGCAGTCATTCTGTGAGCTCTGTCCTCTGGAGCATACCTAAAGACATAATGCAGAGCGCCCCGTTCGGGACGTAAAAGAGGTCTTCCCAGTTTATCTACTCGGAAATTCTCTGCTTCTGTTCCTACGGCCTTATCAAATGCCCTTGAGCCAATGTCAGAAAACTTAGCGCCTTCATCATACACTGAATAGTTTTCGTCATCCAAAACACGCGCTGATCGAACTGCCGATGGAATGGGAATAGCACCAGCGGCTATGTCTATGACTGCCCCTGTGCGAGACTTCTCTTTACCAAATGCAAGGTCTTTCATGTGACGAAGGTTGGTAGTGAAAACAGCGTCAGTTGCATAGGCTTCAAGCGTACTTGTAACGAAGTTTCCTATTGTTTGTTTTTCGGTTGTAGAACCTTCGAGAGCAGACCAAGCCCCTAAATCCGCAGAAAAAGCGGCTAGGAAACGCAAAGGCTCAAATAGTAGGTAGCTAAAACCTTCGGAGTCCTCGTCGGCTAGCATCCTATATTTCTGGAACTCTCCTTGGTTTCGCTGATCTCTTGTGAGGAAAGCTCCAGCACCTGTAGCACTTCCATTCTTACCCAGTTCAAAGAAGGTGTAGGCTACTCCCATTCCTAGTGCGGCCATAGCAATCTTCTCGTAGGTCTGCTCGTCTCGGTAGTCACGTAGACTCTTTAGTTGTTCTTTGTTAGCAGCTAAGTTTGCATCACGCTTTTTTTGTTCTTTTGGGTCTAATCCTTTTTCTTTAGTCTTAGCTCGTAGGTCTTCTACCTTCATCTCTAGGTCATTAATTTGTTTATTAACCCCTCCCGACATTACGTTACTTATCTTACCCTTTTTACCTACTCGTTTAGCACCTCCAGCATAAACTCGTTGACTCATATCAATTAATGCAGGGACACCTGTAGATTGTGCTACTGTTCGCCCTTGCTGAGCTAAAGCGACGGTAGGCGTTGAAATAATAGGATTAAGAAATCGGAACAAGAATTTACCAGCCGTTAAATCTCCCCCTGCTGCAGATCTAAAGAAATTAACCAAATGCTCTTCCATGAGAATACGAGGATCCCCTTTTTCCAAATCGGCTGTACGAAACAGATCACGGCGTGTTTGATTGGCTAAGTTTTTATACTTCTCATCTAAGTAGTTGAAGCGTTTAACTCCTTGGGCATCCACGGTGCTAGACTTAGTAATGTAGTCATCTATAAACTTAGTAATTTCTTCAGGTTTTACCTTTTGCTTAATAGCTTCTTTGATAGCCTCTGCGCGAACACTGCGACCTTGTAGAACCAAATTAAAGGGCTCATCAAGAGCACCCACACCACTACGCCCAGCGCTCCAGATAGTCTTAGAAAGTGCCATCAGTGCTGTTGCTGGATCAGACCCCATGAGCTTCATAGCTTGTTTAACAATCACGTTTTTCTGCTCGTTTGCTTTAGCTCTGATGTCTGCCTGAATAACGTTACGAGTATTTCGGATAGAAGAGTTACCTGCATTTACAGCATCATCTCTCATATCAATCTTGTTAGCATCCTTGTAGAAGTAACCACTTGATCCTCCCTGTTTAAAAGTATCAACAGTGTTACGTAGTGCTTGTTTTGATGTAACGATGGGACTCTGAGCAAAGGTTATTAACTGATCATACGTTGCTAGCATATCAGCAGTAGCAAACTTCATACGCTGCGTCATAGGAACACCTTTGAGTGCTCTATCGGCAGGGTTGAGGGCTTGTACGGTATTTTTACCCGTAGCTTTTATAGGAGCCCATATAACTCTAAGTGCTCCAGAAGGAAGACCCGTAGTAGCTGTTGATGGTTGATTCAGAAGGGCATCTGTACGAGCCATCAGGTAACCATTAAGAGCCTTATCAACGATGCTCCTAGACTCGTGGGATGGGTCAAATACGTTCCTCATATCACTAAGGATTGCATCTGTTTGCTTGCGCCGAAGTATCTTCATCAGCTTTGCTTCTTGAGCCTTTAGCTTGGTAAGTGTTGTCTCAATCTTCTTGGGCTTAGCGTGCGCTGGAAGGAGCTTAGGAGGTAGTCCTATTTGCTGACGTATTTGAGACTGACTGTTACCTTGGATAAGACCGCTGAGCACTTGGATGCGTTCTTGGGTAGAAGCTATGTCAGCTACTTCCTTGGACTCACCTTGGTAGAACTTAATGCGCTCCTCTAGGTCTTTCTCTTCGGCACTCTTAGCTTTCTTAGGCTTAGGGTTTTTAGGATCCTTTTCACCGCTACGGATAGCACGGAGTTCGTCTAATTTCTTCTGTAGGCGAGCTATAGAGCGTTCCCGCGAGCTTTTCTTGGGTGTTTTAGTTTCGCCTTTAGGTGTCTCTATAGGTGCTTCACCATCTTTTGGTGGAGGCATGAAAGCTTCATCAGGACTCGGAGTTCTAGTGCTCTTACCTTTGACTGGTTCTGGGTAGGTGAAGATGTCATCTACGAGTTTTTGCATCTCAGCTCCGTCAACGTCATCCTTCATTGCTTGAAGCTTCTCGCGGACATCCTTGAGTGCATCATTACGGATTTGCCGTTCAGGAGACATTGGCTCTCTTTCAAAGACCGCTTCTTCTGCGTCTCGTCCTTGAGCTCGTAATCCTTGACCTGTTTTTTGTTTTAGCTTGGCATCCTTAGCGTCGAACGCTGTGTATTCGTCCAGCATTGATAACAACTCATCCACGCTCTCAGCATTTGGATTAGCTATGAGAGCATCAGCTTTCTTCGCAAAGTCATCAGAGATAGCGTTGAAGTGCTTATTGAGTCTGATGATTTGGTCAGCGCCTTTACCCTCAGCTTGATCAGCAATAGCAGCGTCGTAGTCATCCATGAGGGCTTGGAAGGGTGTCTTAGGGGCGGGGGTAGGCTCCGACGATTTAATCTTCTTATTATCAAATACGATGATATTATCTTGATCGTATCCATCACCCTTTCTTCGCTGTATGATTACGCCGTCATATTCATTACCAGCAGCTTTAGCATCTTCAAGTGTCTTTAGAATGTCATCCTTGTTTACATCAGCATACATAGAAGCTGTCGTCATATCAGTCTTGATGACTAAAGGATTATCTAAGGTTAAGTCAGCCTCTATAATACGCTCATCGCCCTCCAGCTTAACGGATTCACCCTTCTTAGTGTCCGCTGCTCTCTTTACGCTTGTTGCATATACTCCAGCTTCATCCTTTGATGTTGTAAAATGAGAACCAAAAGAGAAGGGCTTGTCTTCTGCTGTCGCTTTTGGGTCAAACTCATCGAACTTCGCCTTAGTTCCGTGGTATCCTTTTATAGTAATAGGTTTACCCGTTTCAGCATCTTGTAGGGGGGCGGGGGTAGCTTCTGGGGTGTCTTTAGGTGTCTTCAGAGGGACATCTGTATCATTAAACAATACAGCGACATCATGAGGCTTATCACCCTTACTTAAATCTATACGAGAATCTTTAAATATTACCCCATCGTGACCAGCGTCTTTAAGCATCTTCCTGAACTCGTTTAGGTAGGTTTTACGCATTTCCCATACCTCAGGATTACTTTTCTTCAGTCCTCCTTCATCAAACTTCTTCAACAATGAAACATCTGCTTCTGGAAACAAGCGTTTAAACAAGTTTTCATTAGAGAAGAAGAACTCTCCAAAGTTATCAGTATGGGCTTTTAGGAGATTATTCGGAGTAACATCCGCCTGTTTAACATTAGGGCCATATAGAGTTTTTGCTGTTCCACTATCTCCACTAATCCAAGAACCAAAAGTATCCACGGAGTCCACTTCGCGTGGTGTTAGTTTCTCTATGTTTTGGTGAGAAGCGTGAAACCATCCCTTAGCTTCGACATCTGCTTCTGGGACGTCTTTAGGTGTCGCAATAGTCGCTGACGCTTCTGGGGCTTCCTTAGGTGTATTTACAGACTCAAGAGCCGCTTCAGTTTCAGCTAACTTTTCATCAATGGAATCGTGAACAGCATCTAGTTGGTCTAGTTCCTTTTTGGTCTCAGCATAGCGCATCTCAGTGACCACCTTACGGCGACCACCTTGTTTCATCTTCTGCATCTTTGTGATGGAAGCATCGAGCTTTGCAAGCTTCTCTACTAGGGAACCTCTCATCTCTACCTTACTACGAGCTACAACAGCCCTATAGGTCTTTACGAGTCCAATAGTTTCGCCGCCTAGTCCTAGAGCGCCACCGAAGGCTGCACCGCCAGTAGCGCCAGTGAACAAGTCAGTCATACTGAAGTCGCCAATACTGGCATCTTCATCGGCCATGATGTCGAAGGTCTGACGAATAGAACTCTCTACGGAACCAATGAGTGATCCTTGCACCATGTGAGCACCTACGCGCCACTTGCGAGAGTTAATCATAGATGTATCAAACACCTGTCCCAGTTTAGGTATCTTACGACCTTGGCTAATCAAAGGACTAACAAGTAAAGCGGAAGCCAATAGCTCCCCGCCAGAAGTTTCCTCTTGGACTCCTAGAGCTTTGAAGTATTCTTGTTTTACAAAGTTACTACCTACGGCCCAAGCTGCCTCGGTAATACCAAAAGTCACTAAGCCGCCGATAGTGGTCACAGGCTCAGCCGCTTGTGGGCCAGCAGCGCCAGCCGCAACAGTAACTTGACCAGCCCTACGTATTTTCTTTAAGTAGCTCAGTCCCTTAGCCACTCGTTGGGTTTTTAGGGCTTTTGTAGTTGCATACGTGCCTCCAATAGAACCACCCATCTCAATACCTAGACCTTGTAGTTGTTGCATCGCTGAAGGGCCTCCTTCTGCCAGCCTCACGTCAGCCTCAGCTTGTACTTCAGGGTCGATAGGTGTCTCTACCTCTTCCTGTTGTGGTTCAGGAGATTCAAGTTTAAACGAGATTGCGTCTAGCGCAGCGTTACGGTCTTCAGTAGGATTCATTAGTAGCCGAGGGAGTAGTAAGAGATTTGAGCGTCTAGGATGTCATTAATTTCCATTGAGGAACGGTAACCTTGACCACGCCAGAATTGGATAGCTTTTTGTTGTTCTTCTGAGGGATTATCTATGTCCCATCCATCAGCAGCGTCACGGAGCGCTTGGAACACTTCACCTCCAAGTGGAAAGTCTTGGAAACCAATACGAGCTCTTGCGCGTACCTTTTCGTCATAGCTGTCGAGGGTAGGGAAGCCATAGATTAATAAGCTTCCTTTAGTTAAAGCTGAAGCGTCACTATCGTCAAGCATACGTTTACGCTCATCCACGAGATCTGATGTCTTTACGTCTTCAAGTTTTTTACCAGATTGAAGGATAGGATAAGGAACATCTCCCCAGCCCTCTTCGTTAATCTCACGAGCCTCTCCAACAGCCTCAGTAGCATCTTCAGATGATTTAATGTAATCCATTACGCGAGCGTTGAGAGCTTTTTGAATTGATGCTTCCTTGCGAACATCGGTTAGTATCTCTTTAGCCTTAACTTGAATATTAGTGTTAAATTCATTCATATCACGTCCAGAAGCATCCCAGACTCCTTGAGCTTCTTGACGCAGGATAGATTTAAACTCACCTGCAAACTCAATGCCTAAAGTGCTCTCACTGGTAATATCAGATGTGTATTTGTCTGAATAGAATTTGTATTGAGATGATTCATCGTTGCGCCATTTAACAGCAGCACTGTGAGTATCAAACATCTCAATGACCTTGGTATCCGACTTAGGGACATTAGCACCTAGTGGGATGTCCCGAAGAGTCGCTGTAGGATTAGCTAGCAGGTATTCTTTAATCTTTGTAGACGCTTCCGCATATTGCTCTTCCGTGGTTATACCTAGAATTGGTTTAGCAAATAGACCTTCCTTTGTGATGCGAAGGTTGTCATCCTGAATAGATCCTAAGAGCGTTTGGCTTATGTCGCTTCCATTAACAGCTAACTCAGACGTAAGAGTATTCCATGCTTGAAACATATCGTTGGGAGACATGTCTTCTGTAAAAAGAGCATCTAGTTTTTCCTGAGCATCTACCTCTGAGACTTTACCAGCAAGAAGCGCATTCATCATGCCTTTCTGTTTAGTCTCAAAGGATGCACTAGATAAGAACAAGCTCATCACGGTGTCATTGTGAATCTCTACGTTGGCTTTGAGTGGCTTTAAGTTATCCTCTACGTTGTTACGAGCATTCTTGATAGAACGCCGAACCGAGGAAATTTCTTTCTTACCCTCAGCGGAACCAAAGAGCTTAGCGTTGCCATGTAAATTGTAAGTTGAAGCTTCATTTAACAAAGCCTCAGCCTCAGAGAGTTTACCTTGCTCCATTAATACAGCAGCATCAGCAGTAACAATACCACGGAGCTTAGCGGCTTTTTCAGAAGGCTTTAGGTCGAGAGCCCAAGCGTTAATCTCAGCTTGAGCGTGTTTAAGACCAGCAGTAGCACCTTGTTTCTTAATGATGTCAGAGGTGTCAGCGGAGAGCTGCATAAAGGCTTGGTCTTTCTTGTTGTCTATCCAAGCGGCTGTAGCTTCGTCCCGTAGGTTGTCCACGAAGGAACCTGTGAGTGCTGCTATGGCTTGCTCACGATTACCGTTACCGCCAAACTGGTCTAACAACTCCTCAGCAAACGCTTGGCGTTCACCTTCCATTGTTGCTATGAACTCCTCTGGTGTTTGCTTGAGGGAAGAGTCAGTGCGAGAGAGACCCATGAAGCGTTCTTTGATAGCCTCTTCGTTCATTACGAAGTGACGCTTAACGAGACCTTGTTGGTAAGCTTTATCGTAGCCTAGGATGCCCTTCGTCTCGGTGTCATTCAGTGCGCCCTCTACGTCCATAGTAGTGGATGCTGCCTTAGCTCCCATCTCCTTGGCAATGTTATTAGCTTGCCCTAGTACTTGAGGAGCCACACGTAGTGCTTGCGCTAGCTGTAACGCTGAGTTGGTCTTAGGGGTCGCTTGGACGGCTACGTTATATTGTCCCGCACGTTGGACAGTAGGGGATAACGCTGGTGTTCCTAGGTCTAGTTGTACTTGTTTACGCATTATTATTATTTAAGAGTTGAATAAGTGGACAGTCCTGTCTGAGCTCCGTCAAGAGCAGCTCCAAGGTAGTTAGGCTTTTCAATAGGCTTGTTGATACGAAGCATGTTGTTAGTGAAACCAAGACCAGCATCCCCAAGCTGTAGTGTACGATTAACGTCACTCATCTGTAGCTGTTGTTGTGTAGCAAAGTTGTAGTTAGCCTCTTCTCGTGTCAGATCGTTAATAAGAGCGTCCACACTAAGTCCTGCTACTCCCGCTTCCCCAGCACTTACTCGTGCTGTTGCTCGTGCTTCACGGGCTTTCCTAGCAGACTCATTAACACGCTGTGCTGCTGCTACTTCCTCTTGTCCTTGCTGGATACGCATTGATGACACTTCTCGGAGATAGCGTTCGCGTTCTGCTGTCGAAGCGTTCTTTTGGACTTTTGCTTGGGTCTTTGCTTGTTGGCTTTGTCCATACATTTGAGCTCCCGCAGAAGCTACACCGAGAGTAGTGGACACTGCGGCAGCTCCTACAGCAGCAGCGGAGGCTTGCGAAGCGCCTAAAGCTAGGCCAATAGTTGTTAAAGGTTCACACATATTATTTAGAGGGGATTATAAATTCAAAGAAGGGTTGATTGCTGAAGGTAAGTTTACGAATGAAGATTGCTCCACAGAATTTGAGCCACTTTAGGGCTACGTGGTTATCCTCATGGACAAAGTTAAAGGTTGCGCCATAAGGCTTGGTTAATCGTTGAGTCCACTCACGGGACGCTTTAAGGAAGTCATAGGCGTTATCAGAAACACCATCAGTGCCTAGACACCAGATGTACGCTTGGTTCTCTATCTGTCCAACACCAAACATCGCAAAGGGAACGTCATCAGCATCTAGGGCTGTCAGAGTAACGTCATCACTCTCTAAGCCACTCAAGAGCGCCTGACGGGGTTCGTGACCCATACAGGCTATCTCTATCTGGTCTTCTTTACGCATATACGGATAGATCCGCTCTACGTGTTCGTGGGTAGCAATAACTACCTTACAAGGCCCGTGGGTACTTAGGATTTTATCCATATCGGTTAGAGCGGGAGTGAACAAAGGATTCAAACTCGGCACTCTGGAATGTACTCGGAAGAGCACTCTCGTTTTCAATGGTGATAGTTGTATCTTGTGGCTTAGTGAACACAGGGAAGCGATAGAAGCCACTGTCGAGGCTAAGGGAACCAAGTACAGATGAACCTACAACATCAGGCGTAAAGATGTTCTCATAGGTATCACGGAACTTAGGAGTTACCTTTACTTTGAAGTAAGCCGATTTGTCGTAGTACAGTGAGCCATTACGGATTAACATCTTGGCCGCATTAGAGGGACTCTTACCGTTCCCTGCTTTAGCTTTGAAGAGCTGCTCAGAGAACGTGTACTTCATTGTATAGGGGATACCTACCCAGACATCTGTATCGAATGACACGGGGCTGCTAAGGGTGACTGTAGAGCCGCTATTGGTGCAGTTAAGGGCTAACCCATCAGTCGTATAGACTTCTACTGAGTTGTCCTCTGGGGTGTACGGTAGGGTGATTGTAGAGGAGCCATTGGTGACTGTAGCGGCTACTCGGTTGTCGAGGTGAGTAACATAGCCAGCATCATCTGTTAGACCAGACTCCAGAGGCATCTCTACGAGGGTCGTTTCGTCGTTGTTGGTGATGACTGCGTAGAGGGTAGACTCAATGAACTCGATACCTCGTATCTCACCTGTGAAGGTAAACTTAGACCAAGCACTCAGGACTTTCTGATTGTTGTTCCAGAAGTAATTGTAGATATAAGCACAGGAGGGGTCATTACCACTCACAAGAGCTATGATGTCCTCAGAGGTTGTGCCTTTCATCTGTACTAGATTTGAAGGGACATAAGCAGGGACGTGCTCAGTGACCTCAGCCGAGTCGTAGTTGTCCGTAGAGGCATTAACAGTGAACTCTCGTAGACCAGTGAAGCTGCCACGCTTGAAAGGGTAGTAGATATAGGAACCTAAAGGCAGCGGAGGAACTGTCTCATCATAATCAAAGTTAGTAGCTGGGGTAATTGAAACAGTCTTAGGGGTTAAGACATCAGCGCCTTTAAGAACAAACTGACCAGTACGACTGAACAACACAAGGTTGTCTTGGAAGCCTACAGCAGACTCCAATGTAGTCACCCGCCGAGATGATACCGAGATGTCTATAGGGGCGCTATCTAATAAAGACGAAACTGTATTTCTGTAGAAGTTATAAGCAAATAAATTATTTTCATCTTCACCTCCTAGACCTGCCTCTGAGAAAATAACATTATCTCCACTTAGAAATCCAAGTCGGTTCTTGAAGAAGAACATGTTGGTTATTTCCCTGCCTACAAAGGAGGGGTTCGGGTTAGATATATCATCTCCTGCGGTACGCTTTGCAAAATTAATTTCAGATATAACAAAGGAGTCGGCATTATCATTAATAAGACTGAAAGGCATTGTGGAGGAATCAAAGCCCTTTTCTATATCAAAGCCCACAGTTTCAATCCACGACCCATTGCCAACTTCTCCCCCATCGCTAGTTTGAAACTCTACATAATAATCATCCTGATTTAGTTCAGCATCTCCGATAACTTTTACCTTAAAGCCGTTAAAGCACTTGGCGGGTAGGTCGGTTATTGCACTTACCTCTTTGTAGATAGATGTCATACCATCGTCAGCTAGAGAGTCGGTAGTAGAGATATTAAAGTCTCCATCCCAAGTGTTTTTCTTGGTGAGTTTAATGAGGCTTCCCTGTTGGTCTATATCAAAATAAGTGTCTATAGAATCACCGTTCCCGTCTACAACATTCATCTGACGGTCGCTGCTGGTGTTAAAACCACTGTTGGATGAGCTGGATGACAACCAACTAGCAATAGAATCTGTATTAGCGCCTTGGTTATTTGAGTTTGCAGATGTTCCAGACCATATGAAGGCGCTTGTGTTTACCGATTGCCCTGCAGTTATTGCAGCGTTGGGGTTTATAGATACACTAATAGTAGGGGCATTAGGGCCTATGACACGAGTTCGGTCACTCCCTGAATTGTCGGGCCAATAAGTGCCCGTACCTTGATAGTCCCCTTGGTTTCCATTTAGATTTACAGCCGAGATACTTCCGTCCGACGCATCAATGACTGCTCTATAATTAGCATTAGAATACGTAGCCGCGTTAGATGAAAAAGACACATTAGCAGCTACATAACCCTCACCACCATCGGTTATAGTAACCCCTGTTATGCGCCACCTATATTCGGTATTGTCGGCAGTGTATCCTCTAGACCTCCCGTTTACGTAATAAGCACCTGATGTAGTATAATTAGCGTATACGTATCTCACCAAGCTAACTGTAGCTGTAGCTGGGGAGTATGTGGAAGAACCTAAAGGGTTTATACTAACATTTACCTGATACTTCTTTTTATAATCTCCTTGATTAATAACAACCAAGGCTTCCTTTGCTAACTCATCTGTGTGGTTAGTATCAAGAGCAACACCCTTCCGAGTGTTTAACATAAAAGTAGTATCCGCTACAGTTAAACTTTTTAAGTCCGTCGATGGTGAAGCAGCATCTAGGTAGCTATCCGACACGGGCGTATAACCACCAGTAGAACCATTGATACTAGCCTCATTACCAGTAAGGATATTCCAAGCCTGTAGCTTAGTCCCATCATGAATAACTACATACTTTTCAGAGTCGCTGCGATTGATAAAGTGAACAAAGCTGTCAGCATCAATAGCTGTCTCTAACAACCTAGCAACGTGCCGAGTATTAGGGCGTTTCTTCAGTCCCTCTGCAACAGAGCTAAGAGCGTTTTCCTGCTCCTCACATTGACCATCAAAACGAGTGGCATCAGGTTGTTGAGAGACACCTTGGATAAGGTTAGGAACACTAGTGTTAATTAAAGCCATTATGTAAGGTCGTAGTTACGGTTAATACCAATTCTGGAGGCTACGTCGTAGTTGTCAAATATAGTCCGATCAGAACTGCCACTATCGAAGTCCATGAGGGCTGCATAAGCTTTGTATTCATCGCGAGCGATAAGTGCTTCTAGCTCACGAGAACCAATGATGCGCCCTTGGAACACACGAGAGGCGCGCAATACAATATAGCGACGAGCTGGTTCTGGTAGAGAGTCCCAATCTAGGAGACGTGTTTGGTTCACTTTGAGATCCTTGGTGAACACTGTGGTGTTATTAGAACGATCAAAGAGACTTAAACCACGCTGTACGACATCTATTGAAGTGTCGATGGGGTCTAGCTCAAGGATGTCCTCTGAGAGAGTTATAGTGCCATCCCCAGCAGGGCTCAGGGATACATTTACTTCTGTGTTGAATTGCCACCCCTCTGACTGAACAGCACGGCTAATCTCATCAAGAGCAGAGATAGCTGTAGCAGCGGAAACAGGGAGTGCGTTGGTGTTACTGATACTGTTCACAGGTGACTCACCAATGTGTCCTAGCATCGAATTTACTGCTTCGAGTTTAGATGTCAGAGTAGGCATATTATTTATATAAAGTTAAAGAGGTTAAAAAGAGCCCCAAGGGGATTGTCCCAAGGGGCTCAGCTTAATTGGTATTACTTACGCAGGGAGGACCTTAACGGCACACTCTGGGCGAAGTGGCGCATGGCCCATTGCATACTTAGCAACGAACAATGTACCTTGGCGTTGGATCTGGTACTCAGACTCAGTAGCCAAGTCGAGCAACTTAACAGTACCGATAGCTTCCTTAGTACCTGCAAGGAATCCCTTAGCAGATGCTGTACCGCTAAGAGCGGAGAAGTCACCATTGTAGCCAGCACCGCCAGCACCGAACACGTCATTGTTTGCAGCACCGTCATCAGTTGCAACAGCAGAAGCATCACCGAGGTCGATAACACTGTCGAGGTGGTTGCTCTTGTAGAGGTTGATACCAGCGACCTGAGCAATCTTACCAGTTGCAACATTACCTACACCACCAGTGTCACGATTGATCGCAACGTTGTCGGAAGTGAGGAGGGTGTAGTACTGAGAAGGAGCCAAGATAGCGAAACGACCTTCGTCTGGAGCATCTTTCTCGTCAAGAGAGCGAGCAACAGCGTAGAGCGAGTCAACAAGACCAGCAGCAGTGTCAGTAGTAGCACCAGAGATGCTTGTACCACCGTTACCACCGATAGGCGATGTACCACCAGCAGCAGCGAAGAGAGTCTTCATTGTTGCGATGTCGAAACGCTTAGCAAGAGCCTTACCGAGTTCCTTAGCGTAGATGCTACGGACGTCGTAGTGGTTCTTAAGCTCATCAATATTGGCGATGAATGTCGAAGCAATCAGAACGTCATCGATGTTGATGGTGCGCTCAGCGTGCTTGATGGTTGATAGGTAGCTGTTAGAGCTGTCCACGATGTCTTCACCAACAGTGTGGTACTTAGCGTCAGCAACACCTGTAACAGGGAACTGAGCTGTTTTACCAGACGAGATGGTGCGGACCATGTGGAG
>ENA-UZXC01003133-UZXC01003133.1-metagenome-genome-assembly--contig:-Day-2-25m-contig-3133_pt2 | contig 18243 bp, 17 predicted proteins | sample MGYA00260340_ERZ794900 | MGnify/ENA metagenome assembly ERZ794900 | reverse complement strand
TAACCTTGGACGGACCAACAGTTAGAAAAACATTTAAAATAGTAAAACGATGAGAAATAAAATGTTAAAACATTTTGATATATTAACGTTTTCAAATTTCGAAATATAATTTTATGGAAACAGTTTTTGAAACCCTAGACTGGGTTGTTTTAGGAATTTACTTTTTTTTATTAATTGGTGTTGCTGTTTGGGTTGTTATTCAAAAAAATAAAAATACAGAAGATTATTTTTTAGCTGGAAGAAATGTTGGATGGTTTGTAATTGGAGCTTCTATTTTTGCTTCAAATATAGGTTCTGAGCATGTCGTAGGTCTCGCTGGTACTGGATTTGAATCAGGAACTCCTATGGCTCATTATGAATTACACGCATGGATAGTGCTATTATTAGGATGGTTATTTCTTCCGTTTTACATAAGAAGTGGTGCTTTTACAATGCCAGAGTTTTTAGAAAAAAGATTTGATAGTAGATCTAGATGGTTTTTATCAATATTTTCTTTACTAGCATACGTTATAACAAAAGTTTCTGTAACAATATATGCTGGTGGAATTGTAGTATCAGAGTTATTAGGGATTCCATTTTGGTACGGTGCAATTGGTATTGTGATTTTTACTGGAATATATACAGTTATTGGGGGGATGAAAGCTGTTATTTACACTGAAACACTTCAAACAATTGTATTGATTTTAGGATCAGTAATAATTACTTATCTAGGATTACAAGAAGTAGGTGGATGGGGACAGTTAAGAGATACGGTAACAGCAGTAAGTCCTGATCATTTTAATATGTGGAGACCAATGACTGATCCAGATTTTCCATGGACAGGATTACTTATTGGTGGTACTATTGTTGGAATTTGGTACTGGTGTACTGATCAGTACATTGTTCAAAGAACTTTAGCTGCAAACAATATTAAAATAGGTAGAAGAGGAGCTATATTTGGTGCATACCTTAAATTACTACCAATATTAATTTTTTTAATTCCAGGTATCATAGCATTTGCTTTAACAATTCAAGATCCTGAAACCTATGTTGTGACAAAAGCTGATAGAGCATTTCCAATGCTAGTAAATACATTATTACCGGTAGGATTAAAAGGTCTTGTAGCTGGTGGTTTAATGGCAGCTTTAATGAGTTCTTTAGCTTCTGTTTTTAATTCTTGTTCCACAATTTTTACAATTGACATTTATAAAAAAATAAGACCAAATAAATCCGAAACTCAATTAATTAATATTGGTAAAATTGCCACTACAGTTATTGTAATTTTAGGTATAATGTGGATTCCGATAATGGAAAAAATAGGAGGTGGAGTAATGTATCAATATTTACAAAATGTACAATCCTATATAGCTCCCCCAGTCACAGCTGTATTTCTATTAGGAATTACATGGAAAAGAGTTAACTCTGATGCAGCAATTACTACATTGTTTATGGGCTTATTTTTATTAATATTACGATTGGGGTCAGAAATTTATTATCAACCACAGATTTCGTCTGGAGAAATGGTTTCAGGCTTTTTGTTTGAATTTGCTACAATAAATTTTGCTCATATGGCTATTATTTTATTTATTTTTTCTGTAATATTATGTGTTTCAGTTAGTTTAATAACTGCCGAACCAGATTATGTTAAAACAAGAGGATTGTCTTTTGGAAATCTGGATTTAAACTCTAAAGAATTCAAAGAAAAAACTTATTCAACTGTTGATGTTATTTTATCAGTAGTTCTTGTCTTAATGGTGATAGGAATTTTAATGTATTTTACAGGTTAAATTAATGTATAATCTTGGCTTAGATATAGGGACTTCATTTATCAAAGCAGCTCTTACAGAGTGTTCTAGTGGAAATGTGGTAAATGTAATTTCTCAACCATCAACTGAACAAAAAATAAAAGTGTTTAAAGATGGATGGGCAGAGCAGGATCCAGAAATGTGGTGGAAGAATACATGTCGAGCCATAAAAAACCTTATTTCATTAACTAACATTAACCCCTCATTGATTTCTGGTATAGGAATTTCATACCAAATGCATGGTTTGATTTTATTAGATAGTAAAGGGGATTTAATTAGAGATAGTATTATTTGGTGTGATGACAGAGCAGTTAGCATAGGCAAGAAAGCTTTTGTTGAAATAGGTAAAGAAAAATGTATTGATCAATTATTAAATTCACCCGCCAATTTTACTGCATCAAAATTAAAATGGGTAAAAAACAATGAAAACGAACTTTATAACAGAGTTTATAAGTTTATGCTTCCAGGTGATTATATAGCCTATAAATTTTCAGGTAAAATGACTACTACAGCTATGGGTTTGTCTGAGGGGATGCTTTGGGATTTTAAAAAAAACAATATTGCAGACTTTTTATTGAAACATTATGAAATTGACAACTCTCTAATTCCAGATATCGTTTCTAATTTTGGATTTCAATGTAAATTAAATAAAAAAGGATCATCAGAGTGTGGTCTTGTAGAAAATATTCCTATTTATTACCGTGCGGGTGATCAACCAAACAATGCACTATCTCTGAACGTATTAAAACCAGGTGAAGTAGCTGCTACAGCCGGGACATCAGGGGTTGTCTTTGCCGTAACAGATAATAAAAAAACAAACGAAAGTGAAAGAATAAATAATTTTCTTCACGTAGAGACTGATAAATCAACTTCACTTGGAAAATTATTATGTATAAACGGAGCTGGAATTCAATATGCTAAATTAAAAAATAAGTTAAATATTAAATCGTATGATGAGATGAATAAACTTTCTTTAAAGGTTGGAGTTGGGTCAGAAGAATTAACTTATTTGCCATTTGGAAATGGTTCAGAGAGGATGCTTAATAATATAAATGTAGGATCAAGTATGTTGAATTTTGATAAAAATATTCATAATAATGCACATTTAGTTCGTGCAACACTTGAAGGAATTGCATTTGCTTTTGTTTATGGAATCCAGATATTAATTAATGATGGGGTTAAACCATCGGTAATTAGAGCGGGAAATGATAATTTATTTAAATCAAAAGTTTTTGGTGATACTATATCAACCTTAATAAATACCGAAATAGAGATTTACGAAACAACTGGTGCAATTGGTGCTTCCAGAGCTGTAGATCTCAGAGATAAAGATTTTAATAGATTTGGAAAAAACATAATGGATAACGATTTTTTGAAAAGATTTACTCCTCATTTAAGTTCAAGTGAATACAAAAAAGCTTATAATTTATGGGTTAAAAAATTAGAATTAACTTTAAAATAAAAAATTTAATGGCACTTATAGGAAACGTAGAATATTACAAAGGAATTGGAGATATAAAATATGAAGGAAAAAATTCAACAAACCCTTTCTCGTTCAAGTATTATGATCCAAATAAAATTGTAGCTGGTAAAACTTTAAAAGAACATTTTAGGTTTGCTATTGCTTATTGGCACTCTTTCTGTGGACAAGGAACTGATCCTTTTGGTTCAGGAACACAAAACTTTTTATGGGACAAGTCACAAGATCCTTACCAAGCTGCAAAAGACAAAGCAGATGCTGCATTTGAGCTTATTACCAAAATGGGCTTTGACTATTTTTGTTTTCATGATTTTGATCTAATTCAAGAAGGAGAAAGCCTTAAAGAGTCTGAAAAGAGACTATTGTATATAACTGATTATATAAAACTTAAGCAAAATCAATCTGGTGTTAAAGTATTATGGGGAACAGCTAATTGTTTTTCAAACCCTCATTATATGAACGGTGCTGCAACTAATCCAGATTTTGATGTTTTAGCTAGGGCAGGTGGTCAGGTTAAGTTAGCACTAGATACTACCATAGCCTTAAATGGTGAAAATTATGTTTTTTGGGGAGGAAGAGAAGGATACATGAGCTTGCTAAACACGGATATGAAAAGAGAGTTAGATCATTTAGGTGAATTTTTATCAATTTCTAGAGATTATGCAAGATCTCAGGGGTTTAAAGGAAATTTTTTTATTGAGCCTAAACCTATGGAGCCAACAAAACATCAATATGACTTTGATACTGCAACAGCTATAGGATTTTTAAAAGAATATGGTTTAGAAAAGGATTTTAAAATTAATATTGAAGTAAATCATGCAACTTTAGCTCAACATACATTTCAACACGAACTTACTGTTGCTGCTAAATCTAATATGTTGGGAAGTATAGATGCGAACAGAGGAGATTATCAAAACGGATGGGATACAGACCAATTTCCAAATAACTTATATGAAACAACAGAAGCAATGCTTGTATTTTTACAGTCAGGAGGTTTACAAGGGGGAGGAGTTAATTTTGATGCAAAAATAAGAAGAAACTCAACAGATTTAGATGATATTTTTCATGCACACATTGGAGGTGTAGATAATTTTGCTCGAGCACTTATAACTGCTGATAATATTTTAACTTCATCTAATTATAAGGAACTTTTTAATTTGAGATATAATAGTTTCAATACTGGAAAAGGAAAAGCATTTGAACAAGGTAAATTAAATCTTAATGATTTATATGAAATAGCTGTAAACACTGGAGAGTTAAATTTAAAGAGTGGCAAACAAGAGATGTTCGAAAATATTATTAATCAATTTATTTAAAAAAATAACCAAATAGAAATATGAAAAAATTAGCATTACACTGGCAGATAATTATAGGAATGGTTTTGGGTGTTTTATTTGGATTACTGTTTCTAAATTTTGAATGGGGTAAAACTTTTGTTTTAAACTGGGTTAAGCCATTTGGAACTATTTTTATAAATTCATTAAAGTTAATAGCAGTTCCTTTAATCTTAGCTTCTCTAATTAAAGGTATTTCAGATTTAAAAGATTTATCAAAACTTTCTTCAATGGGTGGTATAACCATAGCTACATATATTTTTACTACTATGATGGCAGTATCTATTGGATTAGTTGCTGTTAATATTATTGAACCTGGAAACTTTATCGCTGAAGAAACAAGAGAACAACTTGTGAATGCTTATTCATTGAACGCTAATGAAAAAATTGAAGCTGCTAATAACCAAAAAAGTTTAGGTCCTTTACAACCAATAGTCGACATGGTTCCGTCTAATTTTTTTAGTGCAGCATCTAATAATAGAAATATGCTTCAAGTTATTTTTTTCGCAATTATTTTCGGTATATCAATGATATTAATACCAGAGAAAAAATCTGATCCTATTAAAAGTTTTTTTGATTCCTTGAATGACGTAATCCTTAAGATTATTGATTTAATAATGTTATGTGCACCTTATGGTGTTTTTGCACTTTTAGCTGCAATAATTGTAGAGTCACCAAGTATGGATTTATTTAAAGCATTAGGCTTTTATACTTTGACTGTTTTGTTTGGTTTACTTCTTTTAATATGTATTTATTTAGTTGTTGTTAAAGTGGTTATCGGAAAAAGTCCTTCTTATTTTTTAAAAGGCATATCTCCAGCACAATTACTAGCTTTTTCAACAAGCTCTAGTGCAGCAACATTACCAGTAACTATGGAAAGGGTTCAAGACCATCTAGGAGTAGATGAGGAGGTTAGTAGTTTTGTTCTTCCAATTGGAGCAACTATAAATATGGATGGTAGTGCATTATATCAAGCAGTTGCAGCTGTATTTATTGCTCAAGCATTTGGACTAGATTTAAGTTTAGCAGCTCAGCTAGGTATAATTTCGACAGCAACTCTAGCATCAATTGGCTCCGCTGCAGTTCCTGGAGCAGGAATGGTAATGCTTATTATAGTTCTTTCTCAGGCTGGTATTCCAGAAATTGGATTGGCATTAATTTTTGCAGTAGATAGACCTTTAGATATGTGTAGAACTGTTGTTAATGTTACTGGTGATGCTACAGTTTCTATGCTAGTTTCAAAGTTTGTTGGAAAATCTAAAAAGAAATAAAAAATAAATTGATTTGTGTTTTATATGAAGAATAAGAATTTTAAATTTGTTATATAAAATATTTAAATGAACAAAAACGAATTAATTGAGGATTTTCTTAAAAATTTTAAACCAAAGCAAGATCAAAGTTGGAAAAGCTGTTATTTTTTTACACACTATTTAAAAAAGAATCATGAGATTGATGCTGAGTTAATCGAAGGAATGTCTAGAATTAATAAAATTGATTATTGGACTGTTCGTCTAGATGGAGATGATATAGATATTCATGCAAAAGCTGTTGATATAGAACCTGATTTTATCGATAAACCAGATATGGTATGGAGCCTTAAACAGTTCGAGAAAGATAATTTTTAAGCAGGTCCCCTGAAGTGAATAATCAAACCATTTAGAAAATTTCTTAACATCTGATCACCACATTCCATGTATTTTGGGTGTTTTTCGTTTCTAAATAATGCATTTATTTCAGATTTTGTCACTCTGAAATCCGCTAGTTTACAAATATTAACTATATCATCGTCTCTTAGTTTATGTGCAACTCTAAGTTTTTTAAAAATATCATTATTAGTTAATCCCATATAAATAATTTAAAAAAACCTCTACATTAGTAAATACAGAGGTTTTTTGAAGTATTTTAAATTTAGTTAGACATAGCTTCGTTATAAGCTGTTGGGTCAAAAGCATTATAAACTTCAATTACTTTATCATTTTCCCATTTAAACCAACAATATCCTTTCAGTGTTAGAGCTTCTTTTGTTTTTTTAGATGTAGCTGTCCATGTATACCAGTAGTTTGTAAATATTGCTCCATCATTGTAATACATAGTTGAAACGTGGTATTCAGAATGCTTAATATCATCAAAAAATTCATGACCTGCAGAAAACGCTTGATTAAGATCATCAAAAGAAATATCAGCATCATTTACATGAAATACTGCATCTTCAGTAAACATTGTTTTGACACTAGCTAAATTGTTGTCTTGATATGCTTTAGTGAATTTAACCATAGCATCTGACTTTTCGTCATTTCCAACCATGTAACCAGACATTGGATCATTCTTGTCTGTTTGGTTCTTGCTAGTCGTGTCACAGGAAATAAATAAGGTGGTTATAAATAAGAATAGGTATATTTTTTTCATATAATTGTTTTAAGGTTATTTCAAATATACACATTCAAATAAACTTTCTTTTTCATTTTTTAAAAAAACATGCATTAAAGTATGTTTTTTTATTATATTTATAAATTAACTAAAAAAAATAAATATGAAAAAATTAATTTACCTAATAATGTTTTTTACTACAATTTCTTATTCGCAAAATGCATTTACTGAATATCAATTTGACGCTAAAAGAGGAAGTGAAGCAGCAATCTTAGCTTTAACTGATGAGTTTTGGGGAGATGCAGAATTTAAATCTGGAGGAATTAATATTGAATCTTTTAACATTGGTAACAATGAATCTTCACACAGAATAGTTCTTTATGGAGATCCAGCTAATTGGGGAAGAAGTGACTCTTTGTCAAATCCTGATAAATGGGGTCTTTTTGTACAGAGATTAAATAATCATATTGATAAATGGACTCATAGTTCATCTGGAAATGTAATAAGTTGGGTTGGTGATGGAGAAGTTGATAACGATTATTTTCAAATTTATGAATTTAAAGCAATTAATCCTGAAGCTTTTCAAGCCGCTCATAATAAGATCGTTTCCCAACTGTCAACAGTAATGGGTAATAGAGTTATTGGTTTTGGTGATTATTTAATTAATGGATATAATGGAGCTACTCATTGGGTAGTAGTAACTGCAAAAAACTGGTCTGATTTAGTTATAACTCGAAGAAAAATGGCGGAACTTACTAAAGAATGGGAAGAATATTATAAAAAAAGAGGTGAGGTTGAACACGTAAGAAATTATACTGCAAGAAACGTAAAAAGTTATAACTAATAATTATTAACTTTTAATAAAAAACCCTTAAGAATTAATTTTTTGAGGGTTTTTTAATTTTCTGATAATTCAAACCACCTATTTGTTTTAAGTTCTAAATCTTCTTCAATATTTTTTAACTGAATCGAGTATTTTTTTACGTCGTCTAATGATAATTCTTGATTAAAATGATTTTGAATTTCTTCTTTTAAAAATTCAATTTTCTTTATTTCTTTTTCTAATTTTTTAAACTCTTTTTGTTGTAAGTAATTTAAATTATTTTGCTTTGAGTGCTTTTTCTTTTCATTTAGTTGATAGCTTTCTGACTTTAATTCCTTGTCATTGTTTTTGATTTTAGAATCTTCGTAAGCTCTGTAATCAGAATAATTTCCTGGAAAATTCTCAATATTTCCTGATCCTTTAAAAACAAATAAATGATCTATTATTTTGTCCATGAAATACCTGTCGTGAGAAACAACTATTAAGCAACCAGGAAAATCTAATAAAAAACTTTCAAGTACGTTAAGGGTTATGATATCTAGGTCATTCGTAGGTTCGTCTAGAATTAAAAAATTAGGATTTTGTATTAAAACTGTACATAAATAAAGCCTTTTCTTTTCTCCACCACTTAATTTATCAACGAAATCATATTGTTTTTTTCTGTCAAATAAAAAACGTTCTAATAGTTGTTGAGCAGAAATTTTTTTTCCTTTTTTTAGAGGAATATAATCTCCATATTCTTTGATCACATCAATTACTTTTTGTCCTTCTTTGTAAGGTATTCCACTTTGAGTATAATATCCGAATTTTAATGTTTCGCCCCATATTATTTTTCCGGTGTCTGGATCTTCATTTGAAGTTAACATATTTAAAAAAGTAGATTTTCCTGTTCCGTTTTTCCCAATTATTCCAATACGTTCATTTCTTTGAAACACATAATCAAAGCCTTTTAAAATAGTAGTTTCTCCAAATACTTTATTGACTTTATGCATTTCTATCATTTTACTACCCAAGCGTTCCATGTTAATTTCTAATTGAACTTTGTGGTCATCTCTCCTTAAACTAGCTTTTTCCTTAATGATTTTAAAATCTTCTATCCTAGATTTGGATTTTGTAGTTCTAGCTTTTGGTTGCCTTCTCATCCATTCCAGTTCTTTTTTAAAATGCAATTTAGTTTTATGTGCCTCTACATTTTCTTGAGCAATTCTAGCATCTCTTTTTTCAAGGTAATATGAGTAATTACCTTTGTAACTATAAAGTTTACCCTGGTCTAGTTCTATGATTTCATTACAAACACGTTCTAAGAAATATCTGTCATGTGTTACCATTAACAAGGTTATTTTTTCTTTTGAAAAATAACTTTCTAACCATTCAATCATTTCAAGATCTATATGATTTGTAGGTTCATCTAAAATTAATAACTCAGGTTGTTTCAATAAAGCATTACAAAGTGCAATTCTTTTTTTTTGACCTCCAGACAAACTACCAACCTTTGCATTTAAATCGTTGAGTTTTAGCTTAAATAGAATTTTTTTATACTGGGTTTCAAAATCCCAAGCTTGAGCTTGATCCATAGCTTCAAATGCTTTTTGATAAGACTCTTGGTCTTCAGGATTTTTTAAAGATTTATCATATTCAGAAATTATACTTAAGATGGGATTATCTGCTTGCAATACACTTTCTTTAACTGTAAGTTTTGGATCTAATAATGGTTCTTGAGATAAATAAGCAACTTTAATTCCTTTTCTAAAAACAACTTGACCTTTATCTGGTGTGTCTTCTCCAGCAATAATATTTAGTATTGATGATTTTCCACATCCGTTTTTTGCAATTAATGCAATTTTCTGGCCTTGATTTACACCAAATGATATAGAATTAAAAATAACCTTCTCACCATATGATTTTGAAATTCCCTCAACTGAAAGTAAATTCATTTACAATTAATGTTTTTGTATACTTCAAAAATACACATTCATAAATGAGAATATGATTATTAATTATTAAATTAATGATATTACTCTAGTATAGAGCCTTGACGTGCATGATTTCTAGTTTAAACTCTCCTTGTTGTTTATCTGAAATTTGAAATCCTAATGAACTTATTTTTTCAATTTCTAATTTTTTTGCATTTCTAGAATAATAACCCATAAACATTGGGCTTAAGTCTGAGACTAAAATTTCAATATTTGTCCAGGTTCCAGATTTTGTTTCAAAATTTGTTGAATAATTTGACGATCTATAGTTTTCTCTTAATCTAAATTTATAAATTTTACCATCTCCTTTTACTCTTAGCTGAAATGCTTTAACGTCTTTTAATTTACCTTTTCCGAATCTTAGTCTGCTTGAAGCAAAGCCACCATTATTTTCTAAAGAAACATTTCCGTAAAACATTAAATTATTTTCTTTGGTTATATACAAATCAGAATTAGATATTCCTCCCATGACATTATCATTAACTATATTCCAGTTATCTATTCCTATTTCTTTGGGGGGGTTTATAAGATCAATACTTTGACTGTAAACGGATATACTTATAAATATTATTAAAATTGAATTGTAAGTCTTCATTTTATCTTTTAAATGATTAATAAACAAACACCATACCTAAATAAAAACATGTATGCTTTATTCCTTTAATTAGTTCATTAACTTTTTTATATTTAAAAATGGAGAATGAAAAAAAATCTAAAAAGAATAGTAAAATTAATCTTGGAGGGTCTTACAAATTTAAAATAGCTGCTAAATATAAAAAACCCAAGACAAGGGGCGATAAAAATTACAATAAAAGAAATAAAAAAAAATAAATCATATTGAATAAACGTGTATGTGTTATTGGAGCAGGTCCCTCTGGAATTACTGCAATCAAAAATGTTAATGAAGCGAAAATATCTGTTCTAGCTTATGATTTTAACAGCGACGTTGGTGGAAACTGGATTTATAACGAGAATGAAAGCCATTCTAGTGTATTCGAAACTACTCATATAATTAGCTCAAAGACTTTGTCAGAATTTGAAGATTTCCCTTTTGATCCTAAAGTGTCAGATTACCCTTCTCATGATGAATTAAGAGATTACTTTCAATCTTATGCTAAACATTTTAATTTATATCCATTAATAGAATTTAATACATTAGTCAAAAGCTGCATTCATTTAAAAAATAATAATTGGGAAGTAACAACAGTAAAAAATAAGGTTGAAAAAACTGAAATTTTCACAGACTTGATCGTTTGTAACGGTCATCACTGGGAACCAAAGTTACCAACTTACAAAGGACAATTTGATGGAGATTTTTTACACTCTCATCAATATAAAAAATCTGAACCTTTTAAAGGGAAAAAAGTATTAGTAATCGGAGGCGGTAATTCTGCTTGTGACGTTGCTGTTGAAACCAGCAGAGTAAGTGAACAAACTTCAATAAGTTGGAGAAGAGGATATCGAATAATACCTAAGTTTTTAATGGGCAAGCCATCAGATGTTTTTGCTTCTAAGATGACTTTTCTTCCAATTTTTTTAAGAAATTTTTTAGCTGGTATACTAGCTTATATTACCAATGGTCCTAATAGTAATTATGGTTTAGCTAATCCTGATCATAAGTTCGGAGCTACTCATCCAACAGTTAATAGTGAGCTTCTTTATAAAATAAGACACGGTAAGATAAAACCCAAGGGAGAGATTGATAGTTTTGATGGTAAACTAGTCAAGTTTAAAGATAAAAGCATTGAAGAGTTTGATGTTGTAATAGCATGTACAGGTTTTGTTTTATCTCATCCTTTTTTCGATAAAAAGTTTTTGAATTATAGCAAGGGTCCTGTTCCTCTCTATTTAAAAATGTTTCATCCTAATTATGATAATTTGTTTTTTATTGGAATGTTTCAGCCTCTTGGTTGTATTTGGCCAGGTTCTGAACAACAAAGTAAGCTAGTTGCTAAAGCACTTAAGGGAGGATGGAAAAGACCACTAAATATTGATAAATTATGTCAAAGGGAGGTAACTCACCCCCATATAAAACAAATTAAAACAAGTCGACATAGAATTACTGTAGATTTTCATCGCTTCATGAAAGATTTGAAAACTCAAATTAAACTAAGCAACTAAATATCTATTTTTATTTTAAATATATTTTAATCATGAAAAATTTTTTACTGTTTATATTAATAATTTTTATCTCTTGCAATGAAAATAATACTGATCAATATTGGCAAAAAGGTAATCTACATACTCATTCGTTTTGGAGTGATGGGGATGATTTTCCTGAAATGATAATTGACTGGTATAAGAATAATGATTACCAATTCATTGCTCTCTCTGATCATAATACAATTGCTAATGATGATGATTATTGGTACAGACTCAAACAGTCAGATTTAAAAAAGAAAACTTTTGAAAAATATAAAAAAAGGTTTGGAGATTGGGTTGAATCTAAAAACGATTCTACAGGATTTTATGTGAGATTAAAAACTTTCGATGAGTATAAAACTAAGCTTGATGATTTAAATTCATTTCTTATCATTAGCTCTGAGGAGGTTACATCTGGATTTGAAAATAAACCAGTACATATTAATGTAACTAACATAAAAGAAAAAATTGATCCTTTTAGCGGAAACTCTGTACTTGAAATAATGCAAAAAACTATTGATGCGGTCAATGAACAAAGACAAAAGTTTAATATTCCAATGTTTGCTCATATTAATCATCCAAATTTTGGATACGGGATTAATGTAGAGGATTTAAAAAAATTAAATGGTGAAAGGTTTTTTGAGGTATATAATGGACATCCTGCTGTTCATAACGAGGGTGATGATTTACATATTGATCTTGAAACCATGTGGGATTTAATTAACATTTCATATTATGATAATAACAAACCCTTGTTGTTAGGAATTGCCACTGATGACAGTCACAATTATCATCAAAAATCTACAAATCTTAGTAATACGGGTAGAGGTTGGGTTATGGTAAATTCAAAAGAAATTAAAACTTCAAGTTTGATTGAATCAATGGAATCAGGAAATTTTTATTCTTCCTCAGGCATTGAATTAAAAAAAGTTAAATATGATAATAAAAGATTTATAGTTGAAATTGAGCCAAATAAAGGAATTAATTATGAAATTACTTTTATTGGATATAGAAAAGGTCAATCTTCAGTTCAGGTTTTAAAAAGAGTTAAGGGAACCTCAGCTAATTATATTTTTAATAAAAACGATCTGTTTGTTAGAGCAAAAATTAGTTCAGATGAAATAAAAATTAATCCATATGTCAAGGGTGAAACTAATCAGGCATGGACTCAGCCTATAATCGTGAATTAATAATAATTTTAAATAGTTGGTTATGAAAAAAATGATTGTTTTAATTTTTGTACTATCACTTATTTCATGCAGGAATGTCAATGATTATCAATTGTATGCTAACACTACTTTAGATACCCTTCAAAACTGGTATAATTTAGAAACAGGTTTGTATGAAACTACAAGTTGGTGGAACGCTGCTAATGCACTTACAGCAATCATTGATTATTCCAAAATAACTGGATCAAAAGATTATTTAGATGTTATTGATAATTCCTTTGAAAAATGTAAAGAATTTGAAGTAGAAATGCCAGATCCTAATAATAATTGGATATGTAGAAATTTTATTAATGATTATTATGATGATGAAGGCTGGTGGATTTTAGCTTGGATAAAATCTTACGAATTAACAAACAATGAAAAATACCTTAAAATGGCTCGTATAACATTCTCAGATATGGCTTTAGGCTGGGATAACATATGTAGTGGTGGAATATATTGGAAAAAACCCAACATTGGAAAGTCGGCTATTCAAAATGAGTTATTTATGCTTGCAGCTATAAGATTACATCAAAAGGGCGAGAGACAAGTTCTAGGAAAGAGCTATATGGACTGGGCTGAAACCACATATAATTGGTTTATTAGTACAGGAATGATTAATGAAAAATATCTTATTGAAAATGGATTAGATAAGAACTGTCAACTTAATAAAGGTAATTACCATACCTATAATCAAGGTGTGATTTTAAGTGGATTGGTTGAATTTTATAAAGTTAAAAATGATAAATCGTTTTTAGATTTAGCTCATAAAATTGCAAATGCTACCTTAACAAATTTAATATATGATAATGGAGTTTTGAAAGATCCAAAGGAGCCAAATTTAAATGGAGATGCTTCTCAGTTTAAAGGAATATTTATGAGAAATCTTGCATATTTATATTCATTATCTCCTAAAGAAAAATATAAAGTATTCGTATTAAAAAATGCTAATTCTATTTGGTCATCAGCTAGAAATAAAACAACAAATGAAATAGGAGTTGTTTGGAATAGAAAACCTTTAAAAGCAGATGCTTCACGTCAAAGTTCAGCTCTTGATGCTTTCAATGCAGCAATGATAGTTATAAAATAATTATTAAACATAAATGGACACTACAAATCACCTTTACATTTATAATATAAAAATCTGTTTATCAATTAATTATAATATAAATAAAGAGTTTTAAACTGTAAAGTATTTTTATTGCTTAATGTGATCATTTCATCGTAATATGTTTATAAATAAATATTATGAAAAAATTATTTTTTGTTGCGTTAATTTTGACAATTTTATCCTGTTCTGAAGATCCAGTCATTCACACTTTATTTACATCGTCTAATCCAATAAATGGAGGTTCTGTTAGTCCATCAAAAGCTGAATACGATAATGGAGAATCTGCTCAAATTACAGCTACAGCTTCGTCGGAATACGTATTTCAAAATTGGACTGGTGCATCTGGATCTGAAACTAGTACTAGCGTGATAATGGATATGGATAAATTAGTAACCGCTAATTTCATTAAAAAGAAATATGCTTTAAATATTGAAACCATAGGACAAGGGACTGTTTCAGAAAAATTAATTAAATCAGGATCTGTATCCAATTACAATAGCGGATCTATTGTTGAAGTTGAAGCAGTTCCCTCTAAAGATTGGAAGTTTCTTGAATGGCAAGGTGATATTTCAGGTCAAAGAAATCCTTATATAATTAATTTAATCTCGGATAAGTCAATAAAAGCAGTTTTTAAGGAAAATGATTCTGATGACGGAGGTGACGGAGATACTGGAAATGGAACAATGCCCAATGGACCGATTGATTTTGAATCAGGAGGTTACGGTGCTAATTGGACTTGGACAGTATTTGAAAACAGTGATAATCCACCTGCTTTAGAAATAGTTTCAAACCCTAATTCCTCTGGATTAAATACATCTTCTAAAGTTGCTAAATTTACAGCTTTGAGTTCAGGAGCTGCTTACGCAGGTTGTGAATCTCAACATGGCTCTGATATAGGATCATTTAAATTTGATTCCAATAATAGTCTTGTTAAAATTATGGTTTATAAAACTGTAATTAGTGATGTTGGTTTAAAGTTTGTTGAATCTGACGGTGAAGCTCAACCAGAAGTTAAAGTTTCAAATACAAAAATAAATGAATGGGAAGAATTAACTTTTGATTTATCTGGTAGTATTGGAAAAGGTAAAACAGGAATAATTGATCAAATAGTTATATTTCCAGATTTTAAGGACAGATCTAGTGATCACATAATATATTTTGATAATATATCTTTTGGAAGTAACTAAACCTAAAAACATATTTATTTTGCTCTAAATATCTTTACTTTTATTTTAACTTAGTGTAAGTTAAATAAATAGATTTATGATTCAATCTTTCGATTATATTATAATTGGAGCAGGTTCTGCAGGTTGTGTTTTAGCAAATCGTTTATCTAAAAATCCAAATAATTCAGTTTTATTATTAGAAGCAGGTGGTCCAGATTCTAATATGAATATTCACATTCCAGGGGCTTATTTAAAGATTCATAAAAGCAAGCAGGATTGGGGTTTTTGGACTGAAAAGCAGAAAAATATTTTAAATAGAAAAATTTATTTACCTAGAGGCAAAACACTTGGTGGGAGTAGTTCTACAAATGCCATGGCATATGTGAGAGGAAATGCCGAAGATTACAATGCTTGGGCAAAACTTGGTAATAAAGGATGGGGTTATAATGACATTCTTCCATTTTTTAAAAAATCAGAGAGTCATGAGCAAATTGACAAAGTTGACTCTGGTTTTCATGGAACTAAAGGCGAATTATCAGTAACTTTACCAACTAAATTTAAGACGCCTTACGTTGATGAATTTATTTCAGCCTGTGTGAATAATGGAATTCCTAAAAATGATGATTATAATGGAATTGTCCAACAAGGTGCAGGAGTGGTTCATAGTACAATTAAAAACGGAAAGAGGCACAGTGGGGCAGCAGCATTTTTAAAACCTATTTTAAAAAGATACAATTTAACGACTATTACAAACGCAAAAGTTTGTAAAATAATTTTAAATAAAAATGTAGCTGTTGCAGTAGACTATATAAAAGGAACAAAAAAAATTCAAGTAAATGCAAATAAAGAAATAATAGTTTCTGCTGGAGCTTTTCAATCTCCACAATTATTAATGTTATCTGGAATTGGAGATTCTTCAGAGTTAAATAAACATGGAATTGAGTGTTTACATGAACTAAAGGGTGTAGGAAAAAATCTACAAGATCATTTGTTTTATCCAATTTGTGCTCAATCCAAAACTAATAAGGGTATAAATCATTATATATCTCCTTTAAAACAACTCAAAGCGGCTTGGAATTATTTTGTAAACAAAAAAGGAGTTTTTTGTGCAGGTCCTCTGGAGGGAATGGCTTTTTTTGATCTCAATCAAAATGGTGGAAAAGTAAATTTCCAATTACATTTTTCTCCAATTTGTATTGATGACAAATATGGTTATGACGCATATGATTTATACGACTATCCAAGAGTAGATGGTTTTACTATATTACCTACTTTACTTCATCCTAAAAGCAGAGGAACTGTTAGTCTTTCATCATCAGACCCAAAAGATGCACCAATAATTCAACCTAACTTTCTTGAACAGAAAGAAGATCTTAATCAGCTGGTTAAAGGTGGAAAATTAGTATTTAAAATAATGAAAGACGATGCATTAAGAAAACATACACTCAGGGATCGACTTCCGTTTGATCGTGACTCAGAGGAATCACTTATTGAACACATTAAAAAGACACTAGAAACTGTTTATCATCCTGTAGGTACTTGTAAAATGGGAGTAGACAGTATGGCTGTAGTAGATCCAATGTTAAAAGTTCAAGGGATATCTAATTTAAGAGTAGTTGATGCTTCCATAATGCCTTTAATTGTTTCAGGAAACACAAACGCTCCTGTTTATATGATTGCTGAGAAAGCAGCTGATATGATATTAAATAATTTTTAAAATTAACATTCTAAAAAGATGTTTAACGATCCATTATTTGCTAAATACTCATCTAAAGTTTCTAAAATTAGAAAACTAATTAATATAACAATGATGGTTAGAGTTATGGATTTTAAATTATATTATTTAAAACAATTAATTTAAATTTATTCAATTAATAATTTGTTAATGGTAAATTTTTTGCAGGTCTAAAATCAATAATTCCTTTTAAATTCATTGTTTTTTCAATTTCTTTAATGTTTGATGGAACAAAATCACTTAAATTATCAACACCACTTTTAGTAACAACTGCCATATCTTCAATTCTTATATACAACTTTTCCTCTGGGATCCAAATCATAGGATCAATAGTAAATACCATTCCTTCTTTTAATTTTACACCATGTACTTTTCCGACATCATGTACTGCCATTCCAACTGGATGTTGAAAATGTCCTCTAAATGATAATGCATTTTGAACAGCTTTTAAATAGATAGGTTTTGAAAATGTTTTACCAATTAAATATTCTTTCATTTCTTCAGATGCTTTTTTTAAAACCTCATTTGAATTGGCTCCTGGTTTTATGTATTTAAATAAAGCATCTCTGTATGCGACAATGAAATTATATAATGCTGCTTGATCATTATTAAAAGTTCCGTTAACTGGCCACATTCTAGTTACGTCACTTGTATAATTATTATAATCAGGTGCATAATCCATAAGAACCAAATCACCGTCTTTTAAAATATCTTTTTTTCTAAAATAATGTCCCATATACGCATTAGTTCCTCCTCCAATTATGGATGGGTATCCATCTCCTTGAGATCCGTGTAGATAAAATATATATTTTGCAGCTGCATCTAGTTGATATTCATAAATCCCAGGTTTAGTTGATTTCATAGCTTCAATGATTGCTAACCCTGCAATTTCTGTAGCTTTTCTAATAACTTTAATTTCTTCTGGACTTTTAATAAGTCTCATACTATCCAAAAGGGGAGAAAGATTTTTAATTTTAAATTCAGGAAATCTTTTTATAATTAAATTAATAAATTGTGACTCCCTAGTTGTACTTGAATCCCAAGGATCAGCAGCAGCCCTTGCGTGTCCAAATAAAATTTCATCTCTACTGTCATTTCCTTTTTCTGCAGGGCTAAAAGG
>ENA-UZXC01000434-UZXC01000434.1-metagenome-genome-assembly--contig:-Day-2-25m-contig-434_pt1 | contig 18302 bp, 16 predicted proteins | sample MGYA00260340_ERZ794900 | MGnify/ENA metagenome assembly ERZ794900 | reverse complement strand
TTCGACTCCCCCCATCTCCACCAAACATAGGTTTTAAGAGCAACTTAAGACAATTTAAAAAAAGCCCCAATACCAAATAAAAAATGTATTGGGGCTTTTTTGTGCGCCCGCGAAGATTAAAACTGCCGAAATGGGCAAAGAATTCAAATACGGCCCTATTTATAATTTGGAACCCGTACGAGCTTCAACAACCTTTTAAGATCTTATCATCAACAATATGTTTACTAGACCCAGCACAAAGGCTAAATGTTTCATTAACCAAGCTGGGCAACTGGAGGCGCAGTGCTTTCGCGAATAATGAGAGAAACGGGCATTATTGAGACATGTTTTTGGCTGACCCCATCCGGGGCCTCGATCCGCTCCATCAACATTGAAGCAGCGGTTTCACCGAGTAATAGCCTGTCTTGCCGTATAGTGGTAAGTGGTGGAATGAATTGTTCGGCAATGCTGATGTCATCAAAGCCCATGACAGAGACCTCGTAGGGCACTTTGAAACCGTGGCGTGACAATTCGGCGATAAATCCCAATGCTAATTGATCCGATGCACAAAACACGGCAGTCGGGCGATCATCTAACGCGACCCAAACCTTTGCGGCTGCGCAACCTGCGGTCAGTGAAAAATCACCAGGAATAATCCATTCTGCTTTCAGCTCAAGTTTAAGGGCCGCGATTTCAGCGTTAAATGCGTCTCGTCGCGTGTCTGCAAGAACATTACCTTCAGGGCCCGTTACATGAGCAATCTTACGATGGCCAAGGCGATGCAGGTGGTCAACTGCTATGCGTGCACCTTTCGTGTTTTCGCTACGGACAACTGGAAAGTTGGCACCGTCAACCCATTCACAGGCAAACAAAATACGCTTAGTCTTGGGGGCTCTTTCCAATGACTCGACCACCTCAGCATTTAATCCGCCATCAAGGATGATCATTCCGTCAGCACGGCCATCATTAAGGTAGTCAATTATTTGTTCACCGCTATCGTGCACTTGTTTAGTACTGGCGATCAACATGGAGTACCCTTTGTGTGAAAGGTATCTAGAGATGCCTTCGAGGATGTTCGAAAAAAATGGATTAGCCAAGTCTGGAAGCAACACTAATACCGAATGCGCGTGCTGTGTACGGAGATTTCTTGCAGCCCGATTGAGGCGATAGCCAGTCAGTTTTATTGCCTCGAAAACCCGAACCTTGGTTGATTCGGATACGAGATCTGGCCTAGACAGGGCTCGCGATACTGTCGCCGAGGAGACTCCTGCAACACGTGCAACATGTTGAATTGTGGAAGTTTTCAGTGTCGTAGCGCCTTAGATTGATTTCGCATAATTGTAATCGTTTGCATAAACACTTGACAAGCCTAACCGTGACAAAGTTTAATGTAATCGATTGCAAGGGATCGCAGTCATAAAGAATCAAAGTTTAATCTAATCGATTGCAGGGAATGGCAGTCATAAACATCAAAGTTTAATGTAATCGATTGCAATAAATAGCAATCATAAAAATAATTGGTGAAGAACCACTTTTCTGGAGTAAGAAATATGTCTAAAATATTGAAGCCGCTGCTAATAAGTAGCGCGCTTGCAGCAGCGCCTTCGTCGCAAGCGGTTGAATTAGAAGTGACTCATTGGTGGACATCTGGCGGCGAAGCTGCCGCAGTGTCTAAGTTTGCTGACGCATGGAATGCCACAGGTAATTCGTGGCTCGATGGCGCCATTGCTGGCTCTGGAGGCACCGCGCGCCCAATCATTATATCGCGTATTCTGGGTGGTGACCCTATGGCAGCAACGCAGCTGAATCATGGCCGTCAAGCTGAAGAGTTGATTGAAGCTGGTTTGCTGCTGGATCTGAGTGACGTTGCTGAAGCTGGTGGCTGGAAGGACATCGTTAATCCATCTGCGTTATTGGATTCTTGCACATTGGATGGCAAAATTTACTGCGTTCCTGTCAACATCCACTCTGCACAATGGTTGTGGTTATCCCACGCTGCGTATGAAAATGCAGGACTGGACGTTCCAAATGATTGGAATGAATTTGTAGCATCTGCAGGTCAACTACAAGCGGCTGGAACATTACCACTAGCAATGGGCCAACAAGGTTGGCAACAAAACTTGGCGTTTGGTGCAATCACAATTGCGGTTGCTGGCACAGAAGCTTGGCGCGAAGTGACAGTCAACAAGAATGCTGAGGTGGCAGCTGGCCCAGAATACACGGCTGTATTCGAAGCTATGGTGAATGCACGTAAACTAGCATCTGAGTCCAACGTTCAGGACTGGAACCAAGCGACTAACATGGTTATCACTGGCACTGCCGGTGCACAGCTGATGGGTGATTGGGCTCAGGGTGAGTTTGCTGTTGCCAGTCAGGTTGAGGGTGTTGATTATTCCTGCTTACCCGGTTTAGGTCTGAATGACATTTTGGACACGGGCGGTGATGCGTTCTACTTCCCAGTCAACGACGATCCAGAAATTACAGCTGCCCAAAAAGAATTGGCCGCTCTGCTAATTTCTCCTGAAGTTCAGGTATCATTTAACCTGGCTAAAGGCTCATTACCTGTGCGCGGTGACATCGACATGTCGTCTGCCAACGGTTGTATGCAAAAGGGTCTGAAAATTTTGGCTAGCGGTGGTATTCTGCCATCAGGCGACCAAACCTTGTCTGCTGACACGCAGACACAGATTGAAGACTTGATGGCGCAGTTTTGGTCGGGTGATATGTCCGCAGCCGACGCCCAGAATGACTACGCTCAGTTAATCGGAAAAGCTGACTAAGTAGCTCTCTGACCCAGTGGCGTGTCCGCTGGGTCAGCCCTATTCCCCATACTTTATATTTGGAGCCGACACGATGACCGTGATCTCGGACCCCCTTACCCAACCTACCAAGCGGCCTCGTCGCTTGTTTAAAAACCTGATGGCTAAACTTGCTTCGATCCCAATGATCTTAACAGCGCTAGTCGTCTTTGTGGGAGGCACAGCCTGGACGGTTGTCTACTCCTTTACTAGTTCGCGCATGCTACCCAAGACCAATTGGGCTGGGCTTGATCAATACGACCGTCTATGGAATTCTGATCGCTGGATAATTTCGATTACGAACCTCGGAATTTATGGCTCGTGTGCCTTAGTACTGACGCTGATTATCGGCTTCAGTCTCGCGGCCTGCCTAGATCGAAAAATTCGATTCGAGAGTGCCTTCCGCTCCATCTTTCTGTACCCATTCGCACTTTCGTTCGTGGTCACAGGCCTAGCGTGGCAATGGATTTTGAACCCTGATTTTGGGGTCCAAAATGTCGTGCGTGGCTGGGGTTGGGAGAGCTTTGCGTTCAACCCACTTAATGACGCCAACACTGTTATTTATGGTCTTTTAATTGCAGGTCTATGGCAAGGGACAGGGCTAATTATGTGTATCATGTTGGCCGGTCTTCGTGGCATCGACGAAGATATTTGGAAAGCAACACGTGTTGATGGAATTGGCACAATCAAAACCTATATCGTGGTTATTATACCGATGATGCGGCCCGTGTTTATCACCTCACTTGTGCTGATCGCATCGGGCATCATCAAGCTTTACGACTTGGTCGTTGCTCAAACGGGCGGTGGCCCTGGCCTTGCGTCGGAAGTGCCCGCAAAATATGTCATTGAATACATGTTCCGTGCCCAAAATTTGGGCCAAGGCTTCGCGGCCTCTACTATGATGCTGTGCTCTGTTGTGGTCATTCTGATCCCATGGGCCTACCTAGAATTCGGAGGCCGTAAACGTGGCTAATATAACAACTGGTCTATCTGATGGCCCTCGTGGCCCAAAGCCTAAAAAAGCTTTTTCTCGTGCTAATATTATCCTCTATGGCACTTTAATCATGGTTTCTTTGTATTACCTTTTGCCGCTCTATGTGATGATTATGACTTCCCTAAAAGGCATGCCAGAAATACGCATGGGCAACGTATTTGGTCCTCCTTTAGAAATCACCTTCGAGCCTTGGGTTAAGGCATGGTCAGCGGCTTGCACAGGTATCAATTGTGACGGTTTATCACGTGGGTTTGGTAATTCTGTACGCATACTGATCCCATCCGTTCTGCTATCGATTACTATCGCGTCAGTCAATGGTTACGCACTGTCAAATTGGAAATTCAAAGGCTCCGAAGTCTTCTTTACCATTCTGATCATTGGTGCATTTATCCCGTATCAAACAATGCTTTATCCGATCGTGATATTGCTTCGAGAACTCGGGTTGATGGGTTCTATTGGTGGTTTGGTAATCGTGCATACGATTTTTGGCATGCCCATACTTACATTGCTGTTTCGAAACTATTTTGCCTCCATACCTCAAGAGTTATTTAAGGCAGCGAGAGTGGACGGTGCAGGATTCTGGCAGATCTATTTTCAAATCATGTTACCTATGGCTCTCCCGATTTTCGTGGTTGCGATCATTTTACAGGTCACCGGCATTTGGAATGACTTCCTATTTGGAGTGATCTATACCAAACCGGCGACGTATCCGATGACAGTGCAGCTCAATAACATCGTGAACTCGGTCCAAGGTATCAAAGAATACAACGTCAATATGGCTGCAACCCTCCTGACTGGTTTGGTTCCTCTCATTATTTATTTTGCCTCTGGCAAACTCTTTGTTCGTGGCATTGCCGCTGGCGCAGTCAAAGGTTAAATTATTCATGAAAAACTCTGTAGAAATAAAAAATCTAGATCTAAATTTTGGTGCAGTGAAGGTTCTTAAACAACTAAACCTAAACATATTAGAAGGTGAATTCATTGTCCTTTTGGGTTCATCAGGGTGTGGTAAATCTACGCTGCTGAACTGTATTGCTGGGCTTTTAGATGTGACAGACGGTCAGATATTTATCAAAGGCAAAAACGTTACATGGGCCGAACCGTCTGATCGCGGCATTGGCATGGTGTTCCAATCTTACGCTCTTTACCCGCAGATGACTGTGCGCAGGAACCTAAGCTTTGGACTCAAGAATGCGAAGGTACCAAAGTCTGAGATCGAAACACGGGTAGCGTGGGCCGCCGAAATCTTACAAATCGAACAGCTTCTAGATCGAAAGCCAGGGGCACTGTCAGGTGGACAACGCCAGCGCGTGGCTATTGGTCGTGCGTTGGTGCGCGACGTGGATGTGTTCTTGTTTGATGAGCCACTATCTAATCTCGACGCAAAATTACGTACCGACCTGCGGGTTGAATTGAAACGACTTCACCAAAAACTTAAGAATACCATGATCTATGTAACCCACGATCAGGTTGAAGCCATGACACTGGCCGACCGAATTTCAATCATGAAGGACGGTTTGATCGAACAACTGGATACGCCCGAAGTTATTTACGCGAAACCATGCAACAAATATGTTGCAGACTTTATTGGTTCTCCAGCAATGAACCTTTTTACAGGTCAGATAAATGGTACAAAATTCTCTGGCGATGGGTTCGTGGCCGATGTCACGGGCTACGAATTTGATATTACTGACGGTAAACGCCTTGATGGCCCAGCATGGCTTGGTATCCGGCCTGAACATATCCTTACTGGTGAAGCTGCACACGGCGCGTCCTATAGTGGCACCACCGAGATCGATATTGTCGAACCTATGGGCTCTGACACCTTGGTTTGGGCTAACTTTGCTGGCCAGTCTGTGCGCGTGCGCACTGAGGGCCTGGCTGACCTAAAACCTGGTGATACCCTCAAGATCGGTTTTAATGCAGCGCGGATGCACCTATTTGATGTGGAATCTGAAAATCGTCTTTAATCTAACTAACTAGTAAAAAAACATGACTATATCAATTCAACTTTATTCGATGCGTGAGTATAGGGATCAAATCGCTTTACTGGACAAGTTATCAGCTATTGGCATTACGCAGGTCGAAGGTTATGGTGGGGTTTATGGTGATCCTAAGGCCTACCGCGCGGCGATGGATGCCAGTGGAATTTCTATGCCCTCTGGGCATATGTTATTGAATGACATCGAGGACAATTTTGACACCACACTGAACATCGCTACAGCCTTGGGAATCAGTTGTATTTTTGCGCCTTACCTAGAGGAACAGGAGCGTCCTGACAATACTACTGGGTATACTAAGTTGGCACATCGTTTAAATGCAGCAGCAAAACGATACGCTGAACATGGAATATCATTTGGCTGGCACAACCACGATTTTGAATTTGTGACCCTCGCCGATGGCGGAGTTCCGATGGACATCCTGTTAGAGCAAGCCCCTGATATTACATGGGAGGCTGATTTGGCGTGGGTTGTACGAGGCAAGAGTGATCCTTTCGACTACATCCGACGCTATGGCAGTCGATTGCGAGCAATTCACGTGAAAGACATCGCCAAAGATGGCACCAATTTGGACGAAGATGGCTGGTCTGATCTTGGCGCAGGAGTATTAGATTGGCCCGCACTTTTGCAGGCCTGTCGGAATCAATCCTCAGGCCTAATCTATGCACTGGAGCATGATAACCCTAGCGATCCAGTCGGCTATGCTACCCGCTCTGCGGCGACCTTTAAGAATCTGTGGGAGAACACTCATGACTAAACCACTGGGTGTTGGCATTATTGGGTGTGGCAATATTTCGGCGGCGTATTTACAGTTGGCACCGATGTTTAAAGGGTACGAAATTCTTTCAGTGGCGGACATCAACATGGAGAATGCGAGCGCGCGGGCAAAGGAGTTTGGCGTGCGTGCCGAGACAGTTGAGGAGCTGCTGTCGGCAAATGATGTTGATTTGGTGATCAATCTGACGATCCCTAAGGCGCACGTAACAGTCTCTCGTGCAATTTTGGAGGCGGGCAAGCACGTCTATTCCGAAAAGCCGTTTGTGCTCAGCCTCGCTGAAGCGCAAGAACTGCGTGCTGTTGCGCAGGCCAACAGTGTGCGGATCGGATCGGCACCTGATACGTTCATGGGGGCGAGCCATCAGCTTGCACGCAACCTGGTTGATAGCGGCGCGATTGGGACTGTCACCTCGGGCACTGCCATAGTGATGTCATCAGGCATGGAAGACTGGCATCCTAACCCTGATTTTTTCTTCCTAAATGGCGGTGGCCCAATTCTTGATCTTGGCCCGTATTACATCTGTAATCTAGTGCAGATTCTTGGGCCTGTGAAAAAGGTTACAAGCTTTACAGGTTCGGCGAGCGCGACACGCACCATTGCCAATGGTCCACGCAACGGCGAGGTAATTCCTGTCGAAACACCGACCACCATTCATGCACTACTATCATTTGAAAACGGGGCAATTATCACATTGCTTGCCAGTTGGGATGTTTGGGCTAGTACTCACCCCATTATGGAACTCTATGGCACAGGAGGGACGATGAATGTACCCGACCCAAACTACTTTGGTGGGATCGTGACGGTAACTGAACGAGCAGGTGATCAGGTCGAACAAACATGGGATCACCCCTTTGGTATCCCAAATTTTGAAGAAACCCAAGCGAATTATCGTGGAGCTGGTTTGGCTGACATGGCACTATCAATCAGCGCGAATACCCCTCATCGTTGCAATGAGGCCTTTGCAACCCACGTTGTCGAAGTGTTGACAGCTGTTTTGGAAGCTGGCGAAACCGGTGAAGTAATGACAATGACAACCACTTGCGAGCGCCCCGATGTTTTAGGTCCAGATCAAGCACGGGCCTTACTGGTGTGAACAATCTAGACGGATAATAAAATGACCAATTTAATTAAAGGGCCCGCATTATTTTTGGCCCAGTTTGTAAGTGATGAAGCGCCATTTAATTCGCTACCTACCATTGTTAAATGGGCGGCAGACCTGGGGTACAAGGGTATACAAATCCCCACGTGGGATGCCCGTATTTTCAATCTGGACAAAGCGGCCAGCAATCAAAGTTATTGCGATAAAATATCAGCGGTTTGCGCTTCACATGGAGTACAAATCACCGAGCTTTCGGTGCATTTGCAAAGCCAGTTAGTGGCGGTTCACCCGGCCTATGACACGGCATTTGATGCATTTGCACCCACACATGTGCATGGAAAACCTGATGAGCGTCAAACTTGGGCGGTGGATCAGGTGATCAAAGCCGCCAAAGCATCACAAAACTTTGGGCTTACAGGAGCCGTGGGGTTTTCCGGGTCCCTGGCCTTCCCATATATGTACCCTTGGCCGCAGCGGCCTGCTGGATTGGTTGAAGAAGCGTTTAGCGAACTGGCACGTCGGTGGAAACCAATTTTGGATGTTTATGACCAGCTAGGTGTCGATTTGGCTTTCGAAATACACCCTGGTGAGGATGTTTTTGATGGGGCAACGTTCGACCGCTTTCTTGATGCCCTTGATAATCACCCGCGTTGTAAGATTCTCTATGATCCGTCGCACTTTCTGTTGCAGCAGATGGATTACCTAGCATTCATCGACATCTATCACGAGCGCATTAGCGCATTTCACGTTAAAGACGCTGAATTTAACCCAACAGGCCGCCAAGGTGTTTATTCTGGCTACGCCGACTGGACTGATCGAGCAGCGCGCTTTCGTTCGCTTGGCGACGGACAAGTGGATTTCTCGAGCATCTTTTCTAAGCTCACACAGTATGGGTTTGATGGGTGGGCTGTGCTGGAATGGGAGTGCTGCCTGAAGCACCCAGAGCAAGGTGCTGCAGAAGGTGCTCCATTTATAGCGGATCATATTATTCGTCGTACTGACAAGGCTTTCGATGATTTTGCAGGCGGAACAACGGACAAAACCGCTCTACGAAAAATGATGGGGTTCTAATATGACTCATCTCAAACTTGGCATGGTAGGCGGTGGGCAAGGCGCGTTTATCGGTGGTGTTCATCGCATGGCTGCAAGGCTAGATGGGTGTTATGAACTCGTTGCAGGGGCTTTTGCATCGGACTCTGTGCGTGCCCATGCCTCTGCCGTCGAACTAGGTGTCAGTGCGGATCGATCCTATGACGATTACAGTCAGATGGCGAAGGCGGAGTCAGCCCGAGCAGATGGTATTGATGTGGTGTCTATCGTTACACCAAACCACCTGCATGGCCCCATAGCTGAGGCGTTCTTAGCCCACAATATTCATGTCATCTGCGACAAGCCAATGACCGCCACATTGGCTCAGGCCGAAAGCCTTATGGCTGCGGCTGCAGCGTCCAATGCATCGTTCTTTTTGACCCATAATTACACCGCTTACCCGATGATCCGTCAAGCTCAGCAAATGGTGACCGAGGGTGTGCTCGGCGACATCCAGATCGTTGAAGCCAACTACTTACAGGACTGGCTCAGTGAAGTTCCTAAAGCCAATAACAAACAGGCCGCATGGCGAACCGATCCGGTCCAATCTGGAGGCGGTGCGATTGGGGATATTGGCACACACGCCTATAACCTGCTACGTTTTGTGACAGGTCTTCGTACGAAGGCGCTGAACGCGACCTTGCACAGTCACGTTGCAGGGCGCTATGTAGACGATGATGCCCGCGTCACATTGCACTTCCATGGTGGTGCACGTGGCCATATCTGGGCAAGCCAAGTGGCTGTTGGGAACGAAAACAATCTTACCTTGGCTGTTTACGGTACTAAAGGTTCAATCAGGTGGTCTCAAGAAAATCCTAACATCCTTTGGTTCAGTAAATTGGGCACAGCACCACAAATGTTCACACGTGGTGGCGGTGCTGCATATTCTTCAGCTGCCGCAGTCACCCGCATTCCAGCAGGGCATCCAGAGGGCTACTTGGAGGCTTTTGCGACGCTGTATCGAGAGGCGGCAGAAGTCATTATGGCGAACGGAAAAACTAGCCACCAAAATACGGTAATTAGTATCGAACAAGGGTTTGACGGTGTGCGATTTGTTGATGCTTGTCAGCGTTCGTCAAAAGCACACGCAGCGTGGGTTGCTCTATAGTACTTTTGCTAAGTGCAAAATAAACACCGATATGTTTGGGTCAGAATTAGTGATGTTAGTGTGCACCCAACTTATACGGAAACAATTTTTACAAAGGCCTAAAGGTGGATGGGTAATCCCCCCGAAAATCAGCTTCTACATTTCTCTACTTAAGATATGGCTACTTTTTGCTGTTTTGGAAAAACTCGCTATTTTTGTGGTGGCAAGCGTACCCATGGGATGACAACAAGTAATCCGAACATTGAATAAGCTGCCAAAAATGCCCACTCAGGTGCATTATAGTCAAGAAAACGTTCCTGCCATTATTGAATAAAACTCCCATTATATTGTATTCCTTTGCTTTGGCCTCGAAACCACATTTCAAGGGTTGTAAGCGCACATAATAGGCCAACCATACTTATAGCGCACTTTAACGGGTTACAAAGGGAGTAAAAAGCAGAAACGCTCAAGCGCCTATGCCGATAGCTTAACCAAATGATGACCTTTGCTACAAAATGGGTCAATTAACTTCTTGACTGAGGAGGAATTTGACCGAAATATCAGAGTGAGTACTGACTCCTTCCAGAAACACATCATAATTAAAGCGTACATCTTCAATAATAGCCTTAATCCCAACAGACTCGAGCCGAGATTCATTGTTGCTATATTCCCAATTTCCTACGTAGCCACTGCACCCATCAGAACGATGGCCATGGCCATCAACACCGCCCCAATCACCGCGTAGAAATGAAACACGTGGTGCCAAAAAATTATACTGTGGGTAATATTGGACACATAAATTGGTTGATATATCTTGGCCACCGTACCGAAGATGTACTCGTGCTTTGAGCCACGGACTGTGATGTGTTCGATCAACTTCAACGTCCTTAAAACCCATAATTAGAGCCCCAGATGTAGTTAAACTAATCGGAATGTCAAAAGCCGTAAACGCATCTACACCCTCAAACTGTATTGACGGTAATTTTGATAGTGCTTTAGAGAAATTCTTGGAGTGAACAGTGACTTTGGCCACTGCCTGTTTTTTCATGTAGTCAAAGTTGACCAAGATGTGTTTTTGACTGCCGTCCTCAAGATGTTGCAACGCGTCAGCAGGACTTAATAAATCAAATGCGAACAAACCCTTATTGAGCAGAATAGCGCCATTGGTCTTTAATGATTCTGACACCAAATAAATATCATTGTCCCCATCTTGGTCAAAATCTCTAAATGATATATTTACTATAAAGTCATTCCACTCATTCCCCTCACCAATAGGTTTAAAATCAGATGGTGCCTCGACCAATGGAAATATACCGTGGTCTTTGAATTTCTTATTGCCCAGGTTTTCAATTATTTGAACGGCAGTGCCTACATACAATTTACCTGCTCTACTGTATACAATATCCAGATCACCATCGTTGTCCAGATCTGATGCAGAAACCTCTGGTATTGTGCCCCATTTTTTCTTGTGTTTTGGTAGTGCGGTTTTTTGGGAAAAATAGCCTTTGCCATTATTCCAAACAATACCTGTAAATACATGCCCTCCTTCATATTCATGTGCACCAACTAAGGCATCCAAATCCCCATCTCCATCAAGATCAGCAAGTTCTAAACCAAAAGAAAAAACACCGCCACACCTACGTTTCTTTAGCTGGCCCGTACCGTCATTTAATAAACACCATAGCGCTGTTCCTCTGCCTAAATTTAACTCAGTTATAACAACGTCCATATCACCATCATTATCAATATCACCCGTTGCACCACCGTGGTCAAAAACCTGGTAGTCCGAATGACTTAAATGTGTATTTGATGACTCAACCCATGTGCCGTTTTGTTGGCTAAGGAAATAACTATCTCTAAAGCCCTTGTGTGTTCCAACACCATGGTCTGCAACATAGAAATCTAAGATACCGTCGTTATTATAATCAGCCACCAATAATTGACGCCCTAAAGACATTCCACTCTCTTTGCGTTCATCAATCAACAATTGAGGTGAATAGGTTAACTTTCCGTCTTCTGTGCCTAGGTATAAGGAAGGCATTGGATGAGATCCTGAGCACGCCGCTGCGCCACAGATGTCGCCGGTATCTTCTCCTCCAGAAACAACATTGTTAGCGTTCATTGTTCCTATATACAAAACATCAGTAATACCATCATTGTTGAAATCAGCCTCCTTCCAATTTCGCCCAAACCAATACAATTGTTTGGTTGGTTTAGGGGCTAGTGGCGGTTTGAAAAAAGCGATGGTCTGATCATTTTCAATATCAATGCCAGCAAGTGCCTTGGCTGTATTTTTTGATGATACTTTGCCACTTATCGTGTTGGAGGCACGGCAACTCAACTTTCGATTTGTTGCTTCCGCCAGATATTCAACATTGTCTTGTTGCGTTTGTACTAGACGGCAAATGGTTTTGTCCGACCAAGCAGAAAAGCCATTGTCGGCTAACGAGTCGATAGGCATCAAAATAATACCACCGAGAATGGCGCCTCTAAGGTAACCTCTGAAGAGAGTGTTAAGTGGGCGCTTAATAAGCAACTGTAGCGAAAGAAAAGACACCTTTGACACTCCTTTTTGGCTAAACTACTACTATAAATAGCACATGACAGGGGGACTTGCTAATGAGGCTAGCCAGTCAATTCTATCTATAGCCAATATTCTCCTATTAAGCGTGTGATGCTTATTTGTCATTTATGGTTCTATAGCAAATGCCAGCAACAAAGAAAACTATGCTAACATCCAAGTTGATTGTTTATAGTCACGGATCGACCCCATGCGTTTTCTGTCTATTTCTCCGCTAGCCCTACTTTTATTTCTAGCCAGTTGCGCAACGGCACCCCCGTCTTCAGTGGAAAATGCGTGCCAGATCTTTGCCGAAAAAGATAACTGGTTCAAAGAGTCTTTAAAAGTAGAAAAAAAATACGGGCTACCTATCCAAGTGCAACTAGCCATTATGCGTCAAGAGTCCAGCTTTAGGCATAATGCCGTCCCCCCAAGAGCAACCGTTCTAGGCATTCCCATGTGGTGGCGACAATCTAGTGCATACGGATACGCTCAAGCCAAAGATTCTACTTGGGACTGGTATATAGAAAAAACTGGAAATCGAGGTGCTGATAGGGATGACTATGGTGATGCCGTTGATTTCATGGGCTGGTATGCCAATATCTCCCATAAATCACTGGGCATTTCTAAGTGGGATGCCTACAACCAGTACTTAGCTTACCATGAGGGGCATGGTGGATGGAAAAGGCAGTCATACCTTAATAAAAACTGGCTTATCAATGTGGCTAAAAAAGTGGATAAGAACGCAAAGACCTACGGTCAGCAACTAAGTCAGTGCAGGAAGTCTTTGAAATCATCATGGTGGCCGTTTTAAGGGCGACATTAGGGCAGGTCGCAATTTTCACTACATAATAAAAAAAGTCTTTTTAGGCTGTATATCAACAAGTTATTTCAAGCTTTTTTCGTTTCGTAATACCATTTCGTACATTGAGGTACGCGCCCAACAAGTAGCGATTCATACTACGCCAAAAACACGATCTCCAAATCACCAGCCTAAATATCCCCACTATAACCTCGCCTGCATAGATTTCGTAATTGCGATTTGCATGACAATCTATTTGCCAATACCCAATCTGCCTCTAATCCGCTTCAGGTATGTTCACACTCTATTGACGTACATCAAACAGTCAAACAGTAGGCGTTGACGCAAACCATTATTCCATACACTATTCTATGTAATAATCATTATCATTAACATTCCTATTAATATAAGGTACCTGCCCACCATGTCTAGGTCTTTGCTATGCACCCGTTTTCCTCTGAAACTAGTGCAGATCCTTTTAGCGGTCAGTCTTTGTTTTGCTTTTACCAATGGCGCTAACGCCTCTACCCACTGGGCTAACCTGGCTGAATCGATCGCTGTATCAGTACAGGCTGCCCAAAAAGCCCACCAAAAAGGCGACACCCAAAGTGCGAAGCGCGCTGTCGTTGAGGCCTATTTCGGTATCTTCGAAGGCGCTAAAATGGAAGCCGCAATGCGCATAACACGGGGGGCAAAGTACACATATAAGGTCGAGAGGTTGTTTGGAAAGTTACGGAAACTGGTCGCTAGCGATGCCTCAAAAGACGAAATATCTGATCTGGCGACAAGCCTCATTGAGGTGATTCGTCAAGATGCCCTACTACTCGACGCTGCAGAGATTCCACCTGAAGTATTCAAGGTAAATCAGTAATGCCGTGTTTACGCCGATTTCTCTACCCATTCATCTTGGCACTAAGCTTTGTATTTTGTACTGACGCTGCAGCGGCTAAACAAGTGTCATTCCAGATCATTGTCAATAAAATTGTCACTCAAGGAAGTGACACCATTGACCACTATTTACCAAAAAACGGATTAGCCACAGCCGACTTGATATCCGACCTGTATTTCGATGTATTTGAAGCCAGTGGTATGGAAATAGCGATTGGACTAACCGACCCACAACACAAATCTGAACTGGAGTCCCTGTTTAGTAAGGTCATCGGGTTGGCGGCAAACGGGCAACCAAAACCACAAGTGGACAGCGCTTGGCAAGAGTTAACACAAGCACTGCAGGCCACGGCGAAGGCCCAGTCTGACCAACATAGCGGCGGCTTTTGGCCACTCTTTATACAAGCCTTTATTATTTTACTGCGCGAAGGTTTTGAGGCAATGCTGGTTATCACCGCCCTGACCACCTACCTTTGTCGCCAAGGTGCACCGCACAAAGTGGGCGTTATATATCAAGGGGTGGGGTGGGCTTTAGCAGCTAGTATATTAACAGCAATTTTATTAAACCAAGTTATATCTCTAGCTGGAGAAAGGCAAGAGGCGCTAGAAGGCATCACTATGCTGGTAGCCGCACTGGTGCTGTTTTATGTCAGTACATGGTTACTCGCTAAAGTTGAACCCAGCCGATGGAAAGCCTGGATCGACGGCCAAGTGACCACGGCACTTTCGAAAGGCAGCTTATTCACTTTGGGATTTGCCGCTTTCCTCGCGGTTTACCGTGAAGGCGCCGAAACCGTGTTGTTTTATCAGGCGCTAATCGCTAGCTCAGATGAACCGTTTTGGGTGGCCGCTTTAGGGTTTGGGGCGGCTTCACTAGCCCTAGTCGGTTTGTTTTGGATCATGCGTCGACTCTCCTATCAGGTGCCTTTAACCATATTCTTTAGCGTCACGGCAGCCCTACTCTACTACTTGGCAATTTCATTCGCGGGTACTGGCGTGCTGGAATTGCAGGAAGCCAAATGGGTTAGTATCACACCCTTAAGTGGTGTACCCCGTATCACTTGGTTAGGCCTCTATCCAACTATGGAGTCTCTCGCTGCCCAATGCCTTCTACTGCTACCTATCCCGTTTGTGATTTGGCGGTGGAAGCAAAGCCAAAATACGTTGCACAAAGCCAAGACACTAGCATGAATTCAAACCCAAAATTGATTCCATTACTTCACGTAAATGGCACCGCAAGGCCGGGCATCTGGCCAGGTGTGGCGGCCTATTCTGAAAACTTGCTGGTTCGGCATCGCACCAAATTGGTTTGGCTTCACAGCCTTATGTTCATGGCCTTTTTAGTGGTGATATTCCTGCCCTTGGCGCTGCCAGAAGCACCAGAGAATTCAACGGCACTCAATAATTTCACCCGCTTTGCTAACTTTGCCATGTGGGGTCTATGGTTTCCCTTGGTATTTTTGTCGGTGATTTTTACCGGTCGCAGTTGGTGCGGGATCTTGTGCCCAATGGGCGCCGCCTCCGAATGGGCGAATAAAAAGGGGTTACAACGTGCCATACCCTCTTGGCTGAGCTGGCAAGGCACACCCATTGTCAGTTTTTTAATCATTACCTTATTGGGGCAAACGGTGGGCGTTCGAGACCACCCAGAAGCTGTGGCAAAAATCTTTGGAGGCACCCTTCTGGTCGCTATTGTCATCGGCTATATCTATGGAAAAAACAAACGGGCCTGGTGTCGACACGCCTGCCCTATTGGTCTTTTGCTTGGGGTCTTCTCCCGCCTAGGTGCGGTGCAGTTTATGCCTAAAAAATTGCACCTTGGGGGTGATCGACAAACAGAGAAAACCATTTGCCCCACCATGATCGATATTAAGCGTAAGCAAGAGTCCCGTCATTGTATCGAGTGCTTTCGATGCATCCAACCTCAGGCAAGAGGTGGCTTATTCTTGCGATTACGCCGGCCAGGTGAAGAAATTGAAAAAATTCGATCTCACAATGCGAACCCCTTTGAAGTGGCATTTATGTTTCTGGGCACGGGCATAGCGCTAGGCGGCTTTTTATGGCTGGTATTGCCACAATACCAACAACTACGCCGACAATTTGGTGAATGGGCGTTACGACAAGGCTGGTACTGGATTGGTGATAGCGGCCCAGCATGGCTCATGAGCGTGCACCCTCTGCGCCGCGAGATATTTAACTGGCTAGACTTTATTTCAATAGTGAGCTTTATGACGCTGGTGATGATGATACTTGCCTCGCTACTTGGTTTCACAACCTTAATGGCCGCCTATTTGGCAGGGCAAATGGGTGCTGACAGCAATTTAAAAACTCGTTTTGTAGAACTCGGATACCAATATGCTCCAGTCGCCATGGTATCTCTCGTTATTGGCCTCGGAGGTACACTCTTTATTCCTATCGAAGCTATTAATCCTAGTCTGGCTGTGGCTATCAAACTTATTATTTTTGGTCTCAGTATCGCCTGGAGCCTGTGGCTTGGGCAGCACATTTTAGCAACACAAGGGCTCAAACCTCATCAGCGCTGGTTACCTTTAATGCCTGGCTTTTCCGGTTCCCTTCTGGTGGCCCTAGCGTGGTGGCCAGGCATCTTTGGCGTTTGAACTCAATCTTATAATTTGAAATTTTTTGGCCCCACAATATTTTTAATATTGCGAACTATCGCATTATCACTTAAGGAGTAAAGTAATGAAAAAACAACTTGGTTTGGCGTTAATCTCTGGGACATTTGGGTTGGCCCTAGCAAACCTCGCGCAAGCTGGCGAATTTCCAATTGGTGACCCCGTAGAAATAAATGGTATGGAAGTTGCCGCGGTTTATCTACAGCCAACTAAGATGGTACCCATGCTGCCAGGAATGATGGCCCCCACCGATATTCACCTAGAAGCTGATATTCACGCCCTGCAAGGCAACAATAATGGTTTTGGTGAGGGTGAGTGGATGCCTTACCTACAGGTGTCTTACTTGATCACCAAGCAGGACTCTAACTGGTCCACCTATGGCACTTTCATGCCGATGGTTGCGTCTGACGGACCTCACTATGCCAACAACATCAAACTAGATGGTGTGGGCAGTTATCACCTTTCGTATCACATTTCTCCACCACCAATCAATGGCTTCTACCGCCATACCGATAAGGAAACCGGTGTGGGCAAATGGTGGGCACCATTCAACCTAGAATGGGATTTTGTTTACACAGGTGTAGGCAAAAAAGGGGATTACTAACCCACATATTTCATAAACAATCAGTCAGATGGTGGGTTTGACCAGCTATTGCTCTCCCTCCATCTGGCTCACGATTCCCCATCGCACCGGCCTCTGTGCAATCCTCTTTTGTTCTAGCATGTCACCTATTGCCTGATAAATACCCGCCCTGAATAATGCCAACGTTGATAGAACTCAGGTTTAAGTCATATTATGAACTTGCCGTAAAATAAATAAACAACCCTATCTAAACTTCTCACCTTATTGACTTAGCGCAGCCAAAACCATGTTGTTGAGTATGATTCTATGCCAGTACAGAATCTGAACTAGATTGCATATGGTGCAAAGGGTATTGTTTAGGCTTAAGAAAGATGGGCCTGATGGCTCTTATAGCGTTGGCTGTATAACAGCCAAGACAATAATGTATAAGGAGATTAGTATGTCGATAGCACGCAATTCGTTAGATAAATGGAAAGGAGCAATTGATAATGGCGATACAAAACCATTATCAGATATGCTGGCAGATAATTTTGTCTTTGAACGCTCACAAGGAGAACAAGAAGATAAAACGACTGTTTTGTCCTGGGCTGGAGAAGGCGGTTTTACGGTTGGTGATTGGGTCGTTTATCACGAAGATGATAATATTATTTGTGGGACGCATAGCATGACTCCAGAGGAGGGGCCAATATTGTCGGTGATGTATTTTGCCAAGTTTGAAGCTAATAAATGTGTATTTTGGAAGGTCCACTCTCATCTACCTGAATAGGCAGCAGAAACTTGAGTTTAACTGACATAGACACACCGGAAACGGTTTTAGGAACAAAAAGGAGGCCACTAACGGCCTCCTTTTGCTAAGTTGATATTATTTGGACTTCATGAGAAAGCCAATTGCAAAGAGAATCGTTACTATTGTACTTACCCAAGCCATAGCGTCACCTAGTGTCATGCCGAAATAAGTATTGTGCGGCCCTATGACCTTTTATTAAAGGGTCCGTGAAATCGAGGTAAA
>ENA-UZXC01004421-UZXC01004421.1-metagenome-genome-assembly--contig:-Day-2-25m-contig-4421_pt1 | contig 18414 bp, 16 predicted proteins | sample MGYA00260340_ERZ794900 | MGnify/ENA metagenome assembly ERZ794900 | reverse complement strand
GTTACTGATTTCGCCAAGTTTCTAGGTTGATCTACATCAGTTCCTTTAATAAGGGCAACATGATAGCTAAGCAGTTGCAAGGGAATGGTAAAGATGATTGGCGCTGTGATTCGTCCTAAGTCAGTTGTGGTAGGAATAATAGTCATACCTTGCATAGGAGTTACTTTTGCGGCTTCGTCTTCAAATACAATCATCTCAGAGCCTCGTGATTTAACTTCTTGCAAGTTGGACTTAAGCTTATCAAGCAATTGGTCGTTTGGTGCAATAGCAATGACAGGCGTGTCTTTATCAATCAGAGCAATTGGGCCATGCTTGAGCTCACCTGCCGGGAAGGCTTCAGCATGAATGTAACTGATCTCTTTAAGTTTTAATGCGCCTTCCATGGCGATAGCATGCATGGTACCTCTGCCCAAAAATATAGCATTAAATTTATCTTTAAAGGTTTTAGACAGCTCTTTGATCTGACCTTCTTGCTCGAGTGTTTTGGTAATTAGGCCAGGTAGGCGGCTAAGTCCCTCTACAATTAGGGCTTCTTGCTGTTTGGAAACTTGTTTGTGACATCTGCCAACTGCGATTGAAAGTAGAGCGAGCGATACTAGTTGGGTGGTAAAGGCTTTAGTGCTAGCGACGCCGATCTCAGGGCCGGCGTGGGTTAAGAAAGTCAGATCTGATTCACGAGTTAAGCTAGATTCTGCTGAATTGCAAATCGTGAGTGTGTAGATAGGCTTACCTTTGCTACGTTTTTTGACCGCTTTTAGGGCTTCTAGTGTGTCCGCTGTTTCGCCACTTTGGGAGATGGTAATAAATAGTGTATTGTCTAGAATGATTGGATCACGATAGCGATATTCACTTGCCACTTCAATATGGGTAGGAATTTTAGCAATATCTTCTAGCCAATATTTAGCCACTAGACCAGCGTTATAGCTAGTGCCACAGGCAATAATTTGAACATGCTTAGTGTTTTTGAAAATGTCTTTAGCTTGATGACCAAAAGCAGATGAAAGTACAGAGTCTTTGGTAATGCGCGATTCTAAGGTGTCACGAATAGCTTGTGGTTGTTCAAAAATCTCTTTAAGCATATAGTGGTCATATTCACCTTTAGATGTTTGTCCACTTTTAAGTTTTGAGGTTTTGATTGCTCGCTCTACTTGCTTACCCTCTTTGTTGTAAATGCTCACCGAGTCTAAGGTAATGTCAGCGACATCCCCCTCTTCTAAAAAAATAAAGTCTTTAGTAATATCTAATAGGGCCATTTGATCAGAGGCGATAAAGTTGCCTTTGTCACTCAGCCCAATGACTAGAGGTGAGCCACTACGCGCTGCAATAATGCGCCCTGGGTCTTTGGGGGAGATAACACCAATACCATAAGCACCTTCAAAAGCAGTGATTGCTTTTTGTGTTGCTTCCAATAAAGTTTTACTACTTTCTAGTGCTTTATGAATGCCGTGAGCAATGACCTCTGTATCAGTATCTGAAGTAAAGTTATAGCCTTGTGATTGTTGTTTGGCTTTAAGCTCAAGGAAATTTTCAATAATGCCATTATGCACCACACTGACACTATGATTGCAGATGTGTGGATGAGCGTTGCGACTTGATGGTTCTCCATGTGTAGCCCAACGCGTATGGGCAATGCCAATAGTGCCATTAAGCGGCGTTTGATTTTCTTTAATACTATTTTCTAAATTGACAACTTTACCAACCGATCGAGCGCGATTAAGCTTGTTATTTTTGTCTAAAACTACCACACCAGCAGAATCGTAGCCACGATACTCTAAGCGTTTTAGTCCGTCCACTAATACAGATGTAATATTGTTGTTACAAATACCGCCGACAATTCCGCACATAACTGTTTAAGGTTGAATAATTAAAGTTGAATGCCTTAATTTTAAAGCAAGGAATTGGTATTGTGATGACTTATATTGCGAGCACTTCATTTTCATTAAGTACGATCTCTTGATGCTGACCAATGATTTTTAACAAAATTGCAATCCGGTCATTACTGTTATAATTCTGAAAAATAGCTTGCTGCCCTTTGAAAGCGCCTGTTTGGATCTCAACCGCATCCCCTTTTTGATGTGAGCAAATATTGATCATTTTTTCGATGGTTTGCTGTTGTTGAATTTTAATCATATTAATGATTTTATTTGGCACTTTGGCGAATGTTAGGCCAAATCTTACAAAGTTTGCCACACCTTTAGTTGAGCGAATAGGTGTCCAGTTTTGAGATTTGTCATCCAGCTCAATAAACAAATAACGCGGAAAAAGCGGCACAGTTTTTCCCTTAATAATGGCTTTTGGATAAAATATTGTGTAGTTTTGGTTAGATAAATTTTGAGAGGCAATTTTCTCTTGCTGGGGTTTGGTTTGAATGAGATACCAGTTCTTCATAAAAGTTTATTTTAAACTATAAATCGTTTTTTTTTTTTGCTTTTTAAAGAATTTCAGTCGGTAGTGTTAATGATGGATAATAGGTGCTATGAAAATTGATTTACACAACCACTCGTATTATTCTGACGGGGTGTTATCCCCCAGTGAAGTGGTACGTCTTGCCAAAAAAGAGGGCTGTGATGTATTTGCACTGACAGACCATGACACCATAGATGGACTGATTGAGGCGCAACAGCAAGCGGACGAAAGTGACTTAAAGTTGATTCATGGTGTGGAAATATCCGCCATGTGGAGTAATATGACCGTACATATTGTAGGCCTAGGGGTGGATATTAATAATGAAACACTCCAAACAGGGCTTAAACAACATCAAGAGTTTCGACAGGCTCGCGCCGAAAAAATGGCACGAGGCTTGGGCGGTGCAGGGGTATTTGGCGCGCTGGAAAAAACTCAGGCTATTGCTAAAAAAGGCATGATTACACGCACGCATTTCGCTCAAATGCTGGTTCAAGAGGGTGTATGTAAGGATATGAAAAGCGTGTTTAAGCGATTTTTAACCGGCAAAAAACCTGGTGGTGTGGGCGGCAAGTGGGCTGAATTTGATGAAGTAATTAGTTGGATTCACGCAGCAGGTGGCAAGGCTGTGTTGGCACATCCACTGCGCTATCGTATGACCAATACCAAAGTGAAGCGCCTGTTAAGTCATTTGTCAGGTGCGGGGCTAGATGGTGTTGAGGTGGTCACGGGCTCCAGCAGTGCTGATGAAATTACGTTGGTCAGTCAGTGGACGAAAGAGTTTGATTTATTATCTTCTATTGGCTCTGACTATCACGGCTGGTCTGGTCAAAGAGTGCGTATCGGTCATTTACAAGATATGCCAAAAGTGAACAAAACCGTGTGGCAGGATTGGTCATGGCTAAATTAATCGCTATTCACCCGCAAAACCCCCAGCAACGCTTGGTCGCTCAAGTTGTTGAGGTTCTTAGGTCGGGTGGGGTGATTGCCTATCCAACGGATTCTGGGTATGCACTCGGTACTGCTTTGGGTAATAAATCAGGGTTGGAAAAAATTCGTCAAATTAGACAGTTGTCAAAACGCCATGATTTTACCCTGATGATGCGTGATTTAGCCCATATTGGTGAGTACGCCAAGTTGGATAATAATGCATTTAGACTGCTTAAGAAAATTTTACCCGGGGCTTATACCTTTATCTTGGAAGGATCACGTGATGTGCCAAAGCGCTTGTTGCATGATAAGAAAAAAACGATAGGACTGCGCATTTCTACTCATGGCGTTGTGCAAGCTTTACTTGAACAGCTGGATGAGCCGTTAATGAGTGTCTCGTTAATTTTGCCTGGTTGTGAGTTTTATGATGTGGATGATGTGCGTGACGCCATTGATAATCAAGTGGATTTAATTATTGATGATGGTTACTGTCCACCAGAGCCAACCACGGTGATCGATTTATCTGGCGATACGCTAGAAATTATCCGGCACGGCGCAGGCGACACTTCGCTTATCGTTTAAATACACCCTTAGTCTTGCTAGGCGTAAATTTAAAAAACTCTAAATCTAATAAAATCCATCAATTTGCCAATCATCCATAGTTATACAAAGGTCTCATACGTATAATTAGATGTTTTTATATAACGCTTTGATCGCATGAAAACGGCACAAATTAGACAAAAATTCATAGATTTTTACGCCTCTAGAGAGCATACTATTGAGCCGAGCTCATCCCTAGTGCCGCATAATGATAAAACCTTATTGTTTGTGAATGCCGGCATGGTGCCCTTTAAAGATGTGTTCAGTGGCTTGGAAAAGCGCCCTTATAAGCGTGCCGTGAGTTGTCAGCGCTGTGTACGCGCTGGTGGTAAGCATAATGATTTAGAGAATGTAGGCTACACTGCACGTCACCACACCTTTTTTGAAATGTTGGGAAATTTCTCATTTGGTGATTATTTCAAACGTGAAGCCATTCAATACGCTTGGGAGTTTTTAACGGTAGAGCTCGGCTTGCCCAAAGAAAAACTTTGGGTCAGTGTTTTTGAGGAGGACGATGAAGCGGAAGCTATTTGGGTGAATGAAATTGGCTTTCCTAAAAACCGCATCTCTCGTTGTGGCGCTAAAGATAATTTTTGGCAAATGGGCGATACTGGCCCGTGTGGCCCATCGAGCGAAATTTTTTATGATCATGGTGAAGACATTGCCGGCGGCCCTCCAGGTCATGCGGATGAAGATGGTGATCGTTATATTGAAATTTGGAATCTGGTCTTTACCCAATACGATAAACAAGAAGACGGCTATTTAAAACCACTCGATGCCCCTTGTGTGGATACGGGTATGGGTCTTGAGCGTTTAGCTGCTGTGTTACAGCACAAAAATAACAACTACGACATAGATAGTTTTCAAAGCCTGGTTAAATCTGTCGTTGACCTAACACCTGCAAACAGTGGTATTAGACCCAATAATGCCTCGGTGCGCGTGATTGCAGACCATATTCGTTCTACTGCATTTATGATTGTTGATGGTGTTATTCCTTCCAATGAAGGGCGTGGGTATGTGCTGCGTCGTATTATTCGTCGAGCGATTCGCCACGGTCATAAAATTGGCATGACTAAAATTTTCTTTTATCGTTTGGCACCTGTATTGGCGTTAGAATTTAAAGAGGCTTATCCAGAACTTAAAAAATCTTTAGCAAATGTTGAGAAAGTACTCAAGCGCGAAGAACAGCGTTTTGCGCAAACACTAGATCAAGGTATGGGAATCTTAGAAGAGGCGATTGCTAATTTAACAAACAGTGAAATTGACGGTGAGACCGTGTTTAAACTTTATGACACCTATGGCTTTCCAGCCGATTTAACTGCCGATGTGGCGCGAGAACGCGACCTTAGTATTGATATGAATGGCTTTGAGGTGGAAATGACAAAGCAGCGCGATCGTGCGCGTCAAGCAGGTGATTTTAAAAGCACACAAAAAGGCGTCGATATTACTGATACAACGAATTTTTTGGGCTATGAGCAGCTTGAAAATACTTCAAGCGTGCAAGCGCTAATTAAAGAGGGTGAATTGGTTGAGTCGGTTGAGGCTGGAGATCATGCTATTATCATTTTGTCAGAATCTAGTTTTTATGGCGAGTCTGGTGGTCAAGTAGGTGATAGCGGTGTACTTAGCCAAGACAATACACAATTTGATGTGAGCAATACCCAAAAGCAAAAAACAGGCGCTTTTGAGCACCACGGCATAGTCTCAAGTGGCACGATTAAAGTTGGTGATGTGCTTGAGGCTAAAGTTGATGCACGCAAACGCAAACGCATTGCTCGTAATCACTCAGCAACGCACTTACTGCATGCGGCATTGCGTAGTGTTTTGGGTGAAACAGTTACTCAAAAAGGCTCACTGGTTGACAGCGATAAATTGCGTTTCGACTTCTCTCATGATGAAGTTATTTCCAAGGCTGATTTGGATAAAATTGAGGCGATGGTCAATCGTCGAATTTTAGGAAATTCAGTTGTTCATACTGATGTGACTGATATTGAAACTGCCAAGAAAAAAGGCGCTATGGCGCTTTTTGGTGAAAAATATGGCGATACTGTGCGTGTCTTAAGCATGGGTAAAAATGATTTTTCTGTGGAGCTTTGCGGTGGTACACACGTCAATCAACTGGGTGATATTGGTTTGTTTAGAATTATTTCAGAAGGTGGTATTGCTGCAGGTGTGCGTCGAATTGAGGCGATGACTGGCTATGATGCTTATCAATTCGACAAACAAATCGAAAATAATTTGAGCGCTATTGCACAGATGACTAAGTCAAATAATGCACAAGCTGTTGAAAAAGTAGCGCAATTAGTCAAGCAACAAAAAGAATTAGAAAAGCAAATTGCCACTTTTCAAAAACAATTAGCCAGTAATCAAGGTGATGATATTGCCGGACAAGCCATTGATATAGATGGTGTCAAATTACTTTCAACCATTGTAGAAGGAGTGAGCGGCAAAGATTTGCGTGATATTGCTGACAAGCTAAAAGATAAGCTAGGCTCAGCTGTTGTGGTGTTAGCTGTTGTGAGTGGTGATAAGATCTCCCTGGTTGCAGGTGTTACTAAAGATCTGACAGATAAATATCAAGCGGGCAAGATTCTTAATCACGTCGCTCAACAAGTTGGTGGCAAGGGTGGTGGTAGGCCAGATATGGCGCAAGGTGGCGGTACTCAGCCTGAGAAGTTAGCTGAAGCGCTTGCTTCAGTTAAAGACTTATTGTAGGTTGAGTGTGATTTTTCCTAATATCTTTGTTGTCAGAATTATCAAATCAGTCATTTACTAATTGTAAACTCCTGATTTTCAAATTCTTTACGCCTTGATTTAAGAAAAAAATCACATCTCAATAAGATGTTTGCAGAAAGGTTGTTACAAATCTTAGGCAATAAAAAACCCTCTTTAGAGGGTTTTTTATTCAGATCTATTTGCGAGTATTTTTTTTCTGTTTACAAGGCAAAAAATTAAAATGCGATTGAATATAGTTAATCTATATGATTGAGTATTTTAATTTTCTAACGCCGTAAAAAGGAAAAAGACAAAGCAAAGAGTTAGACGCAACCAGTTGGTTGAGGCATTCCTCCATATTTCGTAATCGGCTTCATTGGGCCTGTTAGCCATTCTTTAAAAAGAATTTTTTTGTCAATACCAACTACTTTTGAGAAAGTTCTAATAGGCGGCACTGAAGAATTTTCAGAGAAATATTCTCTGGCAGCAAGAATTTGAGTCACTTGAGAGTCTGTTAATGTAATCTCATCTTCTGTTGCCATTTCATGCATGATGTCTTCGGTCCAAATTGATGGGTCTACTAAGTAGCCATTTCCTGTTCTATCTAATGCCATTTTTCTAATACCATAGTAATTTAATTGGGTATATTATATAAGATTGATTTAAGTCAAATTTTATAAATACACATTTTGTTTGTATGGATATAGGGCGAATTTTAGGCCATAAAAAACCCTCTTTCGAGGGTTTTCTGATTTAAGTAGCCATAAATGGGCTTATCTCATATCATCTAATTCTTCTGCAGACTTCATGCCTTTTTTGTAATCTTGAGTTGTTGTAACAGTTTCGTTACCTGCTCTTGAATTTAAAGGGTTAGATGCATTTAATGCCTCTAAGCTGCTTCCTAATGCTGGTCTGTTGCCTTTTGTAATGCCGTTAGCCATGGTATCTCCTAGTAAGTTAATGTAAATTCTGTTTTTTGTTAACAACGAGTATTATATCAACTAAGGTTAATTGTATTGGCTATTTTTTTATATGGGAATGAAGTTTGCCACTCATGGGTATAATTTAAGCGCTATGGACTGGATGCAACTCACCTTACAAACAAATAAAGATCAGGCAGATTTTGTCAGTGAAATACTGACCGGCTTGGAAAGTGTTTCTGTCACTTTTTGCGATACCAATAATGACGCTATTTTTGAGCCCCCTGTGGGCGAAACCCCTTTGTGGCAATATGTCACTATCACCGCCTTATTTGCTTTAGATGTTGATCAGGCGCATGTAAAGCAGATGCTTGATCAAATTTGCCATATTAAAGCAGCCAATTTTGAATTACTCAAAGATCGTGTTTGGGAAGATGAATGTAAGAGAGATTTCCACGTAATGCAATTTGGCAAAAGGCTGTGGATTTGTCCTTCGTGGGAGGATAGCAATAAGTTACCAGATGACGCTGTTATTATTGATATGGATCCAGGTTTGGCATTTGGCACGGGTACTCATCAAACTACTGATTTGTGCTTGCAATATTTAGAGGCCAATGCACCCATTAATTGCTCGGTGATTGATTATGGCTCAGGTACGGGGATTTTGGCGATTGCCGCGGTGAAATTGGGGGCTAAGACAGCAGTTGCTGTGGATAATGATCCGCAAGCCATTATTGCCACCATGAGTAATGTCGAGGTTAACCAGACGCAAGATCAAATTTGTGTGCTACATACAGAAGATGAAGGCAGATTGGAGTCAGTAGATTTGCTTATTGCAAATATTTTGGCCAATCCCTTAGTGGGCTTATGTGAGCATTTTTCTCAGCTGGTGAAACCAGGTGGAAGTATCGCTTTATCAGGCATTATGCAAGATCAATTGCCAATGATACTCGAGACTTATGGTGTGCATTTTGAAGCGTTAGAAGTCGCGCAAAAAGACGAATGGTGTCGCGTTAGCGGCCAACGTAAATAAAAAAAATTATGACAGATAAAAAACAAATTAAAGCAGCATCCCTAATTTCAGGTGGATTGGATTCACTATTGAGCACTAAGTTATTATTAGACCAAGGTATTCATGTTGAAGGTATTAACTTTTTTACTGGATTTTGTGTAGAAGGGCATACGCACGCTATTCGCAAGCAAAAGAGTGATAAGCAAAAGCGCAACAACGCGCTTTGGGTGGCCGAACAACTCGGTATTAAACTGCATATTATTGATGTCATTGAGGAATATCGCGATGTTTTGTTAAATCCAAAGCATGGCTATGGCAAAAATATGAATCCTTGCTTGGATTGCAAAGGTTTCATGGTGAAAAAAGCCAAAGAGTGGATGGAGGACAATGAGTTTGATTTTATTATTACGGGTGAGGTGATGGGTCAACGCCCTATGTCTCAGCGTAAAGATACCATGCCAGTGGTGCAAGCAGAATCAGGTGCAGATGATTTGTTATTGCGCCCATTGTGTGCCAAACACTTGCCCGAAACTAAAGCAGAAAAAGAGGGCTGGGTAGATCGAGAGCAGTTACTTGATTTTTCTGGACGCACGCGTAAGCCGCAAATGGCTTTGGCAAAAGCTTATGGATTTGATGATTATGCGACTCCTGCAGGAGGCTGTTGTTTTTTAACCGATAAGCAATATTCTGATAAATTGGTTGATATGTGGCAATCTCGCGGTAATCGTGATTATCAGCTTGATGATTTAATGATGCTTAAAGTTGGTCGTCATATTCGCCCCAACCAACGCTTTAAGATGATTGTCGCTAGAGAAGAAGGAGAGGTGAAGTTTTTAGAAGGTTATAGAAATCAATATGCCAATCTTTATCCCACTAGCTGTAATGGCCCAATTGCGCTAATTGATGGCGAGCCAAATCAAGAAGATCTAAAAATTGCCGCGCAAATTTTAGCGCGCTATTCTCAAGGTCGAGAGCAGCCAAATGTTGAAGTTGAAGTTAAGCTAAATGTAGGTGTCACTCAACAATTTAGTGTCAAACCTTTGGGTGTGGACGAGATTCCTAAAGCGTGGTTTGTCTAGCCGCCACCAACGGCTTTAATAATCTCAATTTGATCACCTTCATTTAGCTCGAACTTACTGTGCTTAGATTTGGGAATAATAGCTTCATTAACTTCCAGAGCAATACGCTGATCTTGATAATTTAGTTGGTTAATTAAATATTCAGCTGTGGCTGATTTTTCGATTTCTAGTTGCTGGCCATTAACAATGACAATCATTTGTCCATCTTGCCAATAGCGCAAGAAACAAATGACTTGGCTTTTGCTTTAGCTGAATCAAATCCATGTATTGAGTCTGTTTCAGGATAGCCTAAGTCGAGTAATACTTTGACCAGCTGCTCTTTTTTAGAAGTATCAAGGTCAATAGTAACAATGCCTTGTTCGATATCTATATTAATTTTATCTGTATCAAAGGCTGCGGTTAGTTTTTTTGTAATCGAGCCGGCGCAACCGCCACATTTGATATTGTCTACTGTAATTTCCATGATATTTCTCCATCATTATTTGTGATTAATTATACCCTTAGATTTGCATATTTGCCCTTCAGGGTGCTAAGACAATATGGTAAAATTCCCGAAGTTTTTCATTCAGGAGTATCCGGTGTCACAAGTTGCCTTATTAGCATTAGAAGATGGTCAGATTTTTTACGGAAAATCTATCGGCAGTACAGGTGAAACACTGGGCGAAGTTGTCTTCAATACTTCGATGACGGGTTATCAAGAAATTTTGACCGACCCTTCTTATACTCAACAAATTGTAGCACTAACTTATCCTCATATTGGTAATACCGGTACGAACGAAGTTGATGAGGAGTCTTCTAGAGTCTATGCAGCTGGATTAATTATTCGTGATTTGCCATTACTGCACAGTAATTGGCGTAATACTCAGCCACTAGACGAGTACTTACAAGCCAATAATATTGTTGCTATTAGTGATATCGACACACGTGCTTTAACACGCCATCTGCGTTCAATGGGCTCTCTTAAAGGTTGTATTGTTGCTGGTGATAATATTAATGAGGTAGAGGCTATTGCCAAAGCGCAGGCTTTTTCAGGACTCAAAAATACCGATTTAGCCAAAGTGGTTTCTACAACCCAAACTTATAAATTCAACCAAGGTTCTTATTTTTTAGAAACAGGTGAGTTTGCTAATTTAGAAGCTAAATTTGATGTCGTGGTTTATGACTATGGCGTCAAGACAAACATCTTAAGAATGCTGGTTGATCGAGGCTGTAATTTAACTGTGGTTAATGCACAAACGCCAGTTGCAGATGTTTTGGCTATGAATCCTGATGGTGTATTTTTATCCAATGGTCCGGGCGATCCTGAGCCGTGTGATTATGCGATTGCTAATATTGAAATTCTGCTAGAAAAAAATATACCAATTTTTGGCATTTGCCTAGGTCATCAACTGTTAGCATTGGCCAGTGGCGCCAAAACACAGAAGATGAAATTTGGCCACCATGGCGCTAACCATCCGGTGCAAGATCTAGAGTCTAAGCAGGTAATGATTACCTCGCAAAATCATGGATTTTCGGTGTCAGAGTCGAACATGCCGGATCAGTTAGAAGTTACTCATCGCTCATTATTTGACAATACTATTCAAGGTGTTAGAGTATCAGGTAAGAAAGCATTTAGTTTTCAAGGGCATCCAGAAGCGTCCCCTGGCCCTCATGATGTCAGCGGATTATTTGATACCTTTATTCAGGAGATGGGCTCATGAAGCAACTATTAGTAAGTTTATTTTTATTGACTTTGAGTATGGCTTCGCCTGCAGAAGAGGTGGATCCATTTGAAGAAACCAATCGAGTGATTTACGAGTTTAATGAAACCATTGATGATAATTTACTTGAGCCGGTTTCTCGAGCCTATCAAGACCACATGCCCGATTTCTTACAAAATCGAGTGAGCCACTTTTTTGGTAATTTACGTGACGTCTCAACATTAGCTAATCAAATCTTGCAATTTAAAATAGAGCAAAGTGCCGTCACATTAGGCCGTGTTGTGCTTAACTCCACTGTTGGTTTATACGGATTATTTGATATTGCAACCGATATTAACCTCACCACTGAAAATGAAGATTTTGGACAAACACTAGCTGTCTGGGGTGTTGATAGTGGTCCTTATATTATGTTGCCTTTAATGGGTCCATCAACACTTAGAGATAGCGCAGGCTTATATGTTGACCTGACCTCAGATGCAAATTTAGTGAACGAAATGGAAGATGTGGGTGCTATCAGCGCCAGTGCCATGAATATTATTGACAAAAGGGTTGAGTTGTTGCCGATAACTGACTTGTTAGATCAGTCAGACGACCCTTATATCACCATAAGATCTTCTTACTTACAAAAGCGTAAATTCGATATTTTTGATGGTAATTTACCCGTTGAAGAAGATGAATTTTAATAGCATTAACCTTTAGAAAAATATGCCAAAAAGACACGACCTAAAAAGTATTTTAATTATCGGCGCTGGCCCTATTGTAATTGGCCAGGCTTGTGAGTTTGATTATTCTGGTGCGCAAGCCTGTAAGGCACTAAGAGAAGAAGGGTATCGCGTTATTTTGGTTAATTCTAATCCGGCCACTATTATGACCGATCCGCAAATGGCGGATGCGACTTACATTGAGCCAATTGAATGGCGTACAGTTGAAAAGATTATTGAGACTGAAAAGCCAGATGCACTTCTACCAACTATGGGTGGCCAAACGGCACTTAATTGTGCGCTTGATTTAGAGCGTCACGGTGTCTTAGAAAAGCATGGCGTTGAGATGATTGGTGCTAAAAAAGAGGCAATTGATAAAGCAGAAGATCGTGATTTATTCCGTGAAGCCATGCTAAAAATTGGCCTAGATATGCCTAAAGCAGCTGTTGCACATACATTGGAAGAGGCGTTTGAAGTTCAGGCAACCGTTGGCTATCCAACCGTTATTCGCCCGTCATTTACTATGGGTGGTTCAGGTGGTGGTATTGCTTTTAACAAGGAAGAATTTGTTGAAATTTGTGAGCGCGGACTAGATCTGTCTCCAACCAATGAACTTCTGGTTGAAGAATCCATTCTAGGTTGGAAAGAATTTGAGATGGAAGTGGTGCGCGACACCAAAGACAATTGTATTATTATTTGCTCTATTGAAAACTTTGATCCGATGGGCGTACATACGGGCGACTCTATTACCGTCGCCCCAGCGCAAACTTTAACGGACAAAGAATATCAAGTGATGCGTAATGCTTCTTTAGCGGTATTGCGTGAGATTGGCGTAGACACCGGCGGCTCAAATGTACAATTCGCCCTTAATCCTGAGAATGGCCGTTTAACTATTATTGAAATGAATCCACGCGTGTCACGCTCATCAGCACTGGCTTCAAAAGCAACAGGATTTCCGATTGCTAAAGTTGCTGCTAAGCTGGCTGTGGGCTATACATTGGACGAGCTTGATAATGATATTACTGGCGGTAAAACCCCAGCCTCATTTGAGCCAAGCATTGATTATGTTGTAACTAAAATTCCACGTTTTGCTTTTGAAAAATTCCCTAAAGCAGATGACCGTTTAACCACACAGATGAAGTCAGTGGGCGAAGTCATGGCCATGGGCTCAACTTTCCAAGAATCATTACAAAAAGCTTTAAGAGGTCTGGAAACAGATAAGGTTGGCTTAGATCCTATTGTGGATTTAAATGCAGATGATGCGCGTAATAAAATTCGTTCAGAATGTATTACTGCACGCGGTGAACGTATTTTTTATTTGGCTGATGCCTTTAGACTCGGCATGAATTTGGAAGAGGTGTTTGACTTATCAAAAGTAGACCCTTGGTTCTTAGCGCAAATCGAAGATATTGTCTCAAGTGAAATGCAAATTAACGGTGTTAGTCTTACGGATATTTCAGCAGATGATATGTTTGCCCTAAAGCGTAAAGGTTTCTCAGACGCTCGACTTGGACAACTATTAAATTGTAACGAATCGTCTGTGCGTGAGCGCCGTAAAGCGCTCAATATTAAGCCAGTTTTTAAACGTGTTGATAGTTGTGCTGCTGAGTTCGATACCCAAACGGCTTATTTATATTCAACTTACCAGCAAGTCTGCGAGGCAAATCCAACAGACAAGAAAAAGATCATGATTTTAGGCGGTGGCCCAAATCGAATTGGTCAAGGTATTGAGTTTGATTATTGTTGTGTGCATGCTTCTCTAGCATTGCGCGAAGATGGCTTTGAAACCATTATGGTTAACTGTAATCCTGAAACGGTTTCAACCGATTACGATATTTCGGATCGCCTATATTTTGAGCCGTTAACGCTGGAAGATGTTTTGGCAGTGGTCGATATTGAAAACCCAGATGGCATTATTGTGCATTATGGTGGACAAACCCCTCTTAAATTAGCAGAAGCTTTAGAAAAAAGTGGTGCAAAGATTATTGGCACCAGTCCAGATGCAATTGATTTAGCAGAAGATCGTGAACGTTTTTCTGCCCTACTGCAAGAGCTTAATTTGAAGCAGCCTTTAAATGGTACCGCGCGCTCATTAGAACAAGCGCAAGCTATTGCTGATGCCATTGGTTTTCCGCTGGTAGTGCGTCCATCTTATGTATTGGGCGGTCGCGCCATGGAAATTGTCTATGATAAAGATTCATTAGACCACTATATGCACACAGCTGTACAAGTATCGAATGATTCACCAGTATTGTTAGATTCGTTTTTGGATCACGCTATTGAAGTAGATATTGATGTTATTTGTGATGGTGAAGATGTGGTCATTGGCGGTATTATGCAGCATATTGAACAAGCAGGCATTCATTCAGGAGACTCTGCTTGCTCCTTGCCACCTTACTCATTAGAGGGTGATGTTTTAGATGAAATGCGCGCTCAAGTCGTTGCAATGGCTAAGGCGTTAAAAGTTGTTGGTTTGATGAATACTCAGCTAGCTTATCAAGATGGCGAAATTTTCGTTATTGAGGTTAATCCGCGCGCTTCACGTACTGTGCCTTTTGTTTCCAAAGCAATTAGTGCGCCACTGGCTAGTATTGCCGCACGTGTTATGTCTGGAAAATCTTTGAAAGAGCTAGGCTTTACCAAGGAAATTATTCCAAAACATTACAGTGTTAAAGAAGCGGTATTTCCATTTAATAAGTTCTTAGGTGTTGATCCAATTTTAGGCCCAGAAATGCGCTCTACAGGTGAAGTGATGGGTATTGGTGATGACTTCGCCTCTGCTTTCGATAAAGCGCAATTAGCAGCAGGGTCTCGTGCTCCTGAAAAAGGCACTGTTTTTGTCAGTCTGCGACGTCTAGATCGTGATGATTTAGTAGGCTTGGGTGAAAAATTATCGCAACAAGGGTTTAGCTTGGTGGCCACTCGTAGCAATAGAGATACCTTGATTGAAGCAGGTCTTGAATGTGAAATGGTTAATAAAGTATCAGAGGGCTCACCGCATATTGTCGATATGATTAAAAATGACGCAATTGATTTAATTATTAATTCTACCGAAGACACTCAAGGTGTTGAGGACGCTGCAGCAATTCGCTGTCAGGCATTGGTACATAAGGTACCATTTACAACAACTGTAGCAGCAGCGTTTGCAATGCTTGATGGTTTAAAAACACATGAAGAGATTACAGTGAGAACAGTACAATCTCTGAGTAACTAAGAAAGGGCAGTATGGAAAATATTCCAATGACAGTTGCTGGTGCAAAAGCATTAGAAGCTGAACTTTTAAAACTGAAAGATGTTGAGCGTCCTCGTATTGTGCAAGATATTGCTACGGCGCGTGCTCATGGCGATCTAAAAGAGAATGCAGAATATCATGCGGCTAAAGAAGAGCAGAGTTTTTGTGAAGGTCGAATTAAGGAAATTGAATCAAAACTTTCACGCATGCAAATCATTGATGTGGCTAAGCTTATTCAAAATGGTCGTTGTGTATTTGGCACAACCATTAGCCTAATGAATTTGGAAGATGACAGTGAAATTACTTATCAGATTGTTGGTGAAGACGAGGCAGATATTAACCAGCATAAAATTTCTTGCCATTCACCTATTGCCAGTGCCCTTATGGGCAATAAAGAGGGTGATGAAGTGACTGTAAAAGCCCCTAGAGGCGATATTGTTTACGAAATTTTAAGTGTAGAATATCTATAAAATTTTCTAAAGAATTTTAACTTGTCCAATCTGTTCGGTTAACAAGTCTAAAAAGAATTGTTTCCTTTCTTCGTTAAAGCGGCTAATAGGCCCTGAAATAGTTAGCGCACCAATCAATTGCCCACTTTCCGATAAGATGGGTTTTGAGACAGCAAACAAAGCGGCGTTATGTTCATTGATTGACAAATAATAACCCTTGTCACGAATATTTTTAAAAAAGCCGGCCTTATCTTGTAGGCGTCGACCATAAGCCAAGATCACCCTGCCAGAAGCGCCACGATTAAGCTCTAGTTGTGTACCAACATCAATATTATGTCTGATCATATCTCGCGAGTGTGCGCGATATAGGCAAATTCTATCGTTATCTTGCTGGATAAAGAATGAAGAGGTTTCATTACTCATGTCTCGAATGTAATCAACCACCGGACTAATTTGAGTTAATTGATTGGTTTTTTGATAAATAGCACTTAAAGATAGCGGCGTAGTGCCAATGCAGTAGTTTTTGTCCGCTGTTCTAATAATATAGCCGTAATCTGATAGTGTATGCAAAATCCGATAGGTCGTTGACGCATTAAATCCAACCTGATCGCAAATTTCTTTCAGGCTTAGAGAGGGCTTTTCCATTGAAAAGATAGACAAAATAATAAGACTTTTTTCAATGGCGGTCACTTTTTTTTCTATTGGGTTAATTGTTGTCATAATCATTTTTTCGTATTATAAAATTTCACATTATATTAAGGAATTATTTTTTGTATAGTGAAATATTCGTCAAAAACTCATTATTTATTCATATTATGAAATACTATATTATATAATGAAAAAAAGTTAAAAAAATCAGTATCATGACTCTCACACATAAAGTAACTAATTAATAAAATCCATAACGAGGAGAAATACAATGACTAGACAAGAACAAATTCAAGCATTAGAAAAAGACTGGGCTGAGAATTCACGCTGGAAAGATGTGAAGCGTGACTATAGCGCTGAAGACGTTGTACGACTACGTGGATCTAAGCAAATTGAACATACGCATGCTAAAGATGGTGCTGATCAATTATGGAACCTAATTAACGGTAGCTCGAAGAAAGGCTATGTTAACTGTATGGGCGCTATTACAGCAGGCCAAGCTATGCAACAAGCTAAAGCAGGTATCGAAGCTATTTATTTATCAGGTTGGCAAGTGGCTGCTGATGGCAATACATCAGAAACCATGTATCCGGACCAATCTTTATACGCTTATGATTCAGTACCAACAATGGTACGTCGTATCAACAATACTTTTAAGCGCGCAGATGAAATTCAACATGCTAAAGGCATCAACCCTGGCGATAAGGGTTATGTTGATTATTTCTTGCCAATTGTGGCAGATGCAGAAGCGGGTTTTGGCGGTGTATTGAATGCTTATGAATTAATGAAGAATATGATTACTGCAGGTGCGTCAGGTGTGCATTTTGAAGACCAATTGGCTTCTGTTAAAAAATGTGGTCACATGGGTGGCAAGGTATTAGTACCAACTCAAGATGCGATTCAAAAATTAAATGCTGCGAGATTGGCCTCTGATGTGATGGGTGTACCAACAGTACTACTAGCACGTACGGATGCAGAAGCGGCAACATTAATCACTTCAGATGTAGACCCAATTGATGAGCCGTTTGTTACTGGTGAGCGTACTCCAGAAGGATTTTACGTGGTTAAAAATGGTCTTGATCAAGCAATTTCTCGTGGTGTTTCTTATGCGCCATATGCTGATTTAGTGTGGTGTGAAACTGGCAAGCCAGATTTAGGTTTTGCGAGAGAATTTGCAGAAGCAGTTTTAGCTGAAAATCCAAACCAAATATTGTCTTACAACTGTTCACCGTCGTTCAATTGGAAGAAAAACTTAACCGATTCTCAAATTGCTTCTTTCCAAGAAGATATTTCAGCAATGGGTTACAAGTATCAGTTTATCACGCTAGCAGGTATCCACAACATGTGGTACAACATGTTTGATTTGGCGCATGAATATGCTCAAGGTGAAGGCATGAAGCATTACGTAGAGAAGGTACAAGAGCCAGAATTTGCAGCAGCGGAAAAAGGCTATACTTTTGCATCACATCAACAAGAAGTGGGCGCAGGTTACTTTGATGATGTGACAACAGTTATTCAAGGTGGTGCATCTTCAGTGACGGCATTAACAGGTTCAACTGAAGAAGAGCAGTTCTAAAACTTGATATTTTTTTATAAAGTTAGTTGGTTTATACTATGATATAAGCTAACTACTTTATGAAGTGATATGATGGAAATGAGCACGCAATCAAGCAATCTGCCTGAATCTACTTCCAAAAAAATATTGGCGGGCTTTGAAAAGCATTATTGTGTTTTTCAGCAAGCCTCTGTGCAAGCTAAATCTCGATTTGATCGCTGTGAATGGCGACAATTATTGGACGATTATAGAGCACGCCTTTATTTTTATGATAAGCAGGTCAAGCAGTTTTGCCTTGAGCTTAAAAAAGAGCTTAATACAGACATGTTTGATGAGCAAGTTTGGATTAATACTAAGCTTGCTTACATCAATCTAACGTCAAATTACAAACAGCCAGAGCTAGCCGAAACCTTCTATAACTCAGTCTTTTGCTTATTGTTTGATAAGCGTTTTTATAATAATAATTTTAT
>ENA-UZXC01000439-UZXC01000439.1-metagenome-genome-assembly--contig:-Day-2-25m-contig-439_pt1 | contig 18475 bp, 16 predicted proteins | sample MGYA00260340_ERZ794900 | MGnify/ENA metagenome assembly ERZ794900 | reverse complement strand
ATATTACGTAAATGGTGGGGCTTTGGGTAGTGCTTACGCTGAATTAGGTTTGAATAATTCTTATGATAGTAATTCTTATGTAGGTGGTGCAATTACGTTCGATTCAAGAAGCGGTATTTCGCCTATTAGAATGTTCACAAAAAAAGGCGGCTCAAATACAGCTTTAGCATTTGAAATTGATGCAAATCGCAACGTTGGAATAGGAACAAGCACAATCACAGGAATAGGCACACAAAATACTCTAGAGATTGGATCTAACGGTAATGCACAAGCGAACAGTGGTGCTATTAATATTCTAAACAGTGCTAACGGAGGAGTTCCGTTTTTAAGAATTGGAGCAACTGCTTCGGGAAATAATCAAACAACCTTTATGGGTGATGGTAACGGAGCTATTGAGGTTCAATACAACGGTGTAACAACTATGTATTGGGATTATCAAAAGAATGTTACNNGGTGGTAGTGGAGGTGATAAATTTAGAGTTACTTCTACAGGCTTAGTTGTGTTAGCAGGAGCAAATGCTGCGGGGGGTAATGGGTTATGTACACCTATACTAAGAGCGTCATATATTAATAACCCTAATGATTCTCACACAGTAGCAACAATGTCTACTGGTAGTGCAAATATCACATTTTATGGGCTTAACCAATTTGGTGGTACATCATCTTCTTTCCCTGCTATTAAGCAATCTGGAACAGATTTGCAAATTAGATTAGCAGATGATAGTGGTTATGCAGGGTTAGACATAGGATCACTAACTGTTAATGGTACAGTAGATGGTAGAGATGTCGCTACAGATGGAACAAAATTAGATACAATAGCTACTAACGCAGATGTGACAGATAGTACATCGGTAACGGCAGCAGGAGCGTTGATGGACTCAGAATTAACATCTATTGCAGACGTTAAAGCATTAAATCAAAGTCTAGTAAGTGGAGCAGCACCTGTACTAGATGCAACAAATTTCACTAACCTACCGTCAGGTAGTGTTTCAATCGGTGATGCCGTTGGTGGGTCTACAATTAACACCGTACTTTTTTCTGATGGCTCGGGGAATTTGGCAAATAACTCAAAGTTTCTTTTTAATGGAGCATCCCTTAATTACACAGGTCAAAGTACTGTTTCCCAGAGTTGCACATCTTTTGGGTTGAATGCAGGAATTGGTAATAGTTCTAACGAAGTTGTATCCATTGGTAATGGAGCAGGACAATCATCAAGCGGAGTCCGAAAAACGTCTATTGGTTATAGTGCAGGTAAAAGTTCATCAGGTACTGAGGGTACTTATTTGGGCAACTCAGCAGGTGAATCATCAGGCGGCAATAGAAACCAATATATTGGATATCGTTGTGGAATGAATAGGTCAAGTGGGGGTGCTAACAATGGGATGGGTGATTATTCACTTTTTGCAGGTAGCGGCACTCAAAACTCTGCATTAGGCAGTAGTTCACAAAACTCATCAACAGGCAGTTTCAACTCTAGTGTTGGGTCAGGAACAATGACGTTTAATAGCGGATCAAATAATAGTGCGATTGGATATCGTGCTTGTAATGGAAATACAGGGAGCAATGTCTTAGCTTTGGGGGATTCAGCAGGTTGGGGTAACTCGCAATCTAACAGAACAATTATAGGACAAAGCCATTTGCCACAATTTGCAGGGGAGGCAGCAGCAGCATCGACACTACCTGCAGCAAGTGCAAATGGAGTTTATCTCTATTGGGATACAACAGACAATACAATTAAAGCAAGACCATAAATAAATAAATAAAATAATAATAATAAAATGAGTAACTATTTAGAAACAGTTAAATGCACAAAGACAGTAGTAGTTGACCCTATTAACAACATAAGTGCTAAAATAAATAATGCGGTAACATCGGCATCATATACAGTTAATGGAATGATGATTAATGGTAACTACTTTTGGCTGCAAACAATTGATGATGTAGAGGTAGAGCGTGTCATTTCTTGGGAATCTTCCAAGTATTTCACTTGGGCTGAGTTGAACGGATTGTATAAAATTTTGGATGTACAGTATCCAACAGACCCAACCTATGAGCAGCGTACAAAGGCTGACATTGAAGCAGGTTTGCTTTATATAACTCAGCAAGAAAGCAAATTTGGTACATCATCTAAAGATTGGATTTTATCGTAACGGTCAGCAATTTTACCTGATGGTTTGACAACAAAAAGAATAAGTATTGATAATAGTGGCAATGTAGTTGCTACGGCAGTTTAATAATAAAATAATGACAAAAGAAGAATTTTTAACACAAATGGGGGAAGCTTATGATAATAATTCTCCTCTTTATTATATTCCAAGTAAAGGAATAACAACAGTAACCGAAGGTAATATTTTAATTACTTTTGTAGAGAATCCTGAACATGTTTTAGCAGGTACAGAACAACTGTGTAAAGACTATGGGTATCAAGAAAAAGTTAATAATCCAGATTATGATGCTAATGCAGAAGATTTAGTACCTCAAAAAATAGCTAATCCTGTAACAAAAGAAGAATTTGCTAATAAAAAATGGAGACAATTTGGTGTTAATGCGGCTAATAACTATTATAGACAAAAAGCCGAAGCTGAAGCTTTAGCAGGTATCACTACACCGACTGTAGATTAATAAAAAATAATCAATTAATAAATAAAATAATAATATAATGATTAAAGTAGATTTAACAAAAACGTACTTATCAGAAGAAGTCGGGAAGAATATAAAATATATTCCTGAAGGTAAAGACCCTAGAGAAGAAAGCAATGCAAAAGATATAACTTTATATTTTGTAATTAACAAATCTTTAGTAGCGACTTTAGAAGGAGATGAAAAGTTATCAGCAGAGAAAAAAACTGCTATTTTTAATTTATGGTTTGAGAAGATCATGGCAGCCGAAGGAAAAGAGGTAGTTTTAGAAGCTGATGATGTAGTTCTTATCAAAGAAAGGGTGAATAAAGCTTACGCTAGTATTTTGATAGTTGCACAAACTATGACATTCTTAAAAGGTAAATTAGGCGAAGTAAAAGAAGTTAAATAAAAATTATGGTAAGTGTAGGTATATACGAAGCAGGTGGAGATTTAGGTGCTTTTACAGCAGGTTACTTGTCCGTAGAAAAACCAAATTATGATATACATTTAGGTTCGTCTACAGGCGGTTTTGCTGCAACATTGTCTGCATTAGGGAATTTCGTCGAATTGTTAGACGCTTATACTAATATAGAACTTAAAACTATTTTTCCTGATTTTTCTCCTATTAAAAATAATGGGGATTTCAAGAAGTTAAATATACTTAAACAAGTACTAATTGCGGAAGATCATTTAGGCAAAGCTATAGGTTTAGAAAAACTTATAAGATTCTATGTAACTGAAAGTCAGTACAAGAAACTTAGAAAAGAAGTTATTGTAAATGCTATTTGTACGGATCAATTTCCTAGTAATATAGAGTATTTTAGTTCTAAAGATTTAGATTATGAAACATTTATTAAAGCTTTAATGGCAACTTCAGCAGTTCCTTTAGTTTTAGATGATGTTGAAATAAACGGTAAAGATTATTCTGATGCTGGTTTTGTTCAACCGCTAATGATTTCTTATGCTTACCATAATTATTTTAATTCAAAAAAGAATATTTATTGTCTACAACCCGAAACCAGAAAAGTAACAGGAAAAAAACATAGAAACATGATTACTAAAGCTTCTAATGTTTTTAATCTAGCTATAGATATTAATAGACAGAGAGAATTAAACTACACTAAAAATATAAAAGGTACTAAAAAAGATTGTAAAATTGTTTATCCTCCTTATGATTTTTCTGATACCCATGCTTTAACATTCGATAAAAATAAAATGAATGAATGGGCAAATTTAGGAATAAAAGAATATAATAAAAGTATATAAAAATGAACAGTGCAATAGAAAGTGAAATCCTTCAATTAGTAGGAGGAAATAAAAAAGCTAATGTCGACCAAAGTGTTAAAAATTCTTTATTGGCTTTAGCAAGACAAGTAAATGAAAATTCTAATGTCTCAGGAGGAGGGGGCATTTTTACAGGTTATAAAGCTGCTGCCGGTATTATTTCTTTACATGATGTTGGGGGAATTAATACTTGGAAGTTATTAAATAATATTGATCACACAACAGTTGATTTAGATGGAGTAAGTCAAAATAATGGAGAAGTTTCTGTAGATTACACAAGTTTAGGAATAACAAAAGTTGTAGGAGCTTGGTTAAGCGGTGGAGGAGATTATAGAGAGAGGGCTATGGGGCACGTTTTATCTATGGGACTAACCCAAACTGATATAAATTTCTATAATTATATGCCTTATGAGACTGAATTTTATCTAACTTATAATGGAAGTACTTGGGTAATATCAGCGACAACAGGAGTTACAGGAACTTATGGGATAAGTTGGAATAGTGGAACTAAAGTCGTTACAGTGACGCATCCTAGTTTTGGTAGACCTTTATTAGATAAAATTAAATACGGAGGCACTAGTTACGCTACTAGAAAAGCCAGAGAATTTGATAGTGGTTATAGTTATACTTCAACAAAAATAAGAATAGAGGATTTAGCAGGAGCTGCTGCCGCACCTGCAAGTGGGGATTTTATTATATTCACTAGAAGAGGTAAATGGTTTAATACCGCAGGTGCAACAGGTTATACTAACGAAAGAACTAGTCCTACTAACCAATTTACTGGGAATCTATATTCTAAAAGGTTTTCTACTTTCCAAGATTGGAAAGATTCAGATGCAGGACAAGGTTTTAATAACTTTGAGTTTTTGATAATAGGTGAATAATGTCCACTAAAAAAGGAAAAAAGTTTTTGGGTACGTATTGGAACGAGGCTAAATTTTTAATGATTAGTCTCGTTACTTTACAAATACTAAATTGGACTATTGTTTTAATTGCTAAACTAACAGGTAAAGTAATAGGAAGATGGGGTTATGAATACTTAGGTATTGAAATATATTCTTTAGTAAGAATTGGTATATTAATGCTAGGAGTTAAATTTATTATGGCTAATATGTTTCCTTCATTAAATAATCACATTGAAAAGAGTTTAAGTAACATATTTTCTAAAGAGGTATTAAGTAAGGAAGAAAAATGGAAAACAAACGTCGCATTATTAGTGTACTTTGCTTTATTATTTGGTGCTATTTTTCTATCAAATGGTCAGGCACAGGGACTAGCCAGAGCATAACTAATTCAAATGAGGTTTTTTCTCCTATAGGGGGAAAAGATAATATAATTTCCCCTTTAGAGGAAAAAACCTCAAATAGTTTAAGTAGTTGTGTTTATTCTACTGCTGCAAAAGAAATAGGTGTTACTGAACAAGGTGGAGAAAATAGAGGTAAAAGAGTTGGAGAATATCTTGCAGTTACAGGTCTACCTGAAGGTTATGCTTGGTGTGCTGCTTTTGTTAGTTGGACTCTTAAACAATGTGGTATAAAAGTTCCTTATAGTGCTAGAGCTCATGATATGTCAACTTATAATATAATATATAAAAAAAATAGAAAAGGTAGAATACCTAAAACAGCTAAAGGTAAAATATTAGTATTTGGTGTTTATACTTTTAGTAATAAAACTTATAACCATACTGGTTTTATACCTGATATTAGAAAAGCAGCAGCTATAACTACAGAAGGTAATACAAATGGTAAAGGAGAAAGAGAAGGTGATGTGGTAGCTACTTTAATTAGACCACTTGCAACAATAGATGTAATAAGCGATTATGCTAAGTATTAATTTAGATGAAAAAACAAGTAAGAATATAATCATCATTCTTATAGGTGCAGCTTTAGTTTTAGGAGGATTTTTTTATGCTAAGAAATCTCATGAAGTAGAGCTAAAGACATTAAAACATGAATTAGAAGTAAAGGAAGAAAAAGATAGTCTTAAAAGAGAAATTCATGTACTAAAATATGAACTAGAAGAAGTTTATAAAGTAATAGAAAGTATTGATTTAGGAATAAAAGAAAGAGATGAAAAAACATTTGAAGTTATTGATAGTATTAAGCGTATGCCTAATTCAAAGAAATTTAGCGAGTGGTCAGATAGATACCTCAATAATTAACGCTATTACAAAAACTTATACAGATTTAAAAGTTTGTGAGATACAAAGAGATAGTTTAATTGCTACTGTTGTTGATTTATATGAAGTTATATATTATAAAGATTCAGCTATAAGTAAACAAGATTCTATTATATCTACTTATAGATCTATTGAAGTTTTAAATGACGTTAAAGAAGTTAAGTTAAGAGAAAGAGTTATCAATTTAGGACAAAAACTTAAAGCCAAAGAAACAGAAGTTTGGATCTGGAGAGGGGCAACATTTGTATTACTATTAAAAGCATTAATATAATGAGTACACAAGCAGAAAGACCTACAGATAAAGAAGTTTTAGAGACTATAGATAAAATACGTAGTTGTCACAATACTAAAAGTGTTAGAAAGAAGCTTTCTAATTATAAAAGTGATCCCGTAAAGATTATAACTATAATAAAAGAATTAAGTGCTTTTGATGTAGATGCTATTGTTAGAGTAGAGGTAATAAAAGGAATTAGATACATAATTGATTGTGAAGAAGGTTTATCAGAAATAACTGGGTACCCTATAAAAGATTTGATAGGTCAATCTTTAGATAAAATTATTATACCTACTAATCCTAATGAACTAGAAGAAACTTTAAAAAATTTAGATAAAGGTAAATTAATATTAAAGAAATCTTCAATAATGAGAAAAGATGGTGATTTTATAGAAACAAATGGTTTTTTAGTAAAAGAAAAAAGAAAAGACAAGAGAAAAATTTTTATAGAGTTGGTTTTTCCTTCTCATAATATAACTGAAATTTAATAATATTTTAATGTTTTCTAACATAATAATGAGTATAGAAACTTTTATAACTATAATAGTATTACCTGCTATTGGTTTTGTTATTGTTAAATTTTATAATTATATTAACGATAAGATAAAGGCGTTAGAAAAAGAAATTTTTGATTATAAAGACAGAGAAGAAATTAAAGATCAGACTATACTAGATTTAAAAGCTTTAATTAAAGCAAAAAATCATACTATTAGAGATAAAGAAAATAGTGAAACTGCTCTAAAATTAGCGTTAGATATAGCATTAGGGCATATTGAAAAGTGTATAACTAAAGATACATTAGAAGATATTAAAAAATCTTTAAAAAAATGAAAAGTACTTTAAATAGTAAGCAAAGAGTTGAAGAACTTATCAACAGGGCTAAGAAAGTAAAAAAATATAAATCAAGACAATAAAATGAGCGTATTAAAAGGTATAGTAGAAACTATTGCTGAAAGTATGAAGAGAGAAACAGATTTTTCTTTCTTAAAACAATTAGAATTTTCTGTTGTTTTACATAGGGCTACACTACTTAAAAGGGACTTAGAACGTAATGTAGTAGATAATCAACTTTTTCAAACTATTTGCTTAGAATTAGAATATGGGGCTACAGATGTTTGTTGTAGTGTAGTAACAGGTTGTAAAGGACTTAAAACAAAAAATCCTTTACCTAAAGCTTTAAGAACTAAGACACCTACGCCTTTTGCTTATGTAGGTACACCAAAATATACAGATATTGATTTTGCTCATAGAGAAAATTGGAAAGCTATAAATAGTAAAGCTTTTACTTGTGATAATATGTATTATGATTTAATTAATAATTATATATATATTAAGAAGGCTAAAAATCTAAAATATTTACTAGTTAAAGCTATATGGGAAGATCCTAGAGAATTAGCAAAATGTCACACTGATGCTACAGGAGCAGATTGTTATGAGGAAAGTGATTTCCCTATTTCTGCTGATTTAGCACAAGAAATAATAAACGGAATAATAACCCAAAAATTAACTATTTATAACCCAGAAGATAACGAAGTAAAATTAAATAATTAAATAATATGATTAATAATCCAGAACTATACGGTTTCTATAAACATTTAGTAGATAGTAGCCAAACAGAAATAGATAAGGAACTAAAAGAAGCCAAAAACGAATACAAAGATTCACTTTTAAAATTTAAACAAGTTGATTATTTTATTAATCATTTTAGTGATAAAAAATTTGAAGATGTTTTAAAATCCGAAACTTTTTTATCTTTTTCTTTTTCAGTAACTAATGATATAGCTAGAAAGAAAACCTCTGATGATGTTAATATAGCCTATAAAAGATATTTTAAAGCTAAACAAGAACTAAATAGAGTAGAACAAGTTATAAAAGAACATAAAATGCCTAAAGTTTCTGTTAATATTTATAACTATATTATAACAAATTTTAATAAAAAGATGATTACTCATTTGATAGAAGATAGTCATTGTATTGATATGGTTAATGTAGGTAAAGTAGAAATTATAAGAAAATATAGAGATAGACCTGTTCCTGATTGGGAAGCTTCTAATAAGAAAAAAGCAGAATTAATTGAACAAGGTAGGTTACCTTTAAAGACTATTGGAGAAGATGATGAAGGCAACCCTGTAACTAATGGCGGAGAAGCTTGGCATATATATTATGAAAAAGGTTGGTATCCTTATTTTAAATGGAATCAAAAAAGTAAAAAAATTAAAAATTTATTAGGGGATTGTGAGTTTTTACCTTTTTTTAAATTTTCTCCTACTAGAGGAGAAAAGGGTATAGTAAGTCAATTACATACTTATAATAAAACTCGCCCTACGCATATTTTAAAATATCCTAAAGCATGAGAGCAATAACGAGCGTAAGTATTGATAGAATACTTGTTTCTATTCAAGATACTTTTAATTTTCAAGATACTGCTTGGAAAGTAAAAGCAATAGAACATATAGGTAGAGGTTTAGATCAAATAGGTTGTACTAATATATTTGTAAAAAAAGCTGTTGAAAAAGAAGTAAATGATGGTAAGGTTGCTATGCCTTGTAGTATGCACACTTTACGTATGATTACTTTAGATGGTTATAGATTACCTATAAACAATCATTTAAATTTTATTTATGATGAAGATGATATTGATGCTACTAACGCTCCGCAACATCCTGCTATAACAGCACAAGTTAATCCTAACTATATTCATGTAGATGTGGATAGCGGGACTATGCAAATATTTTATTACGCTTTTGATACTGATGATAACGGTTATCCTAAGATTCCGAATGACCCTTTTGTATTTGAAGCTTTGGAGTGGTTCGTGGTGTATAAACTTATTTTAAGTGGTTATAAACATCACGCTATTACTAATTTTAGAGAAGCACAAGAACAATGGCGAATGGCTATGCCTAAAGCACAAAATTCTTTAATGATTGATGATTTACCTCATGCTGCTAAATTTATAGATACTTGGTTAGAGTCTTTTACTTCACCTCAAACTTATTTAAATAACGGTTTCGTATAATGAAAAATATTGTAGGACTAATTAAGGATATTAATCCTGTAAATGCTCCGCAAGGAGATAAGTGGGAACACGCTAAAAACATTTTAATTTCTAGAGGTTGGCAATCAGTTCGTAATGAGGATGGTTTTAATTTAAAAAATGATTGGGATAAACCTGTTATAGGTGCTGTAGGTACTAATACAGGAATAGTTTTATGTTTTACAGATAATAATACAAGTGATATAAAGTTTGTAGACAAAGATTATAATGTTACTGCTATAGCAACTGATGATGCTGATTTAGGTTTTAGATTAGATAAACCTATAGAAGGTGTTTTTAAATATAATGCTAAAGGGGAACTAATAGTAGCTATTACAGATAATTTTAATACTATTAAAGTAATTAATATATCTAATCCTCTTAGTCCTTTTTCAGCCAGTACAACAGAATTATTTCCCGATCTTTATCAAACTTCTTTTGTTATGGAAATATCTAAAGGGGGAGGACAATTAAATGCGGGTGTTTATATATTTACTGGAAAATATACTAGTAAAAAAGGAATAGAATCGCAATGGATAACTAGAGAAGCTCCTGTATTTATTACTGAGAATAGTACAAATGAAAGTTATGAAGATTTTGTAGGATCTTTAGATGGGGAAATTACACAAAAATCTATTAATTTATCCATAAAACATAGTGCTAATCTTGATAATTTTGATACCTTCCAACTTGCAGTAATTTCTAAAATAAATGGGAGTGTATCAGCAAATATTATAGCAAATATTCCTTTATCAAGTACTACTACAGATTTTACATATACAGGTAGTGAATTATTAGAAGAGATTTCTTTAGATGAGTTGCTTATTGATACTGCTGTTTACCAAACTGCTAAAAGTATAACAAGTTATAACGGTGATTTAGTTTTAGGTAATTTAACTAGAAATGCAGATTTTAATTATCAAAAATACGCTAATAATATTAAAATTAAATGTAAAGCAGAAGCAATAAAAATAGATTCTTTTGATTATAGTTCTAAAACAAATATAGGTAATAGAGAAGAAAAAAGCTTTATGCCTAGAGAAGTCTATAGTTTTTATATATATTTTCAACTTAAAAAAGGCGGTATAAGTAAATTATATCATATACCTGGTGTAGATGAAACTACAGCTACAGTTGGAGGGTCTTCTCCTACAGATAATACTACTATACCTGACGCTATAACTAATCTTTCTACTCCCAAAAGATTTCAAATAGAAGATACTATAAGTAATGACCCTTCAGATCTTACTTATACTACTAGTTCTAGAGGGAACGATGTACTAATTAGTAATATGGGGTATTGGGAAAATAGTAATGAAAACTACCCTGCTGATGAAAGTAGTGAAGTTTGGGATTCGGGGGGAGATACTGGTGTAGATTTATCAGGAACACCTGTAAGACATCATAAATTTCCTAGTCTTAAATTTTTAGGAGATAATGCTTTAGGTACTGCTTTAGGTAGTTATGAATTAGCTTTATTAGGTATTAGAGTTGAAGATGTTTATGTTCCAACAGAAATACAAGACCAAATAATAGGTTGGGATATTGCGTATGTAAAAAGAAACTACGCAAATATGACTGTTTTTGCTCAAGATAAATTAGATTATACCCATGACTATGATTTTGCAGGTGATTTTACAGTAGATGCTTTGTGTTCATTAGGTTTTAATGCTAATTATAGTAGTGGTACTACAGGCAGCTTTACTTTATATACTTTAAATGATGAATATTGTAGAGGTCATGCACAAGATTTATTGTTTAATAAACCAGACATAACTCCTGACTATATAGCAAATGATGTAGCAGTAAGAATAACAGCCACTAGCCTTGGTGCGCCAATAGAGGATAATAACTATTCTTTAGGAGACGCTAATAGAATACCTGAAAGAGTAACTTTAGATATGTCTGCTAGATATAGTCATTTAAGGGGAGGTATTTCTTTAACATTCCCTTCTCTAAATAATAGTATTCGTGCTATAGATGGTTGGCAATATTTAGCTTCTAATTCTAGATACGAAAATCTTACAAGTTTAGATGTAACTAATGTTTTTAGAGAAGAAGCTATTCATTACCGTTTAATGACTTCGGGTAACTTACTTAGAAGTGGTAGTGCACCTAATCTTGGAACACCTACTAGTACAAATATAGAATATATAGATTCTTATGAAACTAATTTAATATCTTATTGTAAATTAAGAGATAATGTAAATTTTAATTTTAGGGGAGATAGAGAGATAGTTGTAATAGGTGATAAAAGTACTGGAGTACTTACAACTAAAGATTTATTTGGTGGAGACGTTTTTATGACAGATACTTGTCATAGACATACAAGTTTTATCGGTAAATACCCTATAACACCTAATCAAGATGGTTTTAAAGCCGTATTAGAAAATAGTTACCCTTCTACTAATTATTGGTTTTATAATACTTTTATAGATATAATGTTTTTGTCTTATACAGCTAATAATTGGGGTTTAAGAGCTTATGATCCTACTGATCCTTTAACTAAATTTTTTCCTAAAGTAAAGACTATAGATAGAGCCACAGAAAATAAAGGAGATAAAGACTGGAAATTGTTGTATAACAGAGATTACACTTCTATTAATGTGTATAATCAAAGTAGTGTGTACGACTATTCAAAAACTGATGAAGGTCTTCTTCCCTATAGGGTGCATGCAGGTAAAGCAAGAAATCCAGATAATGATATTAGTATTAATTGGGCTAGTTTTTTACCTAGAGAGTATTACGAAATGCTTGATAGAAGTAAAGGAGAAATTGTAAAAATTACAAATTTTAATCGTATTCTTTTTATACATCAAGAATATTCTCTTTTTATAGCAAAAGTTAAAGACAGGTTTATTGTAAGTTCTGAAGAAGTTTTCTTAGGAGATTCTTCTATATTTGATAGACAGCCTGATGAACTTGCTCCTGATACTTACGGCTATGCGGGAAATCAAAGTCAATTTGCAACTATTGTTTGTAAATTAGGTTACTGTTTTGTTGATAGGTCTACAGGTAGGGTTTTTATATATAATAAAGGATTAAAAGAAATATCTAACTTATATATAAGACAATACCTTTTAGATAATCTTAATTATACTAATACTACTGATAATCCTTATAATGAGTCAGGTCTTACTATGATGTATGATGAAAAGTGGGAAAGATTAATAATAGGTAAAATTGATTATGTTCCAACATTTTCTTATTTAGTGGCTGAAGATGATTTTAGTAATGTTGTTACTGGTGGAGATGATTACTTTTTATGGAAAGGTAGATACTATAAATTAACTATTGGTGTAAGTGGTAGTTCTTGGGATACTCCAACTTTTTTAATATCTGCTGTAGAATATCATGGAGTGGCGTCTGATTTAACTGATGAAGCTTTATTTACTAATAATAGTTTTACTATAAGTTATAATCCTTATATAAATCAAAATAGAGGTGGTTGGGTTTGTCTACATGATTATTATCCTAATTATATGTTTAATCTTAGAGATAAACAATATGTAATTAAGAACAGTAATGACCTTAGTGATGATATGAGTGGTTTATTTGAAATGAATGATACTACTAAAAAAGGGCTTTATTGTGAGCAAACAACTATGCCTATAGGAGTAAATACCTATTACGATTCATTAATTGATTTTATTCAAAATGTAGCACCTGATACAGTAAAAAGATATTCTAGTTTTATTTGGGATACTGATATTATTAACAATTTAGGTAAAATTATAGAAAAAGAAACTATTGATAAGATACTTATTTATAATAATAATCAATGTTCAGGTGAAATAACTATTGATACAAGTAATAGATTTGATAAAAACGTTACTAATCAAAAAGGTACTTGGTATTTTAATAAATTTAGAGATATTGTAGCTGATAGTGACCTAGCTTTTATAGACGATGATAAAAATATTATCTCAGGAAATTTAAATAATAGTAAAGCTTTCTTTGATAATTCAAATTTTATTAGTAAATTCGTAATAGTTAGACTTCAGAAAACAAACGATACGGATAATAAAACTATTATTATAAATAAAATTGGTAGTCTTGCAAGTCCAATTAAAACAACTAAATAAATGAGAATCAAAAAATACAGTCTTGGTGGTCTTTTATTAGGTCAAGGAGTAAATCTTGTAGCTAATCATTTTGCTAACCAAAAACAAAAGAAAATAGAACGTGGCCAAACTATTGATTACGTTAATTCTTTAAGAGAACAAGCTAAAACTCAAAATTTAGATAGAATTGCTGATCACGATGCTTCTCTTGCACCTGTTCAAGGTGGTGGTTTTTATATGGCTAATGGTGGTCGTATAGCACCACTTAGTGCTACTGCTAACCTAATAGTTGGGGATAAGCATGGTCAAGATACTGACGGTGATGGTAGAGAAGGTGTACCTGTTGGAAATGACGAATTAGAGGGAGGAGAAGTTGAACAAGACGGTATGGTATTTAGTAAAAGATTAGGATACGCAGATAAAGCCTTAAAAATTATAAATACTCCTGCTTACAAAGCTTATGAAAAAGCTAGAACAGAAGGTGAAGCAGTATTAAATAATAAAAGAAGTGGTTTACATTCTGTAGGTACTGCTAAAAGAAATATAGAAAAGTTAGATAATCCTTTAGCTAAACTTTTTAATGAACAAGAGATGTATAAAGCTAAGAATAATATTAAAAGTGGTAAAAAAATGCTGTATGGTGGTAGGACTACTCCTAAACCAACTACTAGAGATCAATTAGTATCTATGAGTCCTAAAACTGTTAAAGGTGGTTTTGATTTAGAAAATATGAAAGCTCTTCCAACTTTAAGAACAGATCTTATGCAATCTGTTGACGATACAAACAGTTCTAATGGTTTTAATAATTTTTTAAAAAATAATAAAAGTACTTTATCGGGTATTGCTTTAAGAGGTGTTGATAATATTATTAACTCTTTCAATAAGACACCTAATAAATTACCTAAACCTAGAATGATGACTCCTTCGTATGAAAAAGTTAATTTCGATGTAAATCCTCTAGTATCTAAAGTAAATCAAACAACATATAATAGAATTAAAGGTAATAGTAGAGCTTTTGGAGCTGATGCTAAAAGCGAAAATCAAAAAGCTTATGTAGATAAGTTAAATACTTTAAGTAGTATTTATGACAGAAAACGTTTAGTAGAGGATGAAAGAACTGCTAGAAATTTACAAGAAAAAAGAAGAGTAGATGGTATTAATTATAATGCAGCTACTACTAGAGATAATGCAGTTTACATGAATAAAGAAAGTGTAAGAGACGCTAATATGAGACAGGGGGCTAATCTTCAACAAGATATTAACTCTGCTATTCAAGATAACAACATAAACGCTAATGATAGAGCGTCTATGGCTATCATTTTACAAACTTTTAATGAAGGTGGTGTATTAGATAGAAAGTTAAAACCTATTATAGATAAATATCCTGATATTTTTGGTAAATGGGAAGATTTAGTTTCATCAGGTAAAGCTACTAATTAATATATAATGTTAAATAGAAGAAATTTAAATGATCCTTATTATGCTAGACCTGCAAATTTTGCAGTGAAGAAAGATTTAGCTATGATAGCCAACATGGCTAAAGAATCTAGAGATTCTTATAGAAGTGGTATAGCAGGAGTTAATGATTTTTCTACTGCTTTAGGTAATATTAAAGCGAGGAATCCTAACGCAGAAGGTCTTCAAAATGAACTTAGTGCTGTTAATGCACAGCTAGATGAAATGAATATTGAGGGTAATTATGAAGATTACAACTCTACTGTTCTTAAAATGGCAGGAGAAGTTGCTCGTAATCCTTATATTAGAGCTGCTACAGAAGATTATCAAAACTATACTGCTGCAGAAGAAGAATTAGCTGACAGAAGAAGAAAAGGTGAAATAACAGATAATCAATATAATCGTCAAATGGCTATTAATGATATTTTTTATAAAGACCCTTTAGAATATGATGAAGCCACTAAAAGTTATAAGAATATAAGTCCTAAGCATTTTGATACTCAACGTTTTGTTGATATGGATGCAGCTCTTTTAGCTATGACCACTAAATTACCTAAAAGTTATTTAGGTTCAGAAAGAAAAAGAAGCGGAGATGGTTATATTACTTATGTGGATAAGTACGGTATTCCTGAAGACGAAATAAGAAAAACTTCTGTTGACTATTTACAAGATCCTGAAAAAGATTCTTGGTTAGAAAAAGAATCGGCTGATGATGCTATTCTTTTAACACAAGGACAACCTATAACTAAAGATTTACTAAAAACACAAGGTTTAGTAAATAAAGATGGTAAGGTAGTTTTTATTAATTTAAAAACTAATGAAAAAGTAATAGATCCTACTGTGACAGAAGCTTTATATAACGAAGACGGTTCTATAAATCAAGAAACTGCTTTTAATTATCTTACTCAACATATAAAATCCCAAAGGATTAATGAACATATAGATAATGCTATTAATACTCAAAGACAAACTGAAACAATTAGTAGAGTCAAAGACATTATAAGTGCTGAAAGAAGAGCTAACCAATATGCTATAGATGAAGCTAATGCAAAAACTGAAAATCTTACTCAATATCATAATAATTTCAAATTTGATATAGGTCAAACTACAAAAACAGTAGATAGAAGTTTTGGTAACAGACAATTAGAAGGAGCAACATCAGATAATGCTTTTGTTCAAATAGGAAATATCCCTAATAAAGTTAATCTTGGTGGAAAAGATTATGACCCTAATGTTTTAATACAGGTCGAGCATTATAATGATGTAAAAAATAAAATTGCAGTACTAAAAAGTGCTATTGAACCTTTTACTAACAAAAAAACTGATAATCCTATAAGCGATCTTTCTCAAGGTTGGGTTGTTCAAGCTAGAGCAGGAACAGGAGTTTATAATAGTCCTACTAATGCAAAAGAAAATAAAGCTAAATTAGAAGAACTTGAAAGTTATAAAGCTAGTTTAGAAGAAAAACTAAATATGGATGAAAGTCAGCTTTCTAACATACATACAAATTTAACTAAAAATAAAGAAGTTTACAATAGTGTTAAAGAGTCAGCTGTTTTAACTCAAGCTTTACAAGGAGAAAGAGGTTCCTATTTAGGAGATGTAGTTCTTTCTAAAGGTAGTAATAACTTTCATAGAACACAAGAAGGGTGGTATTTAGATGCTTTTGTACCTATAACTGATGAAACTATGATAGATGCAGAAACCCTTACTAAATTAGAAGAAAAAGGTTTAATTAAACCTACGACATACTATAATTCTAAAGGAGAATCAGTAACAGGAAAAGTTATAGATATTAAATATAGAACTTCTCCACAGTTAGATATGTTTATAGATGCTGAAAAAGAGTACGGTAACACAAAAGCAAATGTATCTAGTTTTGCTAAAGGGGCAATGGATTTAGGTAATGATATAGAAGTTAAAAATTATTGGCAATTTATAGATAAAGAAAATTCTTTAGATAATTACCAACCACATCACCCAGTAGGTACTGTTAAAGACGAAGTAACAGGAGAATCAAAAACATTAACATTAGGGGACTTAAGAAAAGACTTAAATATAAATGGTGCTAATGGTATAGTTATAAAATATGGTATTAAAGACGCAGCTAAACTTCTAAAAAGAATAGAAGAACTACCTACGATTGATTCTAGAACATTACAACCTACATTACCAAAACAAGAATCAGAACAAAAAGTAAACCAATCATGGAAATACCCACAATAGGTTCTAAAAAAGTAGCTAAAGAGGCTAAAGATTCTATACCTCTTCTTTCTGGACCGACTAGACAAGAAGCTATAGGCAATATAATAAATCTTTACGCTGATTCTGTTAATAATTTCGCTTATAGTAATCCTTTTGTCCCTGAGAGTACTTATGATGATCCTGTTTCTCATGAATATATAAGTAATTATCAAAAGGCTATTAATCAATCTACCCCAGACAAATGGGGTAATTTTTTAGTACAAACAGGAGCAGAGATTTTTGGAGGTACTGTAGCAGGTTTTGGTTCTTTATGGGAAGCAGTTCAAAACCCTGTAGTGGAATTAGCTGGAAGTGATGCTGATTTTAATAACTGGTTATTACGTACAGGGCAAGGTATTATAGACAAGGCTGATGAAAATTTTCCTTTATATAAACAAAATCCTCACGAAACTTTTGCAACAGGAGAACTTAATTGGTGGTTAAAAGGAGGAGTTTCTGCTTTTAGTACATTAAGTGCTTTAATACCTGCTAAAGCAGTTAGTGGGGCAGCTAGATTAATAGGACAATCAAGTAAATTAGGTAGGTTAGGTAGAGTAGCAGATAAATGGTCTGATTTTACTCGTACTGTTGTTCAAAATGGTTCAGAAGCTATGCTCATGCGTTTAGGAGAAAACGGTAGAGAAAGTTTCCAAGTCTATAATAATATATTAGAAGAAAGTAGTAATGAAGTAAATTCTTTAACAGATAAAGAATTTGATTCTTTGAAAAAAGATTTAGGTACAAGATTTGAAGATTTAAATAGACAAGAATTTACTGAAAGAGTAGCTAGTGAAGCTGCGTGGAAAACTTATCGTATCGATATGGCTAATTTTGTATTTGATTTTATGCAAATTAGTGCTATTAATAAAATTGCTCGTACCAGAATGGGCAAAAGAGCAGGTTCTAGAAGTAATAATGTTTTAGAAAAACAAATGGCTAGTATGGGAGTTACAGCAACTCCTAAAAAATTAGCACTTAATAAATTAGCTAGTATTGGTAGAAATGTAGCTGTACAGTCTACAGAAGGTGTAGAAGAAATTATTAATGGTATAGCGGAACAAGAAGGTTCTAAGTACGCTAAACTTCTTTTACAAGGTATTGATTCTAGAGAAAAAGGAACTTCTTTAGTTACTAGTAGAAAAGTAGCTAGGTATCTACAAGACCCTCATATTTGGGAACAAGGTTTCTTTGGTCTTATGGGGGGTATGGTATTTGGCGGAGCTTATAAAGGTTATGAAAATGTAAAAAGAAAAATTAAAAAAACTGCTAACCCAGAAAGTGCTCAAGTTTCTGAAATTCTTGGTAGAGGTACTAAA